>R05__coassemble_473_pt1 | contig 18986 bp, 19 predicted proteins | sample R05__metabat2_high_PE_014 | metagenome-assembled genome bin R05
AATTAAATCTTTGGAAGGAAATATATTATGGAAAAAGTTGTCTAAGCAAAAAACAAGACAAATGCGCGTGACACTTATACATGGGAAGGCACAGCTGTAAAAGATAAGTCGCTTCTAAAAGACAAAGAACTTATGGCAAAGCTGCTAACCGGTATGATGAAAGGACGCAAATTTGAAGAAAAGGTCATATGGCTTTTTGCTCAGGGTCTTGTATACGGTACGATGCATCCCGGTATCGGAGAAGAAGCAACGGCAGTTGGCTCAACCGCAGCACTTGAAGATAAGGATTATATGTTTGCAACCCATCGCGGCCATGTCCAGGCAATTGGGCGCGGAATAGATATAAACGAAATGATGTGTGAAATCCTGTCAAGGGAAAACGGAACCAACCACGGGCGCGGAGGTTCAATGCATCTTGCAGATCCGGATAAAGGCATTCTCGGTGCAAACGGCATACTCGGTGCAAGCGCTCCCCTTGCCTGCGGAGCTGCACTGGCACTTCACATGGACAACATCAAAGATTCCGTGGTTGCGGATTTCTTCGGTGACGGCGCTTCCAATCAGGGTGCTGTGCACGAAAGCATGAATCTTGCCGCAACATGGAATTTGCCCGTTATGTTTATAATTATTGACAACACCTACGGCATGTCCACTCCGCTCGATCGCGTTGTAAATGACATGGACCTTACAAAGCGCGGAATTCCTTACGGTATTAAGTCATTTGAGTGTGACGGCAACGACGTTCTTGCAGTTTATGAAACCGTTAAAGAGGCAAGAAATTACTGCGCATCAAATCAGGAGCCGGTTTTAATTGTTGAGCATACATACCGTACATCCGGCCACTCAAAATCCGACGGAAACCTTTACAGGACAAAAGAAGAAATAGCCTGGTGGAGCGAGCACAATCCGATAGACAGATTTAAAAAAGTGCTTTTGGACAATAGCGTATTTACGCCCGAAGATATTGACAAGATGGATAAAGAGACCACGGAAATAATTGAAAATGCAGCCGAGTTTGCAAAAGCAAGTCCGGAGCCGACTGTGGATCATCTTTTTGACAATGTATGGGAAGACTGAGAGGTGGATATAAATGGCTGATGAAAGAATAATAACCTACGGCGATGCTCTTCGCGAAGCAATGTGCGAAGAGATGCGCAAAGATGAAAACGTTTATCTTATGGGCGAAGATATCGGAGCATATTGCGGATGTTTCGGCGTAAGCAAAGGAATGCTCGAAGAGTTCGGCCCGGAGCGCATACGTGAAACCCCGATTTCCGAAACGGCATTCGTCGGCGCCGCTGTCGGCTCCGCGATGATGGGCAAAAGGCCCATAGTTGAGATAATGTTCTCGGATTTTGCAAGCGTATGTTTTGACCAGATAATAAATCAGGCTGCAAAAATACATTACATGTTTGCCGGAAAAAATAAGGTTCCAATGGTTTTAAGAACACCTCAAGGCGGCGGCACAGGTGCGGCTGCACAGCACTCCCAGTGCCTCGAAGCGCTCTACGCTCATATTCCCGGACTTAAAGTTGTCATCCCCAGCAATGCTTATGATGCAAAAGGTCTTTTAAAAACAGCTATCCGTGACAATAACCCGGTAATATTCCTTGAAACCAAGCTTCTTTATAAAACGAAATGTCATGTGCCCGAAGAAGAATACACCATACCCTTCGGTGAAGCTGCAATTAAAGAAGAAGGCAGTGATGTAACTGTCATCTCCTGGGGCAGAACTGTTCAGATGTGTCTTGATGTTGCCAAAAAGCTTAAAGAAGAGGGCAAAACGTGCGAAGTTATAGATATAAGAACGCTCGTTCCTCTGGATATTGACGCAATAATTAAATCTGTTAAAAAGACTCACCGTCTTGTAATTGTACATGAAGCCGTAAAAACGGGCGGATTCGGCGCTGAAATTGCTTCTCAAATTTGCGACAGCGAAGCATTTTTCTACCTCGATGCCCCGATTAAAAGAGTCGGCGCGATGGACTGCCCGATACCTTTTTCACCGGTTCTTGAACGTGAATGTCTTCCCAATGCCGAGCGCATTGAAAAGGCAATCCGCGAAATTCTTTAAGGAGGGATCTTTATATGGCAACAGCAATATTTATGCCAAAGCAAGGCATGTCCATGGAAGAAGGCACTCTTGTCCGCTGGCTTAAAGCAGTCGGTGATAAAGTTGAAATGAACGAGCCGATAATGGAAATAGAAACGGATAAGATCGTCATGGAAGCCGAAGCTCCCGCTGCAGGTGTCATACTTGCGCAGCTTATTGACGAAAATACAACCGTTCCCGTGCTGTCTACTATCGGATGGATAGGCAATGAAGGCGAAAAAATACCTGATGAGTGCAATTCAGAGGCAAAAATTTGCAGTGAAGAAAAGCCGGTTTCAGATATTATGTCAACTCCATATGCAAAAAAACTTGCCAGGGAATCATCCATCGATCTTAAAGAAATTAAAGGCTCGGGAGCAAACGGAGAGATATATGCCAAAGATGTTAAAGCATCCCCTGTTGCGAAACGAATGGCCGAAAAGAGCAATATAGATATTTCAACTGTTCCTGGAAGCGGATTTGGCGGAAAAGTCATGAAAGCCGATGTTCAAAAAGCTATTGAAAACAAGGTAGCTGCGTGTACTTCATCACATGAGGAAAAGCGTACAAAGCTCAGCGGCATGAGACGCGTTATTGCAGAGCGTATGCTTTCTTCAGCAAGCGAAATACCGTCTGCGGTTATTATGCTCTCTGCCGATGTTACAAGGCTGATGGAATTAAGGTCCGAAATGAACGCGGGCAAAGAAAAAGAAGATAAAATAACTGTAAATGATATCGTTTTAATGGCAGTTGCCAAGGCTCTTTCCGTTACACCGGAATTTCGTGCAAGAATTGACGGCAATGAGCTTGTTACATTTGATTATGTAAACCTTGGCTGTGCTATAAGCGTAGACGGAGGTCTTCTGGTTCCGGTTATAAAAGATGCGGATAAAATGACTCTCACAGATATACACAAAACGGTAAAAGACTTCTCAGCAAGGGCAAGATGCGGCAAGCTTCTGCCGGATGAGCTCACGGGGAGCTGCTTCTCTGTTTCAAATCTCGGGTCATACGGTGTTGAATTCAGCACACCTATTATAAATCAGCCTGACAGCGGAATACTCGGCGTCGGCGGAGCTAAGGATGAGCTTTATTTGAAAGCAGACGGAAGTGTAGGTCAAAGAAAAATGATGGGGCTTTCCCTTACCTTTGACCACAGGATAATTGACGGTGTTCCTGCGGCGAAATTTTTAAATACCGTAAAGAACTACCTTGAAAATCCTGTATCCATATTAATCTGAGGGAGGAGTAAAGCATCAATGGCAACAGCAATATTTATGCCAAAGCAGGGCATGTCCATGGAAGAAGGAACACTTGTACGCTGGCTTAAAGGAGTCGGTGATACAGTTGAAATGAATGAGCCCATAATGGAAATCGAGACTGATAAAATCGTCATGGAAGCGGAAGCTCCCGCCAGCGGGGTTATTCTAGCAGAGCTGATAGATGAAAACACAACTGTTCCCGTACTCTCAACAATCGGCTGGATAGGACAAAGCGGAGAGAAAATACCGGAAGGAGCAAATAATGCTTCAACCACTCCTTCTTCGAATGAAGAAATAAAGACATCCGGTGAATATGACTTTGATGTGGCGGTTATAGGCGCCGGGCCCGGTGGATATTGTGCCGCAATAAGAGCGGCACAGCTTGGCGGAAAAGTAATTATATTTGAAAAAGACAAAGTCGGCGGCACTTGCTTAAACAGAGGCTGCATACCGACAAAAACCTTCGTCAAGACCGGCGAGGCTATAAATACTTTTAACAATTGCGAAAGCCGCGGTATTGTTCTTCCGGATAATTTTAAAGTTTCCGTCGACATGGCAAAAGTTGTTGATTATAAAAACAATGTCGTAAAAAAATTAACCGGCGGCGTATCTGCACTTTTAAAATCCAACGGAGTAAAAGTTGTAACTGGTGATGCTCTCCTAAAAGATGCTCACAGCATTAAATGCGGTGACGTCACATACTCAGCAGGCAAAATAATTCTCTGCACAGGCAGCAAAGTCCGAATGATTCCTATTGACGGAATTGACAATAAAAATGTAATAACGTCTGATGATCTTCTTGATATAGATCATGTACCGGAAAGCCTCGTTATAATAGGCGGTGGAATCGTAGGCTGTGAGTTTGCCCAGCCATTTGCCCGCTTTGGGAGTAAAGTGACCATAATAGAAGCCGCTGACCGAATTACCTCAGGATTGGATGAAGAGCTATCTTACGGTATAGAAAAAGGTCTTAAAGCTGAAGGGATTGACGTTTACACAAATACATCCGTTAAACGGATATATGATAAAGACGGCAAGACCTTTGTAGACTTGGGAGATACACAAATAGAGGCCGAAAAAGTTCTTTTATGTGTCGGCAGGACACCTGTACTTGATGTACTTGGCGAAATATCCGGCAAATTTGAAACGGAAAACGGGCATATATCCGTAAATGAATATTGCGAAACTTCTGTTAGCGGAATATATGCCGTCGGAGATATAACCTCTGTTTCAGGACTAGCATCAACCGCCATTAAGATGGGCGAAACCGCAGCTCAAAACGCGATGGGGCAAGACTCTATTCTTGACTTATCTAAATCTCCAAGTATCATTCACACAAATCCGGAGGCTGTTTCCATCGGATTGACTCAAGCACAGGCTGAGGAGAGATATCCGGGTAAAATTTTAACAGGAAAATTTCCGTTTTCCGGAAACGGAATGTGCCTTGCATCGGGTGAAACAGAAGGCTTTGTAAAGGTTATAGCAGAAAGTGATTTCGGAGAAATAGTCGGTGTTCACATACTTGGTGCAGATGCTGCCGAGATGGGTGCAGAAGCTGTAGATCTAATGAGTATGGAAATATCCGTATATGAAGCCGCAAGCATAATCCACGCGCATCCCACTATGAGTGAAGCATTTATGGAAGCATGCGCAGACGCAATTTCAATGTGTATCCACCTGCCTAAGAAAAAGCAAATTACAAAAGCCGAATAGTTTGAAATAAAAAAGGAGACAGAGAACCGTCCCCTGTCTCCTGCGTTATTAGTGCCTGTCGCGGAAAGGTAATTGTATCATTATGAAAACAAATTTTGTTAACAAAGTAATTTTTTTCCCAGTCGTTCTTGTGTTGGCCGCTTTAAGTTTTACGGCTTGTTCAAGCTTTGGTACAGATGATTCGAATTCACAAATGATCACAACCGGTGAAATTGGTGTGATCGAAGATACGGATTTGGGATCTGTTTACATGAATCTTTCAATAGAAGAATTTGAATCTTACGGATTTACCCCTGGGGATAGCATCAATATTGCATTTGACAATGGATTTACATTGACAGATATACCATATTACGATGGGTATTATACCAGAGCTGGTGAGGCGCTGGCATGCTCATACCCCGGATATGAATATGTCGCAATCGCACGCACGCAAGGTAATTCGGTTTGGGTAGAATCAGGATCAAATTCTGAAACCAAAATCGTTGTCACATTAAATGAAAAAGGAAAATATCTTGCAACTCAGGAAGCATTTTCGCTTGTGTATTCAAACGAACGGGATGATTTTGAAAGTGACGAAGCATTTTCAAATTTTCGTGCACTGGCCGGAGGCAATTTGAAGAATAATTTGTTTTTCAGGAGTGTTTCCCCCATCAACGACATCAATAACCGCGCAGAATGCACATGCAATCTGCTGGAGCAGAGCGGCATAGAATACGTGATGAATCTCGCTGACAGCGCAGAAGAGATTGAAGAATTTAAATCCGCTCAAACCTGCGATACAAGCTATTACGAAAATATGATCTCAGATGGAAAAGTTTTTCTTTTAAATCTTATGGCAGATTACAAAGCGGATGAATATAAAACAAAGGTTGCCGCTTCCCTTAAAGCGGTTTGCGAAAAAAAAGGAACTTGTTTGATTCATTGCCTCGAAGGAAAAGACCGCACAGGATTTGTCTGCGCATTGATCCTTGCACTTGCAGATGCCACCAATGATGAAATCATAGATGACTATATGATCACCTACGAAAATTATTATGGTGTTACATTGGAAAAAGCCCCCGAATCATATGCGGTCATCAAATCCGTTAAGGCGGAGGACTACCTTTACTATTTAGCAGGCATTGATGAAAGCGAATCGCTTGATGGGATCAGCTTTGTTTCCGGAGCCGAAAATTATCTCAAAGAAGGCGGATTAAATGACGCAGATATAGCGATGATCAAGAATGTGATTTGCAAATAAGACAATGGATAGAGACAGGGCTGATTGGAAATAAAAATATCCGACGGATGCAGGAGTTAAGAGATTGTCTGACAAAAAAACGGACAAGACACATAAACAAACTAATCATAGCATCAAAAGACAAGGAGCAGTTTACCGCTGTTCCTTTTTCTAGTAGGCTCTGTTGAGCACAGTATCGTAATTTCCTGAGGCATAGAGCATACACTTGCAAAAATTTCCCGAAATAGTCCGGAGAATCAGAAATTCTGACTTACACTCAATGCTGGACATGCCCGTCGAACAAATAAAAGAGTGCATTATATAATGCACTCTAAAAAGCTTATTTGCCCCGTTTTTTATATAATTAAATTTACAATTAGTTTACATAATGTTGTTAACTTAATTATCTATATATTCTTTAAGCTTTGCGATGTATGTATCATTACATCCGCAGCATCCTCCGACGTAACTTACAAATTGAAGTGCGGGTGCAACTTCCTTTACGAACTGCTCAGGAGTATAAGCAGATACCGCTTTGCCTGTGGAATCAAGAACTGGCTTGCCGGCATTTGGTTTATAAATAATCGGAAGGTCAGTTTTAGATGCAAATTCCTTGATTATTGGAAGTGCCTCTGCAGGACCTATTGAGCAGTTAAGACCGATTGCATCAACTCCGAGAGGTGCTATCTTATCTATCACATCCTGTACAGAGTTTCCCATCATTGTCTTGGCACATCCCTCAAATGACATTGAAGAAAAAACGGGAACATCATATTTTTTTGCAACTTTAACAGCAATAGCCATCATCTCGACATCCATAAATGTCTGAATGAGTATGCCCTCAGCACCGCTTTCTATGCCTGCAGACATTACTTCATCATATATATCCCGGCATTCATCCTCTTCAAGATCTCCATATGGCTCAAGAAGCATAGATAAGGGGCCGAATGGCAAAAAAGCCTTTACGCCGCTTCCTTTTACGCTTTCAAGCGCTATTTTTACGCCTTCTCTTACAATGTCGGGAGCATTATATGTTGACTGCCTTTTAACAGCCGGTCCGTTAGCCCCGAAGGTATTGGCTAAAATAATCTCAGCTCCACCTGAAATCATATTTTTATGAAGCTCATAAACAAGTTCCGGATGCTCTATATTATATTTCCAAACGGGATCTTTAGAAATCCCGTGTTTCTCGGCCAGTTCCCAAAGTGAGGTTCCGACTCCCCCGTCGAGTAAAACCGGTTTTACCATTTAAGTTTCCTCCGTAAGAATTCATTTTGAAGCCGGGCATTAAAAATCATGCATCAAAATACATTGCATCTATATAATTATCATTGAAAGATTTAAGTCCCGAAAGCTCTATATAATCACAAATACCGCTCACCGCTTCTATGGAATTCACTCCATCTTCATTAAGAAGAGCCAGTGTAATTCCTGCCAGAGAGCTGTTGCCCAAAACCACGATTTTATCTTTGAGCTCAAAGGGGAAAAGCCCGATATTCGAGGCACTATTTATATTTATATATTTTCCAAATCCGCCGGATAAATAAAATACATCAATATCATCAAAATCCGTACCGGTAGCATCTAAAAGTGTAATAATTCCCGCGTAAATTGCAGCTTTTGCCAGCTGCAGTTTTCTTATGTCCTCAGAAGTTATGTATATATCCTTATTGAGATAATATCTGCCGTCACCGGACATCAGTCTTCCGGTTTCGTCGACTATTCCAAGCTCAAGCAAGGAAGAAAGCAGATCAATATAACCAGAGCCGCATATGCCGCTTGGCTCTCCATTTTCTATTGTGGAAAATTCAATCGAATCCCCTTCAACCCAGACCTTATCAATAGCTCCTTTTGATGCATTGATACCGCACTCTAAGCATGCTCCTTCAAAGGCAGGACCTGCTGCAGTAGAGCAGCACTTAATCAAAGAAGAATTTCCGACAGCCATCTCGCCGTTGGTACCTACATCGACGAAAAGAAACCGCTTGGATTCTTTATATGCCTCAATATAGCTAAGTCCCGCGGTGATATCTCCCCCGACATATCCGGATACGCATCGCGAAAGATAAGCCTCTGATTTGGGAGAAAAGTCAAATCCCAAATCGTTTGCATTGACGTAACTGCCGAAAAGCGACTTTGGAGTAAAAGGCGCCTTCGCAATGGATTCAGGTGAAAGTCCTCTGAAAATATGCTCCATAATAGTGTTGCCCGCAATGCAGACACGCACAATGTCATGAGCACTTACGCTGCAAGATGAGCACATTTTAGATGCAATAGAGCTGATTTGAGAAACTACGGCGCGGTTAAGCTCGGATAATCCGCCGCTATTATCCATGATATATTTAACTCTGGATATAACGTCGCTCCCGAAAGACTGCTGGCAGTTGCCCTCTCCGTATCTGCAAAGGCAAGTACCGGTGCTTAAATCATATAAGGCCAGAGCAAGCGTGGTTGTGCCGATATCTACGGCAAGACCGAGTCCTTCAAAATCCGTATGGTCGAAATTTATATCATCATCCGGACTTATAAGCGAATAATCAGGGTTTATATCTAAAGTAACAACTGCGCCGTCGACGGGCTTTGTTGAGCATAAAAGCACCTGGGCGCCGTCTAAAAGCGCAACGCAGCGGCGGCAGATTCCTCTGCCGCCGCACGGTGCATCATAGCCGTCATAAATGCCGGCGGACCTTAGTACATTTAAAAGAGTGTCGTTTAAGCTGCACTCAATATCTGTAACGGTATTACCTTTTTCTACACGGATATGGGCCAATGCTTACTTTGTGCAAAGCTCCAGAGCCATTTCAGCTGCGGAAGTTGCATCGGGTGTGTATCCGTCAGCACCTATTTTATCCGCAAATGCCTGTGTTATAGGTGCTCCGCCGACAATAACTTTAACCTTATCGGCAAGTCCTTCGCTTTTAACGAGATTGACAACATTTGCCATCTCATCCATGGTCGTAGTTAAAAGAGCCGAGCATGCAATAACGCTTGCGTTATTTTCCTTTGCAGCTTCAATGAACTGTTCAGGCGCTACATCGACTCCGATGTCAATAACGTTCAATCCCTTTCCTTCCATCATCATACGGACAAGATTTTTGCCTATATCATGAAGGTCTCCGCGGACTGTACCTAAAATAACAGTACCCTTTCCCGCTTCTTCATCATCTGTAAGATGATCTTTTAATACTTCAATGCCTTTGGTCATTGCTCTTGCGGCAATAAGAACCTCAGGTACGAAAATTTCATTGTTCTTAAATTTCTCACCGACAACATTCATTCCGGCAAGAAGTCCCTCTTCAAGGACTTTTGTTGCATCGATGCCTTCATCGACAGCCTGCTGGCAAAGTGCTTTTACGTCTTTGGATTTTCCCATCTGCATAAGTTCGCAGATCTGAGCTATAAGTTCTGACATATATTTAAACTCCCTTAAAATTTAATCAGTATTTACCTTTTTCTTTTGCATACTCAAAGAGTGTTATCGCGTTTTCTACAGGAATATTTCTCTGCAGATGGTTTGATGACGAAAGTATATATCCGCCGCCGGGTGCCATGGCATCTATTGCCCTGTCGACTTCAGCTTTGACATCGTCAACGGTTCCCATCATAGCCTGCTGTATATCTATTGCTCCGTGCATTACAACTCTGTCACCGTAACGTTTTTTAAGTGAGGCAGAGTCCATGTCGTTGCAAAGCGGCTGAAGCGGATTCATAACATCTACGCCGCAATCGATGAACTCCTCAATAAGGTCAGCCACATCGCCGCACGAGTGCATCATGATTTTAAGATTCGGGAACTTGTTTTTAACCGCGGTATAGAGCTCTTTATACGGCTCTTTGAAGAAATCTCTGAACATTTTAGTTGAGATGAACGGAGCGTTTTGTGAGCCGAAGTCGGAGGTAAACTCAACCCATCCGATATACGGTGCTATCGGCTCAAGGTAGGCAAGGTTGAGGTCAATAATATAATCGTTAACCTTTTTTATGAGGAGGCGTGCAAAATCTTCGTCTTCATAAAGATCGCAGAAGAAATTCTCGGCACCTCTTAAATACTGGCATACATCAAATACCTGTCCTGAATGGGCAGAAGTTGCCGTCACGTATTTGTCCGTATCTTCATAGTAGCTCTTAGCAAGTTCCGCAAGACCTTCGATACGTCCCGGGTCTGATGCATCGGGAACTTTGAAGTTCTCAAGGTCCTCAATCTCGGCATCCTCAAGCGGGAAATGCACAATGGTGGGATAAAGACCGACGATGGATCTGCCTATCCCCCACTCATCGTATATAATGCCTTTTTCATCCTTGTATGACTTGAAATTCTTAGCCTTACCTATGTTTATATGTCTGAAATCACATCCGAGTGCATCGGCTAAAACATAGTCTTCATATTCGGTATCTTTACCCGGTCGGATAAGTCTTCCGCTCTCCTGCCAGTCAATGCCGAGAGCTGTGCACATATCTTTATAAAGATCGGTATTTATTCTGCTGGCGCTTCCCCATATATCTATAGGTACACGGTCGCCCTCTTCATGATTGAGGGCTGCTTCAACGCGCTCTCTTGATGTCATAAAAATTTATCCTCCCTTGAAAGTTCTCTAACGTATGTATGAAAAAATTATAATAAATTTTATTTTATCGGGCAAGTTCAGTATACCATCAGATTGCACATTTGTGCAAAAAGTTATATTATTGACACATGAATAACGAAGAAAAAATCAAAAATCTTATTAAAGTATCCAAACTCTACTACCACGGGCATATGAATCAGCAGCAGATTGCCGACATGATGAACACATCACGCTCGACTATAGCCAGAATGCTCATGGAAGCTGAGCGAAAAAAGATAGTCAGAATAGAAATAAACGACAACTATTTCGACTATGACACGGCTGCTCAGGCGCTTATGGAGGCGTACGATCTTAAATTCGTCGAGATAGTCCCCTCTAGTGCAAACATTGCAACCACCAAAATCTCAATCGGAAATGTCGCAACCGATTATTTGAACAGATACATTACTGAGACATCCAAAATAGGAATCTCCTGGGGCACAACCGTAAGCTCATTTGTAAGTGCATACCAGCCGTTTAAAAAGTTTCCGCATGCAAAAGTGGTACAGATAGTCGGTGGCGTATATAATTCAGCAAGCCACATGGACGGGCGCGACCTTGCAAGAAGGCTTGCCTCCAAGCTCGGCTGTGATTTTGCCGCAATGCAGGCTCCGATATTTGTATCAAATCCCGATTTAAGGGAGCTATTTTTGGAAGAAGAAGATACCAAAGCCCATTTTGAGATGATGAAGCATCTCGATATAGCTATAATAAGCATCGGGTCATCTGACTACTCGGAATCAAATATTTACAAAGCAAAATACGTTGACGAAGAAACAGCAAAACAGCTTTATGCAAACGGCCTTTGCGACGTTTGCGGCCATCAGATAGACATGTACGGGAATGAGCCGGAAAATAACCTTTCTAAAAGGCTCATCGGTATATCTTTGGAAGACCTCAAAAATACTCCGATGGTCATAGGAATGTGTGCCGGAAACAACCGCACTGCGCCGATTCTTTCTTGCATAAACGGAGGATATATTAAAGGTCTAATAATAGATGAGGTTGCGGCAATACCTCTTCTTCAGGCCGAAGGCATAGAACTTTAACATAGTAAAAGCTCAAAACGGACCGGATTTCTTACTTAGAAATCGGTCCGCTTGGTTTAATTTTGATTATTATTTAGTAATAACTTCCGCAAGGTCAGTACTTCAGCTGATTTTTATATTTTATGAGCTTTTTTGCAAGAAGATTAATATCCTCATCGCTCTGCCCGTGTCCAAAAGAGATGCGTATGCAACCGCGTCTATACTCCTCGGGAAGTTTAATAGCATTAATAACGTGAGACGGCTCTACGCTTTTTGAGTTGCAAGCGCTGCCCATTGATACAGATATTCCGTCACGCCCCAGGAAAAACAGCATTCCCTCAGCTTCAACATCTTTAAACGCAACATTGAGAATTGACGGAGATGAAATATCCGGGGGCGAATTTATTAATGTATCGTCCGCATCAAGAAGCTCAATGAGCTCCTTTTTATGGCGCAGCATCGATTCAACGTCAGTTCTAAGGCTTTCCTTTATAAGCTCCGCAGCTTTTCCGAATCCTGCGATACAAGCAACATTTTCCGTGCCGCCTCTCATGCCGCTCTCCTGCTGTCCTCCATGCATGAAAGGATGAAAATCCGTTCCTTTTTTTATAATCAGCGCGCCGCAGCCCTTGGGACCGTAAATCTTATGAGAGGATATGCTCATAAAGTCGGCATCCATGGCATGAAAATCCACTTTGGTGTTTGTAAGGGCTTGGACACAGTCGGTATGAAATAAAGCCCCTTTGCCGTGAGCAATGGCGCAGGCACTTTCAACATTTTGAATTGACCCTATTTCATTATTTACATACATAACCGAAAGCAAAGCCGTTTTATCATCTACGGCTTTTTTTATATCTTCAATATCCACCCGGCCGTATCTGTCGACCGGCAGATATTCAATTTCAAATCCGAGTTTATTTAAATATGCGCATGAATCAAGCACTGCGTGATGCTCGATTGAAGATACGACTATCTTGTTTCTTCCTTTTTCTTTTGCGCTGACAGCAGTACTAATAATAGCCGTATTGTCGGCTTCCGTTCCGCCGGATGTAAATACGACTTCGCAGCTGTCGGCATTAATAAGGTCCGCAACCGACTGCCTTGCTTTTTCAATTGCCGAAGCAGCCTCTTTTCCGCCGGAATAAAGCGATGAAGCATTATAAAAGCACGTGCTTAAATAAGGCTTCATTGATTCAAATACTTCCTCCGCTACAGGGGTTGTAGCACTATGGTCAAAATATGTCATGAGTTCTCTCCCGAATCTTCGCATAACAAATCCGTTATTTCCCTGACAAGTTCTTTTTCACCTGCGTGGCTGATAAAAGGTTTTCCGGAAATAACTGGACATTTTTCATTTTCGAAATAAGGAAACATCTCGACTATTACATCGTAGTTTCTGGCAACATAAGTTGTTTCCCAAAGATTCTGGATCGTTACGTCGAGATCAACATCCCTTTTGGCGCAGCTTTCCGTAAGTTTTTCGCCGGCCATAAGCATAGTGGTTCCGCAAAGTCCGCCGGCAATAAGGAGCTTTTTCTTCATAGGAATTATTCTTCGGGGTAATCCTCCGCATGAGCAAGTATATCACAAACCTCATCTTCGGATTTTGCGTTTTTTATAGCTTTGAGCATCTCAGGGCGTGACATGCATCCCATAAGTTCCTGAAGCTCGTCAAGATGTTCATTGTCACCCGATGTATTGGCAAGCAGAAAAACAAGCTCTACATCAAGCTCTTCGTCAAAATCGGCAATATTGCGGAACTTTACCGGTTTATTTAAAATTCCGACAGCCGTGCCTGTCTTTTGGCAGTCATCTGAAAATGCATGAGGAATTGCCGCAATAACTCCTTCGGATGGAAGCCCGGTAGGATAATTATTTTCTCTTTTTATAACCTCGCCGCAATATTTTGAGCCGATATAGCCCTCACGTTCAAGAACGGCGCAAAGCTTAGTAATTGCATCGTCCCTGTCCGACGCTTCAAGGTTCATAACAACTAATTTACTGCTTGTTTCTATCATAAAAATTACTCCTAAAAACAATCCCGCCGCACGAAGTACAGCGGGATTGAAATATCTGTTATATGCTTATGCGAAAAGGCTGAAAATCCAGGTAATGAGGTTTCCGAGCGGGTCGCCGGCCATATCGAAGCAGCTGTTGACTGTTGCTGCGTCCATAAGTCCGCACTGAGCCATTGTAGCTGTGTGCAGTGTTGCTGCGCTGGTTGCGAGATAAAGAACGGGGATGGACCAAAGCAGAACGAAGAGAATGATACGGAAAACATTTCCCTTAAGCTGAGCAGCTACAGCACCGCACCAGTAAGGTACGATTGCAAGAGATGCTATCGGAAGCAGTTTGTTGCCGGGGAGAAGAACTGCAAGGATAACAATCAGAGGATAAAGAATAACAGCGGATGCCATTACGGAAGGATGTCCGAGAAGAGCAGCGCAGTCGACACCGACATAGAGGTCGCGTCCGTCGAACTTCTCCTGAACGAACTCAACAATAGCATTTGCAATGGGAATAACACCTTCGCAAAGAACAGAAACTGTCTTCGGGAGGAATACCATAAGTACGCCGACATTGATGCCGAGTGAAAGGCAGCTGTTGTACGGATACTTTGCAAGGATGCCGATGATGATACCGATAATGAAGCCCATTACGCCAAGTTCGCCGAAGACACCGATCTTTTTACGGATGTTGTCGGGAGACCAGTCAATGTCTCTGACTCCGGGAATCTTTTCAATGAGTGCATTGAAGGGTTTTGCAAAGAGAGCAAGGAAGTTTACGGTACAGGGAACGGAAATTCCGGGCATACCATTGAATTCCTGATAATCTTTTGCTGTGAGGTCGGCGACAAATGAGCCGATTGTAAGGAAGATGACAGCAGCAAGAACACCGAGAGTGAGATTGCCGGTCAGGCACCATACGAGGCCGCCGAGAACGTTGCCGTGCCAGATACTCCAGATATCTGTCCACATTGTTTTGGTAGCTTTGCAGAGAATTAAAATTACGTTGACTACCAGTGTGCCGATGATAACAAATGCAAGGCCGGGCCATGCAAATGCAATACCGGAGCTTGCCCAACCTACGTCGACAACAGACATATCCTTAGCGAAGTTTTCTGAGAATGCCTGAATTGCAGGTGTGAGGGCGTCAGTAGCTGCGTTAATGATAACAGAAAGACCTGCAAGACCGATACCTGTGTAGATACCACCTCTTAAGCTCTTACCGAAGCCTGCTTTGAAAACTAGTCCAAACAGGAACATAACGATAGCTACAAGTACAGAGCTGCCGAGTCCGCCAAGGAATCCGGCGACAGCTGTTGCAAAATTAGCCATAACATTTCCTCCTCTTTAATTTTTTCTTATGTTAAAAATGTTTGCTAAACAAAAATTTACGGCTCGTAGATATCATCCATGAGCTGCAGAATCTGCTGGGTGAGCTCTTCCTTTGCCTTTTTGCTTCCGATAAGGAAAGGCAGGCCCTGAACAGAAGGAGCATCAAAGTTGGGATCGACTTTTGTCATCCAAACAACAACCATGTTCTTTCTCTGGTTATACGGCTGAATATCTCCGATCATGGCATGAATTACTTCAATGTCATTGATGTTGTTATCGATTAAATAATCGACAAGTCTGTTTTTAGCATTGAGAGAGGTATTGATACCTGCTCCGCATACACAAAGAATCAATTTTCCTGGATTCATATCTTGCCTCCAAATAAAATGTTTACAAAAATTTTATAGTTTCTATGATTATTTGTCAATAAATCATATTTTGCTTTTTGAACAAATGTGCAAATTTTATCAAGGACAAATTTTGCTTTTCCTTACCTCTGCCCTGATTGAGGGTATCGCCGGTGCCGAAACAGAGAACTCATCAAGTCCCATGTTAAGTAAAACCGGAAATGCTTTCAGGTCAGATGCAAACTCGCCGCACATGCCGACCTTAATTCCGTTGTCGTGTCCGCTTTTTATTATATGCTCTATTGAGCGCATGACAGCAACATTGAAAGAATCATACATCTCAGCAATATTTTTGTTTCCGCGGTCAACACACAGGACATACTGAGTAAGGTCGTTTGTTCCTATTGAGAAAAACGCTGCTTTTTTTGCAAGCTCGTCAGCCATTATGACGGCAGCGGGAGTTTCAACCATTATGCCGATTTCTATATCTTCGTTAAAAGCTTCGTTTTGTGCTTTAAGCTCGCTTTTGCACTCTTCGGCGACGCACAATGCCTCGTCAAGTTCCGCCTCGGATATTATCATAGGAAACATTATTTTTATGTTTCCGTATGCCGATGCCCTGAGAAGTGCCCTGAGCTGAGTTTTAAAAACGTCTTTTCGTCTCAAACAGATACGGATTGCCCTGTAGCCCAAAAACGGGTTTTCCTCGCATCCGAAGTCAAAATAGCTGAGGCCCTTATCCCCTCCTATATCGAGCGTCCTTATTATGAGCTCTCTTTCGCCCATAAGTTCGGCGGCCTTTTTATAAACCTCAAACTGCTCATCTTCGGAAGGAAAATCTTTTGAGTGCATATATAAAAACTCTGTTCTGAAAAGTCCGACTCCGTCCGGATTATATTTAAGCGCATTTTCAATATCTTCTATTCCGCCGACATTTGCACATACACTTATAAACTTTCCGTCAAGCGTGACGCTCTTTTCATTTACGGCATCCATCATCTCTTTGGCATGAAGCTCTATAGAGGCTTTTTCATCCGAAAACTTTTTAAGAGTCTCATCGTCCGGATTTACGGCTATCTCGCCGCTGCCGGCATTAAGCGCGATTGTGTCTCCGTGCGAGACCAAAGACATTATTCCTTCCGCGCCTACGATTGCGGGAACGGCCAGGCTTCTAGCTATTATGCACACATGGCTTGTAACTCCGCCCTGCTCGGTTACAAAGCCGTCGATTTTATCAAAGTCCATAAGGGATGTATCAGACGGTGCAAGATCACGGGCAATAACTATCGTATGCTCATTTAAATGCTCGAAAGGATTTGATGAAATGCCTTTTAATTTCATCATTATCCTCTTGCCTATATCCCTCATGTCAACAGCACGTGCGTTTAAGTATTCATCCTCAATCGCTTCAAACTCGGAGGCAATATCTTCAATCGCTTTAGCTAAAGCTTTTTCTATATTGACGCCTTTTTCAAGTGTTTCGGTGACATACTCCTCAATTGTGGGGTCCTGTACAAGATCGACATGCGCTGAGAAAATATCACTGTTTTTGGCAAGTTCTTCAAGCTCCGTGGTCGCTTTTTTCACGGCAGCTTTGAATTTATCCAGTTCAATTTCGGCGCTTTCAGGTATGTAATCCGCCGCGTCCAGGCAAAGAGGCTTGTATACAAATGCGTTTCCGATTGCTACACCGTTTGTGAAAGTTCTTTGAACCTTTATAAGTTCCATCTTATCCCTCTTCACCGAATCCCGAATCGACAAGTGCAATTATTGTATCGACTGCCGCTGTCTCATCCGGCCCTTCAGCCTCGATGGATATCGGAGTGTCTTTTGACAGAGCAAGAGCCATAACCTTAATTATAGATTTCGTATCGGCGCTTTTTCCTGTATTTAAATTTGTGACAGTAATTTTAGATTCGAATTTTTTGCATTCCTGAGTGAAAATACTGGCAGGACGGGCATGAATGCCTGTGCTGTTTACTACTACTGTTTCCTTTTTGTACATAAGCTCACCTTCCTGATTTTTTAGTTTATGTCAAGATTATAAAAATGAAATAAACATATGTCAACGAAACCGAAGCCGGATTTTGAACAAATGTGCATCAAATGTCATAATTTAATTTTTTGGTGCTATAGGCGGAAATCAAGCAGCTTGCTGCTGAGTATTCGCCAAGACAACTAGCCTTTCGATAAATTAATTATATCCTGATCATCTGTTCAGCGGTGAATTTAGCCGCAGTATCTGACAAAATACAGATATGGAAATCATTATGCCAAAACGGAATTGACATATAAAAGGAGCGTGCTAAATTGATTTACTTTCTTTTGTCACACATTTAGTTGCATTATGAGCACATTTGCACTATAATAATAACAGCAATAAGCATGAAAGGATTTGAATATTATGGCACAGGCTACTATTTCGGCAAGAATCGACAGCGAAGACAAGATTGCATTTGATACATTCTGTAATGATGTGGGACTCAGTTCATCTTCTGCAATAAATATGTTTATCAAGACGGTTATTCGTGAACATCGAATTCCTTTTTCAATTAACAACGATCCATTTTATTCTGAAAGTAATATAATATTTTTAAAAGAGGGCATTCAGGCTTTGAATGCAGGGAAAGGGACGCTCCATGAACTGATTGAGGATGATAATTGATGAATAAAAGTTGGTATGACAAAGCTTGGGAAGATTATCTATATTGGCAGGCACAGGACAAAAAGACTCTTAAGCGTATCAATCAACTGATCAAGGACGCTGAACGAAATCCATTTCATGGCATCGGAAAACCGGAACCGCTTAAAGGTGATTTGTCAGGGTTTTGGAGCAGACGTATTGATGATACAAATCGTCTCGTTTACCGTGTAAATGGCGAGCTTCTAGAAATTTTATCCTGCAAAGGACATTATGAATAATATGGATAGAAATACTTGAGAGATCATATAGACTTTTCAAATGAATTTCATAGACGAGCGCCGTGAAGACCTTGTATGAGTCGAAAATATGACTTATAAGCCTACAAAGAATGATGCTTGAGCAAGAGAAGACGATAAGCTTCAAGAAGTTTTGACAATGAGTGTGGAAGGTACCTCTTATATAAAACAAGCTCTTATTGACTAAGAAATAAAAAATAACCAATCCCGTATCTGACAAAATGCAGATACGGGAACCTTTTATGATTGCTGTCGTTCGTCAAATTGCATGATGCAGAAGACCTAAAAATTTTCTATGAAATGAACCTCGCATACGTTTGTTTTTGTAATTAGAGTATGCAGGTAAATCCACGTTTTTACAAGTCTTGGGGTCATTTCATATTATGTGAATTACCCGCATATTGAATATGCAGGCATCCGAGTCGCTGACGCTCCATATT
>R05__coassemble_481_pt1 | contig 18812 bp, 18 predicted proteins | sample R05__metabat2_high_PE_014 | metagenome-assembled genome bin R05
GCCCGCGACACGGCAGGCGGAAACGCAATAACCCATGTTACGCTTGAAGTAAAGAGCTTAAACGACCTTAATTACATTATGGGGCGGCTTTCGAAAGTTGCCGGTGTCACTGAAGTTATAAGGAACGGAGAGACATAAATGAGAGCGGTTTTAACAAGAGTCAATAATGCAAAAGTAACAATTGACGGCAATATAAAAGGTGAAATCGGCAAAGGCTATCTTGTCCTTCTCGGAGTCAACGAAAATGACACCGAGGATGAGGCAATCAAGATAGCGGATAAAATTTCCCATCTTCGCATTTTTGAAGATGAAAACGGCAAGATGAATTTAAATATCTTCGATGCCGGATATAATGAGATCCTTATAATTTCCCAGTTTACCCTCTATGCCGACTGCAAAAGCCGCCGCCCGGGATTTACAAGAGCCGCAAGGCCCGAAAAGGCAATCCCGCTCTATGAGCTTTTCATAGAAAAATGCGCCGAAAACGGGTTTGAAGTTCAAACCGGGCAGTTTGGCGCCGAGATGATGGTCGACTCTCAAAATGACGGTCCCGTCACGATAATATTTGATACGGAGGAGCTTTAAAATGCTTATAAAAACGCTAAGCGTCGGGCAGCTTGAAACAAACTGCTATATAGTTACGAATGAAAATACGCTTAAATGCGCCGTCATTGACCCCGGCGACGAGAGCAATACGATACTTGACTACATTGAAGACAATAATCTTAAATGCGAAGCCATTTTCATAACCCACGGCCACTTTGACCATATAGGCGGACTTGAAGGAGTAAGGGAAGAAACGCTTGCCCCGTTATACATAAACGAAAAAGACGCGGGAAAAATAGAAAATTACATAAATGTCTCCGACGGTGATGAAATCGAAGCTGCCGGCATGACATTTAAATTCATTGCAACCCCCGGCCACACAAAAGGCGGCATGACAATAATGTGCGAAGACGCGCTCTTTACCGGCGATACTCTGTTTCGCGGAAGCTGCGGAAGGACGGACCTGCCCGGCGGTGATATAAACGAGCTCATGGCATCGCTTAAAAAAATCTGTCTGATTGAAGGCGATTTTGAAGTATACCCCGGACATATGGACTCAAGCTCCCTTATACGGGAAAAATCATTCAACTTTTACTGCAGAAAGGCGCTTCAGCAATGAAAGATCCTACGTTGGTACTTTTAGCCGCCGGAATGGGCTCAAGATTCGGCGGGCTTAAACAGATAACACCCGTAGACGACTACGGCCATGCAATAATAGATTTCTCACTTTATGATGCCTACAGAGCAGGATTTCGGAAAGTTGCTTTCATCATAAAAGAGGAAAATGCGGAAGAGTTTAAAGAGTTTATAGGAAAAAGGATTGAAAAGTACTTTGACGTAAAATACATCTTCCAGGACATAAATAATATTCCCGGAGGATACAGCGTTCCCGAAGGCAGGGTAAAACCCTGGGGCACGGGCCATGCGGTCATGTGCTGCGACGGAATTATTGACGGGCCTTTTGCCGTATTGAATTCCGATGACTTTTACGGCCGCAGCGCTTACAAAGCCCTTTATGACTTTTTAATATCCAACGATGATGACCGTACGCATGCGATGATTGCGTATCTTATAAAAAACACCGTGACGGATACGGGATACGTTTCAAGGGGCATCTGCTCTGAGGAGGGCGGTTACCTCACCGACGTAGTTGAGCGCACACATATAGAAAAAGATGCACTCGGTGCCAAATTCACAGAGGATAACGGAAATACCTGGGAACATCTTGACGAGGATGTGCTGGTTTCGATGAACTGCTGGGCATTTTCAAATACGCTTTTAAATGAGCTCAGTTCCCGCTTCCCTGCCTGGCTTGATGAAAATGTTCCTGAAAATCCGTTGAAGTGCGAGTACTTCCTTCCATTTGTCGTAAACGAGATGATAAAGGACGGTTCGGCCAAGGTTAAACTTTTATCCTGCACGGAAGTATGGTACGGCGTTACATATAAAGAAGATGTTGAGACTGTCAGGTCTGCAATAGAAAACATGAGAAAATCCGGGATTTACCCGAAGGAGATGCTAGAATGAACGTACTTGTAACCGGAGGCGCCGGATATATAGGCAGCCACACATGTGTAGAGCTTTTAGAGCGTGACTACGGAGTTGTCGTAATAGACAATCTTGTAAATTCAAATGCTAAAAGTCTTGAGCGCGTACGCGACATAACAGGTAAAAATGTTGAATTTTACGAAGAGGATGTAAGAAACCGCGCAGCGCTCGATAAAATTTTTGAAAAGCATGATATTTCCTGCGTCATTCACTTTGCGGGTCTCAAGGCCGTCGGTGAGAGCGTGCGCATGCCGCTTGAATACTATGACAATAACTTGATGTCCACCATAGTTCTCTGCGAGGCAATGCGCGATCACGGCGTTAAAAACATTGTCTTTTCATCGTCTGCAACCGTATACTCATCAGATAACGAAGTACCGCTGAAGGAAATTTCAAAAACCGGAAACTGCACCAACCCATACGGATGGACAAAATACATGAACGAGCAGATTATCCGCGATACAGCAAAGGCCCTCGATGACTGGAGCGTTTCCCTGCTCAGATACTTCAATCCGATAGGTGCGCATCCCTCAGGGCTTATAGGCGAAGATCCCAGAGGTATTCCGAATAACCTCATGCCTTATATTTCACAAGTCGCTGTCGGCCGGCTCGATCACTTAAATGTATTCGGTGACGACTACGATACACCGGACGGTACAGGTGTGCGTGATTACATTCATGTCTGCGATCTTGCAGCAGGACATGTTGCTGCAATCGATTATATGATTAAAGGCAACAAGGGTGAAAACGTATTCAATCTCGGCACAGGTCAGGGCTACAGTGTGCTGGATATGGTCAAGGCATTTGAAAAAGTAACCGGACAGAGTGTTCCTTACGAAATTGCTCCCAGGCGTCCGGGTGATATAGCAACGGTATATTCAGATCCTTTTAAAAGCGAGAATATTCTCAATTGGAAGGCAAAATATAATCTTGAAGATATGTGCCGCGACACTTGGAATTGGCAGAAAAACAATCCGAACGGATTTGATTCGTAAGAAAAAAATTGCTTTTGATTCCATAATTGAAGACGCATATAATTTGAGGCAAAACCTCAAAAAAAAATACGGGCTGCGCGTTCGCAGCCCGTTTCATCTATATACGGGACAAATGGGTTTTTACAAAATCCGAAATATCTGGTCTCTTTGGGATTTTTCACCCCTTCAGTGTCTGTTACTCCTTATTCAAATCTATATATGAGCGGAGTATTACTCGAAATATAACCTCATACAAGTTTTCATAGTTTCCTGTTTTATCCGCCTCTGCCAAAGCGTCTATTTTACCCTTGACAAGGAGCGGCAGGCATGCGACTGGGAGTGGTTGTTCTAAACCGCATCATGACCGTTACAAACCGCATCAGCGACCGCTAGTCGCCGCAAAATGCAATATTTGCAGTGGATTGATATTTTCTCCATTTTCCAGATGATAAATTCTCCATTTTCATTTTGATATTTTCTGGAAAAAACTGTTGATAAAAACAGGTGTATTTCTTTGCCTCTGTCTGAAAATCCATTAATTACCTCTCTGTGCCTTCATTTGCTCCTTAAATCTTATCAGATTCATAATTTCTGCCTGGTCTCTCTCATCAAGCTTTTCAAAGCTACGTGCAAATGCTGTGGTAGGCTGGCTTATTTCTATTCCATTTAGCAGCATATCTGCACTGACTCCAAATAACTCACTTAACTTAGAAATCTCCTCTGCGGTAACTTTTCTGTTTCCGTTTTCAATTTGTGTAAAAGATGCACGATTTATTCCAAGAACATCGGCAACATATCCCTGGGATAAGTGTAAACCTGTGCGCAACTCTTTAATCCTTTCATTTAAGCCTTTCATAGTTTCCTCCTTAAAAGCCAGCTTGCATATTATAGCACTAAAAGTTAGATTTCGTAACAAGTTTGTGTTAGATTTTCTAACATTTTTAGAAGCGGTCAAAATCCTCTTGCGATGCGACTTCTTTCCAACCACGATAGCGACGGTTTTAGTTATACACATTGTTTCGACAGAATCAGCATTTGATTGTCGTTTTTGCTGAAACATTAAATTAATCACAGTCATTGATGTTTTTATACATATGGGTAAACTTTACACTACTGGCACGAATTTCACAGAGTAAGTACTTTCTCGGGAATAAAACCCATCTGCTGTAAAAGGGCTATGTCCTTTGTTCTTGTATTGTGAAGCTTCCATTCTCTGCCTTCAAGTACCATGCGCATATGGCTTGACTTTACGAGTATTTATGACGATCCCCAGGGAGAAACTTTGTATATTGGAAATTACTAATGTTATCTATTGTTAAGCCGTTTAATTCCTCAATGGAAAGGCGAACCAAATCCGCAGTCAGTTCTCAATCCGGTTTACATATTCTTGTTTACTTAATCTGATTAGTATAATTTAGTTGTCGATAATAAATATTACGTAAACTAAAATATAAAAAATATACAGCTTGATCGTAACGAAAAGGCCTCTCCTTGTTTTCGGGGAGGTCTTGCAGTTTTTTAGATAGACAGTGTGTCTTATGATATTTTCTTTTTTGGCAGTATAACGGCAAACTGAATAATGCCGAACACGGCCGCTATCAAGCAGGAGTACATCTGCCCTCTTCCAAGGAAAACACTTAATGCGTCGGCGCAGGCGGTACAAAGCGTAAATAGCACAACCGGTGCGATCAGGAAAAATCTTGATTTTAATTTCTCAAAAGCCGCCGGTATTCCGAGGATTCCGAATACGCCTCCTGCAATTGCCAGCATGTTGGCGATTAACCGTAAGTTATAGTCCTTTTTGTCATCTGCAGCTTTATTAGATATTTCCGTTTCCGCAGCTTCAATCAGGTCTTCCCCGTTAGCGACCGCATCTTTTATATTATCGTTTGACATCAAAAGTGCCTTTACCGATGAAAGCTTTTTCTCGTTTTCTTTTATCTCGTCCGCCTCAGCCCATTGAGTCTCCAGCTCTTTTGCTTCTTTTTCAAGAGGGTCTATTTCCGAGTCAAGCTTCTCTTCTTTGTCGGGAAGCGATGCCTGCATCTTGTCTATTTCCCAGTTGCCAAGTGAAAGCGACTCATAGCCGATACGGATTTTTTCCTTTGCCGCATTAAGTTCGGAATTTGAATCTACTGCCGCTCTTGCCTGGGTTTTGGCCGCGGAAATTATGGCATTATAACTAGCTTCTGCCTGATTTATCTGACCAAGACCTGCCTGGGCCTCAGTAAGCTGAGATTTAAGTGCCTCGATTTGTGCAGGCAATGATTGAAGTGCCTCCTCTGATTGAGTCTTTTGCGCTTCATATGTACTAAGCTCGGCTTTAAGTGATGCAAGGTCTGTCTCAAGTGATTTCTTGGTTTCCTCATCTTCTTCGGATGCAATTTCTCCTTGCTTCAATGTAATTTCCAAATTTTTTGCATCAATCTGTGAGGCAAGATAGGATATTGTATCGGGAAGAGACTCTTGCGCAGCCTCGGCTTGAGCAATACCTGCATTCAGACTGTCAACACCATTTTGTACTGTATCTTTTTGCGCGATGGCATCCAGAAGCGGCTTAATCTCAGATTTACCGTTTACCGTCTCAACCGCCGCTTTTTCCGCCGCTTCATATGCAGCGGCGATCTTCTCATCAAGCAAAGCCTCTCCGGCTACCAGTGTTTTATACGCTTCTTGAAGCTGCTCTTTTCCTGATATTATTCCGCCCTTGGTGGCGCTGTACTCGGCAAGATCGGTTTTATGCTGAGACTGTGCCTTATCATATTCAGACTGCTTTTCGTCGAGTTCCTCTTTAAGCTCGGCATAACCGGGCTTATCTTTTAAAAGAGCGGAATATTCAAGGTAAGTCTCTTTTCTCTCTTTAAGAAGAGTCAAAGTCCGCAAATTTTCGGCTGCATCCTTTGCGTTTTTGCGCAAACCGAATATGCCGGCTGCTATACATATAAGCGCCAGCACTGCAAGTAAAATCGATATAAATCTGGCCAAAACTCCGTGTTTCATCATGTTTTGAATATTAGCACAATAAAATAATTTGTTCAACAATGCTTATTTGACGAGAATTTTTCAAATCAGTAAAATTCAGCCTTAAGAATATCAAATAATCATTGACACTTACGCCTTTAATTGATAAATTATTTCCATCCCAATCGGATATATATTTAGAGTTTATCCGAAGCAAGATACCGCAGCATATTTTGCTGCATTATTGATTGAGTTAGAAGCTCAAGTTTTATAAGTTGGTTACTTACAACCTATGTGCTGAGAAAGCATACAAACTTGTGAAATGGTCAATAAGAGTATTAATAGCTATCTTGCTGAATAGACTCTGAAAAGCTGGATTTTATCAGGCAGTGTATGTTTTCATGCACTGCCTTTTATTATATTTTCTCCGGAGGGGCATAAGTTGAAAAAAATCATAGAACTGAAAAACATCACAAAATCTTTTGACGGTCAGGTTGTCCTCGACCACATCAATCTTGACATTTACGACAACGAATTTCTTACGCTTTTAGGGCCGTCCGGCTGCGGCAAGACAACTACTCTCCGGCTTATAGGAGGCTTCGAAACCGCCGATGAAGGCGACATTATCTTCATGGGCGAAAACATAAACGATCTCCCGCCGTATAAAAGGAACGTCAATACGGTCTTTCAGCGCTATGCCCTTTTCCCCCATTTGAATGTATACGAAAACATTGCATTTCCTCTTCGTGAAAAGAAGGAGAGCAACGATGTAATAAAAGAAAAAGTCGAGGAGATGCTCTCTTTAACTGCCCTGACAGGCTTTGCAAAAAGAAGGGTCACTTCCCTCTCGGGCGGACAGCAGCAGCGCGTTGCCATAGCAAGAGCGCTTATTTCAAGGCCTAAAGTTCTTCTTCTTGACGAGCCCCTTGCAGCCCTTGACCTTAAGCTCAGAAAAGACATGCAGCAGGAACTTAAAAACATCCAAAAAGCCACCGGAATAACCTTCGTATTCGTAACTCACGACCAGGAAGAGGCCCTTTCCATGTCCGATACGGTTGTTGTTATGTCTGAGGGCCGCATACAGCAGATAGGAACCCCGATAGACATCTACAACGAGCCGGAAAATGCATTCGTTGCAGACTTCATCGGTGAATCAAACATTCTCGACGGCGTCATGCTCGAAGATTACAAGGTAAGATTTTCACGCCAGACATTCGACTGTGTCGACTTCGGATTTAAAAAGCGCGAAAAAGTCGACGTCGTTGTCCGCCCGGAAGATGTAGACATAGTTCCCGAGGACAAAGGCATGCTTAAAGGAATCGTCACATCGGTTACCTTCCTCGGTGTGCACTATGAGATTATAGTGGATATAGACGGATTTAAATGGATGATCCAGACGACGGACTTTGTTGATGTGGATGAAAGAATAGGGATTAAAATCGATCCCGATGCGATACATATAATGAGAAAGTCCGAATACTCCGGACTTTACGGAGACTATTCATCGTATTCAAATGAATTTGACGAACTTGAGGAAGTTGAGGACGAAGACATTGACGAAGAAGTCTGACAAATTAACAAAGTGGCTGACGCTAAGCCCGTACAGCCTCTGGTCCGTGCTTTTCATTTTGGTGCCGCTTGTATTTATTGCGTACTACGCCTTCACGGATTCAAACTACAATTTCACAACCGAAAATATTGTGAGATTTTTCACCTCGACGTCGGATACCGCCTCCGGCACCGTACATACATATCTCGTAATATTCTGGCGCTCGCTTAAGCTTGCAATAATCTCGACCGTCATATGCCTCATTATCGGGTACCCCATGGCATATATAATCGCAAGGGCCGACAGCAAAGTCCAGGGCGTCCTCATCACCCTTATAATGATCCCCATGTGGATGAACTTCCTTATAAGGACCTACGCCTGGATGACGATACTTCAAGATACCGGCATTATAAACGGGATTTTATCATCCCTCGGTCTTGAAAAGATACATATAATCGGGACGGAAAGTGCGGTAGTTATCGGCATGGTCTATGACTACTTCCCGTACATGATTCTTCCCATATACTCCGTAATGGCAAAGATGGATATAAAGCTCATCGAGGCAGCGAAAGACTTAGGGTGCAATAATGCAGGTGTCCTTAAAAGGGTCATCCTCCCTCTAAGCCTCCCCGGTGTGGTATCCGGAATCAACATGGTTTTAATCCCCTCAATCTCAACATTTTATATCTCCCAAAAGCTCGGCAACGGAAAGTTCTTCCTTATAGGCGACGCAATTGAGGGACAGTATGTTGCAAACAACCTTCACTTTGCAGCCGCGATAGCGCTTCTTATGATGATAGTGCTTCTTATCTTCATGGCCATACTGCAAAATCTTGCAAACAAGGGGGCGGATATAGCATGAAAACAGCCTCTAAAATCTATACCGGGCTCATAATGCTCTTTCTCTTTGCCCCGATATTGATTCTTTTAATATTCTCATTCAACTCATCAAAGAGCCTTTCGGTATTCTCGGGATTTTCCCTTGACTGGTACGGAGAGCTCCTTAAGGACACCGAGACGCTCAAGTCCTTGAGAAACACTCTTGTTCTGGCCCTTAGCGCCTCCATAATTTCAACCGTTATGGGTACGGCGGCCGCGGTCGGCATATATAAGCTTAAAAACAAGTATGTAAAAGCCGCCATAAACTCTGTAACAAATATCCCCATGATAAACCCGGATATCATAACCGGTATATCGCTCATGCTGATGTTCGTGTTTGTCGGTCACCTATTCGGCGCGGCCACGAGCCTCAATTTTGCAACGCTTTTAATTGCCCACATAACCTTCTGCCTTCCCTATGTAATTTTACAGGTTATTCCGAAACTCAATCAGATGGACACCTCGCTCCCGGAAGCTGCAATGGACCTCGGGTGCACACCGGTAAAGTCGTTTTTTAAAGCCGTGCTCCCCGAGATTATGCCGGGAATCATAACAGGCTTTATCATGGCATTCACTTTGTCGCTCGATGACTTCGTTATATCCTACTTCACATCAGGAAACGGTTTCCAGACTCTGCCGATTAGAATATACAACATGACAAAAAAGACCGTCACACCGAAGATGTACGCTCTTTCAACGATCATATTCTTTGTCATTCTTGCGCTGTTGATTGTTTCAAATCTTACAGGGTCTGAAAAGCAGGACGAAAAAGCGAAATCACGCAGCATGAAAGGCCTCTATATAGGTATAGGCTGCGGCATAGCAGCGGTTGCGGCGCTCATAATCGTAATATCCGCAGCTGCCGACAAACGTACGCTCAACGTATATAACTGGGGCGAATACATCTCCGACGGCTCGGACGATTCCTTTGACACAATAAAGGAATTTGAGGCATGGTATGAGGAGACCTACGGAGAAAAGGTCAAAGTAAATTATTCAACTTTCGCCTCCTGCGAGGACATGTACGCCAAGCTCTCAGGCGGCGCCGTGAGCTATGACATCGTAATCCCGTCTGACTACATGATAAAGCGCATGGCCGATGAAGGGATGCTTCTTGAGCTTGACTACTCCAATATTCCAAACTATGAATACATAGACGATATGTACAAGGGTCTTTACTATGACCCGGACAACAAATATACCGTCCCCTACACTTACGGTGTAATCGGTATAATTTATGATGCAAACGTTGTAGATGAAGAAGATACCGGTGACTGGGACCTTTTGTGGAATGAAAAATATGCCGGGAATATATTGCAGTTCAACAACAGCCGCGATGCATTCGGAACCGCTCAGTATAAGCTCGGACTTGATGTAAATACCGACGATAAAGCATCCTGGGAAAGAGCCCTCGAAGAGCTGAAGGTTCAAAATCCGCTAGTCAAGAGCTACGTTATGGACGAGATATACAACATGATGGAATCCGGCGAAGCCGCAATCGGTGCTTACTACGCAGGAGACTATTTCACGATGCTTGACTCGGCTTCAGATAACGTCGATTTGAGATTTTATTACCCCGAGCGCACAAACTACTTTTTCGATGCAATGTGCATACCGTCTTGCTGTCAGGACAAGGAGCTTGCCGAGATTTTCATAAACTACATGCTCTCCGAAGAGCCTGCCATAGCCAATGCCGAGTATATCTACTACGCAAGCCCCAACTCACTTGTATATAACAATGAAGACTACATAGAAGAAATGGGTGAAGAGGCAATGGAGATCCTCTATCCGGATATTTCCGACTTCGGTGAAAGATACAATGAGTACGCTTACCGCAATCTTTCAAACGAAATGCTCGATTACCTCAACACCTTATGGGAAACGCTCAAAATATCCTGAGGAATACGAAATGACAACTGCGGAATTTTTAGATGTGCACGGTCTCTCCCCCTCTTTAATTGACGTCAAGGCACAGTCCGACAAAATGCTCGAGCATATGCTAAGCGGTATTAACGGCCAAGTTATAGACATGCCTATGATAAAGACATTTCTAACGCTTGATGGTACGATAGAAAAAGGAAGGAGCGCCGCTGTAATAGATGCAGGCGGTACGAATTTTCGTGCAGCGCTTGCAACGTACACAGGTGAAGGCTTTGAGATAAGCAACTTTTATAAAGATAAAATGCCGGGGACCGAAAAATGTGCAAGCTGGGATGAGTTCATAAGCTTTACCGCCGACGCAATTGAGCCTTTCATGGACAAAACCGACATAATCGGCTTTTGCTTTTCATATAGTGCCAATATAACGCCCGAAAAAGACGGAATTGTCAACGATATGGATAAAGAGGTCATTATAACGGGCTGCAAAGGCAGATATGTAGGAAAAGATCTGACCGCGGAGCTTGCCCGGCGCGGATTTCACGGTAAAAAATGTGTTGTCTTAAACGATACCGTTGCCGCGCTTTTAGGTAACAGCGCATTTTTAGATAAAGATAAATACTCAGGCTTCATGGGAATGATTTGCGGCACCGGCATAAACACATGCGCAAGCTATAACGGTATGCTAATAAATCTTGAGTCCGGGTTTTATAGCGGTATGCCTCAAGGAGATTTTGACAAGGTCATTGACGCGACAAGTGCCCAGTGCGGCGAAAAGCTCATGGAAAAGATGTGCTCGGGTGCCTATATAGGGTCTATTGCAAAACTTGCACTGGATCTTGAAGGGACGGTTGACGGCCGGGTCGTAAATGAGCTTTCAATCAACGGAAGCGAATTTCAAAAGGCCGTATGCTCTTCCATTTTTGAAAGAAGCGCAAGATGCATGGCATCTAATATAATAGCCCTTATGAAGCTCACCGGCTGCGGCAAAGAAAAGCCTTACTGCGTATGTGCAGAAGGCTCGCTTATTGGCAAAAGCGCGATGTATCTTGAATATCTTGAAAAGGCGCTTGAAGAAAATTCCGGTGAATATAAGGCGGTTATAAATGTCGGTAGCGACACCACGCTTCCCGGAAGCGCCGCCGCAGCGCTTTTAAATACATAATTTTTTACAATAATCAAACCGCCGTTCTCGAAAAAATGAGTGCGGCGGCTTTATAGTGAATTACCTGCATATTCAATATTCGGGTAATTTACTTTGACTCAGCTAATCGCAAAGTATCGCTGTAAAAGCAAGCAGGAGGACTTCATAGAATGATGCCCTCCCATAATATCTCACAATTAACGCCACTGGCGACATAGTACAATTCGCCAAATCTTGCAACAGCGTTCCAAACTTTGGCTCCATTTTGATCCGAACTTTGGCCAAACATTTATAAGCACGTAATGGCGGCTATCTATCTTATCTTTGTCTTTATTACCTCGCAAAGCGCGGAAGAGAAGAGTTCCTGCTGCCTTTCATCATCCACCGCCAGGATATTCGCGATAAGCCCAATGAGCTTCTTATCCTTTATTTTTACAATCTTTTCTCCGTCGGTGTAGTACATCGGGACATATTTCTCAAAACGTTCAGCCACGAAATAGTCAAGCGCAAGGCCCGTTGAGAGCGATGCATACATGACAAACTGAAGCTTCGGCTCATACTGCGGTTTTCTCTCTTTGTCCCAGAAGAGCGTAAGCGCGCTTTTCATCTGATAAGGTGTCTCGCCGCCGCGGCCGAGAATTTCTGCCTGATTATATAGATTGTCATCCTTTATGCACCCGATCCGCTGCCACATAAGCTCAGTATATGACTTGTGCTGCATGGGAGAAAAATTTTCACCATACCCGGAGCAGTATTCTTTATATGCCGCGCCGGACTCTTCAAGCAGTTTTTCGATTGTCTCACCGGGAAGCAGCGACAGCTCCCTTGCCAGAATGCTGTATCGCTGAGGGAGTATGACTTTACCTTCCTCTCCAAAAAGTAGCTCGTGACAGCTCATGCCGGTAAACTCGCGGAGCGCCTCCATGCGGGAAGGCTCCACATTGAAGCTACGGTTGCCGTTTATCATGTGACTGATTATGGCTGTATCTATGCCGGTATTCTCGCTTATCTGTTTTCCGCTAAGTCCCTTATCCGCAATAATCTGCTTTAATACCTTTGCGGCCATCCATCTGGCAACTTCAAACTCGGGAAGGCGGTTTTCATCGTATTCATCAGGGATATCATAGTATCCGCTGTCTTTTTTTACGCCCTTTTGCGCAAGGTCGTATCTGAGCGTCGCAGGTGTTACAGCCTTTATGGCATCCCAGTCGCAATAAGGCTTTTGGACAGGAAGATCCTTTAAAACCTGAGTAATTTCATACTTTGACATTAAAGGTCACCTCCATGTACTGCAGCGTTGAGGCTTCCGTATATAATTTTCTGAAGAGGCTCTGACAGAAAGCAGAACCAGTCCATGGCCATTTCGGTTGTACCTTTGGATGCAAGGACGGTCTGTTCCTCATTGAGTCTCAGCATCCAGTGAAGTGAAATACCTGTCCTTTTGGCAATTACGGGCATTTTTGAAAGCGGAATCGCATTGTGGTTTATTTCCGTCTGGCGTTTGCGCCATTGAAGCCGGAGACCCAGCTCGCTGAAAAGGCTGAGGGCCGCACGGCTTTCATCAAGCTTAACTGCGATAGCGTTGCAAATACGCCTTCCGTCGTTGCTGTCGTTTTGTATGGAATCATTTTTTATATCCGGTGCAACAAAATCATAAATAAGCCCGGTGCATTTCCTTATCTGATCGTCATCAAGGCTGTCAAGAAGATTGCACATCATCTCCTGATAGCAGTTCGCCCATGTGACCTCGCCGCTGTTTACTTCGTCTTTGGAGCAGTAGCTCAGCATCTCCCGGTAGCTTATATCTCCGGCAGCAAGAAAATCATTAAGACCGCTGTGAACAATACGCTTGGCTTTTATCTTTGTAGGGCTGTTCTGCGTTTTTTTCTGCGGATTCTTCTCAATATAACGCTGAATCTCCGTCTCTATATCTTTCCGGCTGCTTCCGCTGAGACTGTCTAACTTACTGTTAAGCTGCTCCCACAGAAGCCGTTCATCGGCCTTTGTAATCCTATGTTCCGTTGACGTTTCGTTTTTTCTCATGCATAAACCTCGGTGTTTGAGCCTGTATATATTTGGCATCATTTTATAAGGCGATATTAGCATTTTTTTACTTATTTGTCAATAATCTCCGGCATTGGCCGTATCAAGCAGGAAAAGTGTCTTTTCTTTTATGTTTGATAGTGAACTACATCGGTATTTAAATGCCGATGTTGTTCACTTAGAGTTTAGTGTTATTGCATTTTTCACTCCTTCTTTTTTGTGTCAATCTTTACTTTTATAAACTAAAGTGTTAAACTAAAAACAATCAAAAACACTTCAAAAGGAGATGCCTTATTTGAATAAATCAATAAAAAAGGAACGCAGCGAGGAACTTTACGAGGCAATACTCAAGCTCGAAACGGTCGAGGAGTGCATGACGTTTTTTGACGATCTGTGCACCGTCACGGAGCTTTGTGCCATGGAGCAGCGTTTTGAGGTTGCAAAGTGTCTTCGTGAGGGCATGATATATAATGATATCCTTGCTAAAACAGGCGCATCGTCCGCAACTATCAGCCGTGTAAACCGTTCGCTGAACGGCCGGAACAGCTACGGAGGATACGATATAGTATTTGACAGAATGGGGTATAACGGCGAAGAATGAATTGCTACGGTGCTCTTTCGGTACTTTATGATGAACTTACAAGAGATGTCCGCTACAGTGATTTCATAGATTTCTATAAAGCGGAATTTGCCAATGACGGCGGCGAATTCCGCCTTATTTTAGACTTATGCTGCGGTACGGGCACACTTACCAAAATGATGTCTGACGAAGGCTATGATATGATTGCGATCGATGCATCCGAAAGCATGCTCATGGAGGCGCAAAATAAATGCCCCGGTGTTTTATTTTTGTGCCAGGAGGCGGGCGAGATTGATCTTTACGGCACTGTAGATGCCGCCTACTCCTCCCTTGACAGCATCAACTATATAGAAAAAGAGGAACTTCAATCATGCTTTGGCCGTCTTAAGTTCTTTATCCGTCCCGGCGGGCTCTTTATTTTCGATATCCGCCAAAGGCAGTGGCTTGAAGATATGGACGGATACACCTCGGTTGACGAAGGTGACGATTACCTTTGTCTGTGGCGCGCCGACTTTGAAGAAGATGCCTTAATATACGGGCTCGATCTTTTCACGAAAGAAGGCAGGCTCTGGAAAAGGAGCAGTGAAGAACATATAGAATATGCTTATGACCTTGAGGAACTTAAATCGTATCTTGAAGGCAGCGGTTTTGACCTGCTTAAGACAAATGCGTACCGTGACCGCCTTTTTATAGTCGCAAAAAGAAACAGCACCTGATTGCATTTTCGGTGCTGTTTATGATTTCACGTCATATATATTTCACACATCCGTATTGTTATATAGTTAGACATAATAAAAGCATATCCATACTGCGGAGATAATTTATGAATACCAAGAAAAGAAAAATACTCTCTTTTGTCCTCGCCTGCACCTTTTTGTTATCCGGCTGCGGTGTGACAGAGGCGCTGGATAAATTTAATGACGGCAAAAAGTTTGGCACTGCCTGGGTAAACTCCGAAATTGAAGGAGCTATTAACGAAAGCACAGCGGTTAATTTAAAAGACGACTACTTTACCGCCGTAAATAAAGACTGGATTTTGGACCAGCAAGTCGGAGACTCCGGCGCCGTAATTGAGCTTATGAACGCTCAAAAGACCGTAGATAAGCAAAAAATCGAAATCTTAAAAGGCACCGCTCCCGAGTGCGAAGATCCGGAATCTCTCGGCATGAGATGCGACGAGCTTGAACATACAAAAGAAATTTTAGAAATTTTTGCCGATGCCGCCGGAGATACGGACGGCCGTAATCTCAAAGGTGCCGAGCCGCTCAGACCTTATATAGATGCAATAAATGAAATAAGCAGTTTATCCGAGATGGATGCATATATATTGGATGAGGGCGGAATGAATCTTGTCGGGCAGCCCTTCATTTCTTTCTCTCTTGGCGCAACCTGGGATATGCCGGAAATTAAGCGTCTTCAGGCCGCCCCTATTTTGCAGTCCGATCTTTCTCTTCAAAGTACAAAAAGCTACAGAAAAATGGACGATACCGGGGTTAAGAACAAAGAAATAAATTCCGAAATCGTCCATCTTGTGCTGTCAAATCTCGGCTGGGATGAAAAGGATATAAAAAAAGTCCTTAAAGACGGATATGACTTTGAATATAAACTTGCAAAAAATTATACCGGCGGTGAGACATACTATACCGTAGAAAATTACAATAAAGACCACACCGTGATGACGGGCGATGAGCTTCAGTCGCTTGCCGGGCTCTACCCCGTAAAGCGGATACTTGAGCACCTAAACTGCGAAGGGGCGGATATTGTCGTAGAGCTTAGCGGATACATGGAAGATCTCGCGAATATATACACGCAGGAAAATCTTTCCGGGATAAAAGCCTATTACATCATGCACACCGTTTACAAATGCGCGGATTTACTGGATATACCGACAAAGGAAAAGGTTTATGAAATAGTTGCCAGAAGTTCAAAAGTTAAAAGTGAAGATGAGGATAACCCGACCGGCGACACAATTGCACCGGACAATGATACCCTCACTCCCGAAGAAAAAGAGCTTAAGACGGTTATTGACGATTATATTTCCGTCTATCTTCCCTACCCGCTTGAAATGGTGTATATAGCCTCCTACTGTTCAAGTGAATGCAAAGAAAAAATTTTGTCGATGGTTGATACAATAAAGGACGAGTTTCACTCAGTTATTGAATCGGCTGACTGGCTCAGTGAAGAAAGCCGGGCTAATATGTCAGAAAAGCTTGACAGCATGGAAGTTTTGGCTCTTTACCCGGATGAATTTATATCGTACAAGGGTCTGCAGCTAAGCAAGGATCAAAGCCTTGTAGATATGGTTCATGACATCTTCGCCTATGAAACGCTGCTCTCCTTTGAAGGGGTGAATGAATACAATGACAGAAGCCGCTGGGACCTTAGGACTATCCCTACAACCACAGTCAATGCGTATAATATAATTGACAGAAATGCCATAGCTGTGCTTGCAGGAATTGTATCGAATGACTTTGTCTTTGATGAAGATTTCCCCGACGAGGTCAATCTCGGAAGACTCGGTGTAATAATAGGGCATGAAATAACGCACGGATTTGATTCTATGGGCTATGACTATGACAGATACGGCTTTAAACAGCTTTCCGGCACGCAAAACGTTATGATGGCCTATGATGACAAATCCGAATTTTCAAAAAAAGTCTTTTCACTTACAATATGGTATGCTTCCCTTACGCCTCTTCCGGACGGAAGTCCCTACACCGCCTCGGTTTCCGGAGAGGCAATAGCGGATATGGGCGGCATGAAAACCGTACTTTCATCTGCGGAAAAAATCCAAGGGTTTGACTATGATTTATTCTTCCGGTCCTTTGCCGAGATGTGGCGGAAGGTAAACACTCTTGAAATTGAGCAGTCATATGCCAAGCAGGATACCCACCCTCTGGCTTTTTTAAGAACAAATATAACTCTTCAGCAGTTCGATAAATTCTTTGAAACATACGGCATAGAAGAAGGCGACGGAATGTATATCGCTCCGGAAGACCGGATACTTTTATGGTGAGGATGCATCAAAAAAGAAAGGAGAATTTAATATGGAAGATGCCGTTATTAAAATGGAACATATAAAGAAAAGCTACGGGAAAACCGAAGTTTTGCATGATGTGAATCTGGAGGTAACCAAAGGCGACATATACGGTATTGTCGGCAGAAACGGATCCGGCAAGACGACCATTTTTAAAATACTGCTCGGTCTTTCCGAGTTCACCTCCGGAGATATCCACATCGGCGATAAATCCGACTCTTTGGAAATCGGCCGCAGCAAAACAGGATTTTTCGTCGGCCAGAACTTTTTCGGCTATATGAGTGCGAGAGAAAATCTCGAATATTACAGAAAACTCAAAAAAATAAGCAGCAAAGAAGAAACCGGACGGGTTCTAAAGCTTGTGGGGCTTGAAGATGCCGCATTAAAAAAGGTTTCCGGATTTTCAATGGGAATGAAGCAAAGACTCGGTATTGCAAATGCACTGCTCGGAAGTCCCGAAATAATCATATTGGACGAGCCCGCAAACGGTCTTGACCCGCAGGGTATAGCGGATATAAGACATCTTGTAAAGCGGCTCAACGAAGAGTACGGCATAACGGTAGTCATTTCATCGCATATACTCGGAGAGCTTCAAAACACTGCAAACCGTTTTGGAATTTTAAATGACGGTGAAATCGTCAAGGTGCTGACACAAGACGATCTTAAATCATCATCGGATTTTGTCCGGCTGAATGTTGACGATGCCGCACGTGCCCGCGAAATCCTGATACAAAACGGCATAAAGGTCTTTAATGAGAGCAGTGACAGCATGTCTCTTGAAAATTACTATTTCAACCTTGTAGGAGGTGCAAAGTAATGGGAAGATATTTTATTGCGGATATGCATCGAATCTTCAGGAGAATTCCCCGTTATATAATTGTTGTTCTCCTTTTCGGTTTGCTCGGATATATCATGTACTCGGCTACAAAGGATGAAGTCACCATCTATCAGCTGGTCGAAGTTCTTGTAAAAGCCGTACCTTATATAAGTATAGGTTTCGGACTCATAGAGTACATTTATGTATTCACCGAAGATTTCAAAGCTAAAACAATGCAGGTTGCAATCGGAACGGGAATCAGCCGCAGAAAAGTAATACTGACCAAGTGGCTTGAATCCGGATTTCTCTGTGCCTTTGACTATATCGTGCTTATTGCGGTAATATTTATCGCCGGCGGCATAAACGGTATAAGCTTTGCCGGTGACTCGGCAAAGGATGTGTACATTCTCTTTTTATTCGGATGGATAAAGGCATTTATCTGTACCGGCATGACCATGATAGTTGTATTTTTGTCCCAGGCAACAACGGGAGGAATGCTTTTATATCTGGCCTTAAGTACCGGAATAATTAAGCTTCTGCTTGAAACTTTGCTTGATATTGACGCCATCAAATTTCTCGGATTGTCATCAATTCTCTTATCAAATCTAATAGATACAGCGCGGTCAAGAGCAATTCTCGGCACATTCAGCACTTCACATATTATAGGTATAATTATTTATGCCGCCGCATGCTATATTGCCTCGTGGATGCTTTTTAAAAACCGTGAGTTGGAATTTTGAAGGCTCTTTTGCAAACATCCCGCTTTGAATGGGATGTTTGCAATGTTCGCTATCAACATACAAAAGCACGGTATCAGTTTCGAGAATAAAAACATTATCACACTTTCCCAGGGTGC
>R05__coassemble_487_pt1 | contig 18697 bp, 15 predicted proteins | sample R05__metabat2_high_PE_014 | metagenome-assembled genome bin R05
AATCCGCTTAATACTGATAATAACAGCGATGATTATAGCCGCAGAATACTTGAAAGTTTAAACATTATTCCGCAATACAGATATTCATCCGGCACAAACATAATAGAGTTCAGAATACCTAAAAAGCATCCCGGTCAGCTCCAGCAATTATTTACAGTTATTATATTGGCTGTATCTTTTGGCGTTCTCGGTAAATGTTTTCTGCCGGCTAATGTTATTGACTTGCTGATGAGTAATATTATTACTCCTGTTTCGGATGCCTTTTATTCTTTGCTCGGATGTGTTGCAGGACCTATGATATTTTTGTCAGTTACATGGGGAATCTATGGTATTGGAGACTCAAAGACATTTAGTTTGATTGGCAAACATTTAATATTGGATTTCTTTTTAGTCACAGTTATTACTACTGTTGGAACCTTGATTCTTTTACCTGTAATTGGTCCGGTATCAGGATTTGGAATGAATATATCGGGTCAAATAGGTAGTATAATTGAAATGATTTTAGCAATAATTCCATCTAATATAGTTGAGCCGTTTGAAACAGGTAATACACTGCAAATTATTTTTATGGGAATTATAGTTGGTGTTGCGCTGCTGTTTTTGGGAGAAATGACTGCTATGGTGGCTAAAGCTATCGGGCAGATAAATTCCTTGATTATATTTTTGATGAAGTTTATTTCTAAATTAGTACCTTATGTTGTATTTCTGGTTATAGTTAGCTTAATCTGGTCCGGCAGTATTGAAATTTTTTCTCAAATGTGGAAATTCCTGGTAATTCTAATTGCAGCTTACTTTGTGGTAATGTCAGTATCAATTACTACAACCGGGATGCGCTTAAAAGTGAATATTATTCTTTTGCTTAAAAAGAATATTGATGCACTTATAGTTGCTTTTGTAACAGCATCTTCAGCAGCCACTTTTGCAACTAATACTGAAATTTGCAGAAAACGATTCGGAATTAGATCTAATATTACGAATTTTGGCATTCCTCTCGGTATGATAGTAAATAAGCCTTGCACAGCGGTGTACAATATGCTGATAGTACTTTATTTTGCAGGGCAAGAGGGTATTACTGTGGACATAGCATGGATTCTGACTATGTTGATTTCAGTTGTGTTAATTTCTATATCTACTCCTCCTATACCCGGAGGAGGGGCTGCAGCTTATGCTTTACTGTTTACACAAGCCGGTATACCTATTGAAATGCTCAGCGTTGTACTTGCCATAGACATGATAACAGATTTCTTTGTGACATCCTCAGAAATGTTCTGCCTTCCTTTGTCTTTATTGAATTCTGCCTCTAAAATCGGAATGGTAGATAGGAATATACTGGAGAGTGAACAATGGTAATGCTGTCTGGAGAAGTGATGAATTTCGGCTTATTCGCCCAATTCCACTACACATTGCAAATCCTTTCCAAACAGTTCATTTGAACATTACCCGAAACATAAGGGCGCGAGAAGTAAAAGCCAAACTATGCTTCACATCCTTAAACGCGTTTGCAATTCTAAAAAATCCGGATTACCAACTAATCTAAAATATGTGGTATTTGCAGATCCGTTGGTATATAATACATTAACAAGCAAAATTTAAGAACAATTGTATTTTTGTTTGAAGTAAGGCATCATATTTTTATTATTTCCAATGGCAAATTCTTATATATGTGATAAGGTACTGCCATACAAACAGTTTTGTAATTCAACACTATATTGGGGGTAAATTATGTCTTTTTTTGAAGAATTTAAATTTCAAAGTTCTGATGGTAAATCTGCCATATATGCATTGAAATGTTTGCCGGACGGAGAGCCGAGAGGCGTCGTTCAGATTGCTCACGGCATTGCCGAGCATATTGACAGGTATAGAGAATTTATGGAATTTCTCGCAAATAATGGATTCGTCGTTGTTGGCAATGATCATCTTGGCCACGGCAAGTCTATAGCTGAAGACGGAAGCAATAAGGGAATCTTTTGCAAAGATAACGGATGGAATAAGGTCGTTAAGGATATGGTCGAGCTCCATGATATAATGGCTGCGGATTATCCAAACGCCAAATACATTATGTTCGGCCACTCTATGGGTTCATTTTTAACAAGAACTTATATTATAGATTATCCTGATAAATATGACTTGGCGATACTTTCCGGCACAGGCCATCAGAGTAAACTGTTGATTTCGGGCGGTAATTTAATGGCTGCAGCTCTTACGGCATTAAATGGATATGAATCCGATGGAACAAAACTTTCGAACATCGCATTTGGATCGTATCTCAGTAAAATTGACAATCCCAGAACTGAATATGACTGGCTTACGCACGATGAATCTGTCGTTGATAGATATCTTATTGATGATAATTGCGGATTTACATGTAAGACAGGTCTTTATGGGGATATGATGAAAGGTATAAAATATATTACCGATTTCAAAAATATCCGTAAAATGAATCCTGACAAGCCCGTATATTTTATGAGCGGGAAGGAAGATCCTGTAGGCGATTACGGCAAAGGTGTAGAGAAAGCCTATAGCCTGTTTTGCAAAGCCGGACTTAAGGATGTTGCTGTCAAACTCTATGACGGCGGCAGACATGAAATGTTAAACGAAATTAATAAAGCGGAAGTTATGAATGATATTCTTAACTGGCTTAATGAAAGGGTATAATATAAGATGAAAATTTTAGTTATTAATGCGGGTTCTTCGTCTCTTAAGTATCAGCTTATAGATATGGAAACCGAATCCGTAATGGCCAAAGGCCTTTGCGAAAGAATCGGAATCGACGGACATTTAAAGCATACTCCGTTGATAGAAGGAAAGAAGGTATTTGATGAGAATATCGATCTCCCGACACATTCGGAGGCAATTGCCGCTGTTATTGAGAAACTTACAAACGAAGAAAACGGCGTTGTAGCCTCAATGAAAGAAATTGATGCGGTCGGCCACAGAGTTGTTCATGGCGGTGAAAAATTTGCATCTTCCGTTAAAATCGACGATGATGTAATGAAGGCTATTGATGAATGCACTCCTTTTGCTCCGCTTCATAACCCTGCCAATATTACCGGAATTAATGCCTGCAAGGCTGTGATGGGTGATGTCCCGATGGTAGCTGTATTTGATACTGCTTTCCACCAGACTATGCCGGGCAAAGCATATATGTATGCACTTCCGTATGACTATTACACCAATGACGGTATCAGACGCTATGGCTTCCATGGCACAAGCCACAGATATGTTTCTTCTCGCTGCGCTGAGCTTATGGGCAAGCCTATGGAAGAGCTTAAGATAATTTCCTGCCATATGGGTAATGGAAGTTCAATCTGTGCAATCGACCAGGGCAAATGTGTAGACACCTCTATGGGATTTACACCTCTTGTCGGTTTGCCTATGGGTACCCGCTGCGGAGATCTTGACCCCGGTGCAATGCAGTTCATTATGAATAAATACGGCATCGATGTAAATGAAATGCTTAATATTCTCAATAAAAAGAGCGGCGTTTTGGGAGTAAGCGGCGTAAGCTCCGATTTCCGTGATCTTGATAATGCAAAAGCTGAAGGCAATGAAAGAGCAGCCCTTGCACTTGACATGTTCCATTATTGGGTCGCTAAGGTTGCAGGTTCATACGCAGCTGCCATGAATGGCGTTGACGCAATAGTTTATACTGCAGGAGTCGGTGAAAACAGCGCTTCTACACGTAAGGCTATTTCTAATTATTTCGGTTATCTGGGTGTCGAAATTGATGATGAGGCAAATAAAAAACGCGGCGAAGATATTATGATTTCCACCGCTGACAGTAAAGTTAAAGTATTTGTTATTCCTACAAACGAAGAGCTTGTTATTGCCAGAGACACCAAGGAGATTATCGGTTGATAGGTATTGTTGCCGAATTTAACCCATATCACGAAGGTCATAAGTACCTTATTGATCAGGCTCGCCTCCAAATCGGAGACGAGCCTATAGTTGTATGTATGTCCGGAGATTTTGTTCAAAGAGGGGAGCCTGCAATCAGAGATAAATTTTATAGAGCAAAATTTACCGATGCAGACTTGATTATCGAGCTTCCGCTTCCTTGGTCATTGAGCTCGGCAGAGGGATTTGCAAGGGGAGCTGTCGGAATTTTAAGGGAATTCGGATGCAGTCATCTTGCATTTGGAACAGAGTGCGGGTGCATCGATGACCTTAAAAAAATCAGAGTAGATAATAATGAAATAAAAGAATACATGAAAGCAAATCCCGAGCTTTCATGGCCGGCTGCAAGATCGAAGATTATAAACTCGGATATCTTAAATTATCCCAACAATACACTTGCTTTCGAATATTTGAAATTTATCGGAGATATGAAGCCTTTCACAGTAAAGAGAACCACTGTGCACGACGGCGTTTTCAGCGCTAAGGATTTAAGGTCAAAGATGATAGGCCCGGACCTTGAAAAACAAATTGTATCCCGTCTCAAGATGTTTAATAAGGATTATTATTGCAATCTACCGGACAGCGAAAATGGTGTCGGTATCAGACTTTATAATTCCGTCGGTAAATACAGTGCTTTAGATGACATTTATAAAGACGCAAAAACAAAGCGAATCACGGAAAGCGCAATAAGAAGACTCGCAATGTGCGCAGCTCTTGGCATAGAAAAAGGTATGAATGATAACATCCCGCCTTATGCCCGTATTCTTTACGCAAATTCAAGAGGATGCGAAGAACTTAAAAAATCTCATAACATACCAGTTATCAATAAACCGAAAGAAATCAATTATCTTTCTGAATATTCACAAAAAGTGTTTGCCGCAGGCGCATCCGCGCATGACTTTTATAACCTCGGTTTTAGTGAAAAAGCACTCATTGAGCGCGGCAGCGACTATAAAACAGGACCTTTTATTGTAAATAATGTACAATAATTATGTAAACTCAAAGTACTTTTTTGACAAATGCATAAATTGAATATTTTCTATTTTAGTTTATAATCAATATATTGCCAGAGAAATACATTTGTTTTTCACTGACGAACACTGTATTCATATACAACAAATAATTTAGGAGAGAGAAATAATGAAAAAGATTATCGCATTAGCTCTCGCACTTTGCATGGTATTTGCACTTTGCGCATGCGGAAGCTCAGCAAAAACATCCGGAGATGTCGTTAAAATCGGCGTTTTCGAGCCGCAGTCCGGAGATAACGGCGCAGGCGGCAAGCAGGAAGTTCTTGGTATGCAGTATGCAAACAAGGTTATTCCTACTGTTGATATCGGCGGAAAGACCTACCAGGTAGAACTGGTTTATGCAGACAATGCCTCTTCAAACGATAAGGCTCCCACAGCTGCACAGACCCTTATTTCCGAAGGTGTTTCGATCGTTCTTGGTTCTTACGGCTCCGGCGTTTCTATCGCAGCCGGCGATACATTCAAAGCAGCAGGCGTTCCTGCCGTTGGTGTTACTTGCACAAACCCGCAGGTTACGTCCGAATGTGATGTTTACTTCCGTATTTGCTTCCTCGATCCTTTCCAGGGCACAGTTCTTGCTAACTATGCAAAAGAGCTCGGTGCTAAGAAAGCATATGTCCTTTCAAAACAGGGCGATGACTACTCCGGTGGTCTTGCTAACTATTTCGTAGAAGCTTTCGGTAAAGATAACTGCTTCGAAGAGCAGTTCCCGGATGGCACTCAGGACTTCTCAACTTATGTTACCAACGCAATTAACCAGGGATGCGATGTTTTCTTCAGCCCTGTTTCTACAGAAGCAGCCGCTCAGATTATTGCAAAAGCAGATACACAGGGACTCGGTATGCCTATTCTTGCAGGCGATACTTGGGACTCCAACGTTATCCTTGAAGCAGCAAAAGGCACCGATCTTCAGATTTGCGTAACTACCTTCTATCAGGAAGGTGCAGATGCTGAATTTGATAAGGGCATTAAAGAGTGGATCAATAGTGACTCTACAGCTCTTTCAAACAACGGCGGCAATGATGAATTGGCTGCAGTTACCGTCATGGGTTACGATGCTTACTGCTTTGCACTCCAGGCACTTTCAAATGCTGGTTCAACCGATCCTAAGGATGTTCTTGCAGCTGTTCCTACAACAACAATCGATGGAATTACCGGCAACATTGCTCTTGATGAAATCGGCGATGCAATCCGCGACAGCGCTTTCGTTAAATCCTGCAACACAGAAACAGGTGTTTGGGACTTCGTTACCGTTGCAAAAGTCGGCTGATAAGTTTTAGCAAACTATCTTGAATAATGCTGGCGAAGGCCGAAAAGCCTTCGCCAGTTACTGTGTTTTTAGAAAGGGGAGAATTCCTATATGGATGGTTTTAAAACCGCTCTTCCGTATATAATATCCGGCATCTCGGTCGGTGGACAGTATGCTCTTATTGCTATAGGTTACACTATGGTATACGGTATACTGCGTCTAATTAACTTTGCTCACGGCGACGTTTTTATGGTTGCCGGTCTTATGATGGTTTATATGACCAGCGCATTTCCACTTTATATTTCGATACCACTTGTTATTATCCTCACAGTTCTTCTCGGATTCACGATTGAGCGCGTAGCTTATAAACCGCTTCGCAGTGCACCGAGAATGTCTGTTATGATTTCGGCTATCGGTGTCAGCTATCTTTTACAGAATCTGGCACTTTATATAACTGGCGGTCTAAACAAGAATTATCCTTCTATTCCTTGGATTTCAGACAAGATCTCAATATTTGGACTTGAGACAACAAGGGTTACAATTATAACGCCTTTCTTGACTATATTTCTTGTTATTGCTCTTGTTTTGCTTATTAATCATACCAAGCTAGGTATGGCTATGCGTGCTGTATCAAAAGACTATGATACTTCTCAGCTTATGGGCATAAAGATTAATTCCGTTATTTCAGCGACTTTTATAATCGGAACTTTTCTTGCCGCTGTAGGTTCTATGCTTTATTTTACCAACTATCCCGGTGTTGTTCCCACTTCCGGAGGTATGCCAGGTCTTAAGGCATTTGTCGCAGCTGTTTTTGGCGGAATAGGTTCTATTCCCGGCGCTGTTATTGGTGCTTTTATCATCGGTATTTGCGAATCACTCATTAAAGGACTTGATACTATTCTTATGGTTAACGGTTCAATCACCGAACAGTTTGGATTCGCTACCTTCTCAGATGCATTTACATTTATTCTTCTCATTTTAATTCTGGTATTTAAACCGACCGGACTTTTTGGTGAGAAGCAGACAGATAAGGTATAAAGGAGGATTATCGTGATTAAAGAAACTAAAAATAATAAATCCTCTTTTATAGCTCTCGGATGCATTTTTGCATTTCTTGTATTAATTATTATCCTTGATCAGGTAATTAAACCTACAAGCAAAATGTACATGCTTCTTACTGTATTGCAGAAGGGAAGTGTTTATGCACTTGCCGCTGTTTCTATGAATCTCCTCAATGGTTACACCGGACTTTTCTCACTCGGTCATGCGGGATTCATGCTTATCGGAGCTTATACTTATGCTATCTTCACTATACCGAGTGAATCCAGAGATACGGTTTATCAGTATTTTGATGCTGCAATACGTTTTTCAATTCCTGAATCATTTTCCAGCGTTTTAGGTAGATTCGGTACAGTCCTTGGCATTATTGTAGCTGTTTTGCTTGCGGGCTTGCTTGCTGCATTTTTTGCTTATCTTATCGGTCTTCCGGTTCTTAAGCTTAAAAGCGACTATCTTGCTATAGCTACACTGGGCTTTGCGGAAATAATCAGAGCGATTTTCCAGTGGCAGAAGCTCGGCCCCGTAACAAACGGCTCGAACCTTTTGAAAAGCTTCCCTCGAACCAGCACTTTCAAAATAGCTGTAGGTTCAACTGAAATCAGTCTTTCAACTTTTGTTCCCGTACTTATAGCCACCGTTTGCATTACCATAATTGTTTTGCTTGTCAATTCAACCTACGGCCGTGCTTTTAAGGCTATCAGGGACGATGAAATCGCTGCTGAAGCAATGGGTATTAATCTTGCAAAGCACAAACAGCTTTCATTTGTCATAAGCAGCTTTTTTGCCGGAATTTCAGGCGCCACTATGGCGATGGTTCTTTCCATAGCACAAGCATCCAATTTTAAAGTTGCAATGACTTATGAAATATTATTAATGGTTGTACTCGGTGGTATCGGCTCGATTACCGGTTCTGTAATAGGTTCGTTGCTCTTTGTCGCATCATCCGAATGGTGGCTCAGAGGACTCGACAGCGGTTCTTTCCTCGGAATTAATGCTCCCAATGTTTTCAGAAACGGGTTCCGCCTTGTTGTATTTTCTGTAATTATCATGGTTGTTGTTTTGTTTTTCCGTCAGGGTATTATGGGTACAAAAGAATTACCTGATCTATTCAAAAATAAACGTAAGGAGGAATCAAAGTGAGCGAAAAAGAGAGTATCCTTCGTTTGGAAGATGTTACAATGCAGTTTGGCGGCGTTGTAGCTGTAAATAATTTGTCTTTAGAGGTAAATAAGGGTGAAATTGTTGCACTTATCGGACCTAACGGTGCCGGTAAAACGACAGCTTTCAACTGTATTACCGGAGTATATCAGCCGACTAACGGCCGCGTCTTTTTTGAAGATGTTGCAATAGTCTCCGCTCATCCTACAGGCAAGATGGTCAAGAACTATCAAGGTTATAACGGTGATAAATATAAATCGGATAAAATAATAGATCCGACACCGGACCATATTACCGATCTCGGTATAGCCAGAACTTTCCAAAATATCAGACTTTGGAAATCTATGACGGTTTTCGATAATGTTCTTACCGCTAAGCACATGCATAGTAATCAGAATGTTTTTTCTGCAACATTCAGAACTGCTGCCGAAAAGGAAAAACTTATGCGAGCTGAAACGGTTGAGCTGCTTGAAGAGCAGGATCTTTATCAATATAAAGATGATTTAGCCGTATCTCTTCCTTACGGTCTTCAGAGAAGACTCGAAATTGCCAGAGCTCTTGCGACTAATCCTAAACTTCTTCTGCTTGACGAGCCGGCTGCCGGTATGAACCCTCAGGAAACTTCCGATTTAGGCGAATTTATTGTTAAAATCAAGGATAAATATAATCTTACTATATTTATGATTGAGCATCACATGGACCTTGTAATGAAGTTCTCAGACAGAATTTATGTTATAGATTTCGGTAAGCTTATTGCACAGGGTACACCTGCCGAAGTTCAGTCTAATCCTAAGGTTATTGAGGCGTATTTGGGGGTGGCTGACGATGAGTGAAACGATACTTTCAATTAATAATCTTCGAGTCAACTACGGCGGAATCGAAGCTGTTAAAGACATTTCTTTTAATGTTGAAGAGGGCTCAATTGTTACTTTGATCGGCGCAAACGGTGCCGGCAAATCGTCTACTTTAAGGACTATATCAGGTCTTGTAAAATCTACTTCCGGTCAGATATTTTTCAGAGGCGATGATATTACAAATCTGGATACGACTTCTATTGTTAAAAAGGGAGTCACACTCGTTCCGGAAGGAAGAAGAATTTTTCCCGATCTTACAGTGCTTGAGAATTTAAAACTCGGGGCATATCTTCGCAACGATGATATTACTTCCGATTTATCCTGGGTTTATGAACTGTTCCCGCGTCTTAAAGAAAGATCCTGGCAGGCCGGCGGTACTCTTTCGGGAGGAGAACAGCAAATGCTTGCTGTCGGACGTGCACTTATGAGCAAGCCCAAACTTATTATGATGGACGAACCTTCTTTGGGTCTGGCTCCGCTTGTTGTTAAAAATATTTTCGAAATCATAAAAGAAATTAATAAGCAAGGTGTTACTGTTCTTTTGATTGAGCAAAATGCAAATATGGCGCTGAAAATTGCCGACCAGGCTTATGTTCTTGAAACCGGGCGTATTACGATGTCCGGAACCGGAAAAGAACTGCTTGCAAATGAAGACGTAAAAAAAGCATATCTTGGTACTTGATACCTCCAAAGAGCCCTAAATATTGGGCTCTTTTTATTGCAAGTTTACATAAAGTATGGTATATTTCATACATGTTTGAAAATATAGAAATATTAATAAAACAGCGTGAAGAACTTCTTGGCAGGATGGAAAGGCCGGAAGTTTATTCTGATGCGCTTGAATACAACAGGCTTGACAAAGAATGTAAGGAAATCAGTCCTATAGCGGATAAATATATAGAATATAAGAATTGTCTTGAGGATATTGAGGCTGCTAAGGAACTTGAAGACAATGAGCTTTTAAAAGAATCCAATGATAAGCTTTTAGTACTTGAAAAAGAGCTTAAAATTTTACTGCTGCCCAAAGATCCGAATGACGAAAAAAATACTATTTTTGAAATCAGGTCGGGCGTAGGAGGAGAAGAAAGCGCATTGTTCGCAAATGACCTTTATCGCATGTATTCAATGTATGCCGAGTCTATGGGATGGAAAATAGAGATAATGAATATTTCTGAAACCGAACTTGGAGGTATTAAGGAAATAGTATTCATTATTGAAGGCGACCACGTATATTCCAGAATGAAGTTTGAGGCCGGTGGCCACCGTGTCCAGAGAGTTCCTGTAACAGAGAGCGGCGGGCGGATTCATACAAGCGCAGCTACGGTTGCCGTACTTCCAGAAATTGATGATGTTGATTTCAAGCTTGATATGAACGATGTAAGAATTGATGTTTTCCGGTCTTCCGGCGCCGGAGGCCAGAAGGTAAATAAAACATCCTCAGCAATTCGAGTTACATATCTTCCAACTGGACTTGTAGTTGAATGCCAGGATGAAAGATCGCAATATAAAAATAAAGACCGGGCTCTTCAGATTCTCAGATCAAAATTATATGAAGAAGCTCAGGCTAAACAGGATGCTGAAGTTGCATCCGAAAGAAAAAACCAGGTTGGATCCGGCGACAGGTCTGACAGAATCCGTACGTATAATTTTCCGCAAAACCGGGTAACCGATCACAGACTTGAAGGTGACGTCAAGAATTTTAACCTTGAAAAAGTTATTAACGGTGAACTCGGACCGATTATTGATTCGCTTATTGCACAAAAACAAATTGAAGAACTTAGCTGATAAAATTAAATACGGTGAGCTTATTGCAGTTCCGACTGAGACAGTTTACGGCCTTGCCGGTAATGGACTTGATGAGGCAGCAGTAAAAAAAATTTATGACCTTAAAGGGAGACCTGAAATCAAGCCTTTAAGCATAATGGTTCACGACAGTTCCTGGATTGACAGGTTTTGCTTCGATGTTCCTGATGTCGCATATTTTCTTGCTGATAAGTATTGGCCGGGGCCATTATCTATAGTTCTAAAAAGCCTTCCTGTTGTGCCTGAAATTGTCAGAGCGGGAGGCAGCACTGTTTCTTTGCGCTGCCCAGATAATCAACTTACGCTTAATCTAATTGAAGAATCCGATTTGCCTCTTGCCGCTCCTTCAGCTAATCCTTCCGGAATGCCAAGTCCTAAATCCGCCGACGAGGTTAAGAATTATTTTGGCGATTCCATTGAGATTATTGATGGCGGTAAATGCTCGCTTGGTATAGAAAGCACAATTATTGATTTAAGCTGCAGTCCTTATAAAGTATTAAGAGCCGGTGCACTTTCCGAAGAGGAACTTTTTGAAAGTTTTGTAGACTATCTTTATATTGTGGGCCTTACGGGGCAGACCGGGGCCGGTAAAAGTGAAGTCTTAAATATATTTTCTGAAAAAAATTACCTTGTAATTGATTGTGACAAGGTATATCACGATCTTTTGCTTTCTGACAAAGAAATGCTTTCAGACCTGGAATTTATTTTCCCGGAAGCCTTTTTTGACGGAAATCTTGACAGAAAAGCCCTTGCCTCAATTGTTTTTAAGAACAAACAAGACTTAATAAGATTGAATAATATAACGCATACTTATGTTTGCAGAAAAGTTAAGTCTATTTTAAAAGATTATGTATTGAACGGTGGCAAGTTTGCTGTTATTGAAGCAATCGAATTGATAAGTTCTGGCCTCGGAGAGCTTTGCGATAAAAAAATTGCCCTGGTTGCTTCAGAAGATGTTCGCCTTGATAGAATTATTAAACGTGACAATCTTTCTTACGAAGAGGCCTTATTGAGAGTCAGATCTCAAAAAGACGAAAAATATTATTTGAGTAATTGTGATGTAGTTATTGACAATAGTGATACGCTTGAAGTTTTAAAAAATAAAATCAATGATGAGGTTTTTGCAAATGAATGAAATAAAAGATAAACTTTGTTATAAAAAGAAGAACGGATATGATTTTGTCAATTCAGAGGAATTAATCAAAATTGAACAGTACGCAAAAGGATATATGGAATTCCTTGATGAGTGCAGAACCGAAAGAGAAGCCGTAAAAGGTGCTGTTGACAGAGCTGAAAAACTTGGGTTTAAAGAATTTAAACCACATATGAATCTTGAAACCGGAGATAAGATTTATTTTAATAACCGCGGCAAAGCTCTTATGCTTGCTGTTATAGGAAAAAAAGATTTGTCGCATGGTGCCTTAATTGCCGGAAGCCATGTTGATTCACCGAGGCTTGACCTTAAACAGGTACCGTTATATGAATCTGATGAACTGGCATTTTTTAAGACACATTATTACGGCGGAATAAAGAAATATCAGTGGGTTACCATACCTCTTGAACTTCACGGAGTCGTTGCATTAAAATCGGGCGAAACCGTTGATTTCACTATTGGCAATAAAGCCGGTGACCCAAAATTCGTTATTACAGATCTTCTGCCGCACCTTGCTAAAGACCAAATGGATAAAACATTGCGTGATGGTATTACCGGAGAAGGCCTTAATATACTTATAGGTTCCGTCCCGTATGATTGCGATGATGAAAAAGACAGGGTCAAACTCGCTATACTTTCCATGCTTTATGACAGCCACGGCATAACCGAAGAGGATTTTTTAAGTGCCGAGGTTTGTGCTGTACCTTCATTTGAGGTAAATGAGATCGGAATCGACAGATCACTTATAGGCGGTTACGGACATGATGACAGGGTATGTGCGTATGCTGAGCTTAAAGCAATCTTTGATGTTGAAAATCCTGACAGAACATGCATATGCATTTTCTCGGATAAAGAAGAGACAGGCTCTGACGGTGTCACAGGTATGAAGAGCACTGCTTTTGAAACTTTTATTGAGGATCTTTGCGATATTCAAGATGTTGACTATAAGCGCTGCTTTGAAAATAGCTTTTGCCTAAGCGCTGATGTTACAGCTGCTTTTGATCCGAATTTTCCTGAAGTTTCAGAGAAAATGAATGAATCTAAAATTAACTATGGTATGGGAATTTGCAAATTTACCGGGGCCAGAGGTAAAAGCGGTACAAGCGATGCCAGCGCGGAAGTCGTTGCTTTTTTGAGAAGAATTTTTGATGAAAATCAAGTCGTGTGGCAGCTGGCAGAACTCGGTAAAGTCGATCAAGGCGGCGGCGGAACAATAGCAATGTATATGGCTGACAGGAATATTGATACAATTGATGCCGGTGTTCCGGTCCTTTCCATGCATTCTCCTTATGAAGTGGTTTCTAAATTTGACTGCTATATGACATATAAAGGAGTTCTTGCAATATATAAATCATGACGATAATAAATGCTATTTTATTCGGAATAATTCAGGGCTTCAGCGAATGTATGCCTATTTCTTCCAGCGCTCATTTGAGCATACTGGGGAATTTATTTGGTATGAATTCATCTGAGGGCAATTATATGATGTTCTGCGTTTTCCTGCATTTTGGCACTATTTTAGCTATAGTGATTTATTATCTCATGGATATCTGGGATATGATTTATCAACTTGGGGCTATGAGCCGAGGTGGAAAACGTGCTTATCCGGCTGTGAGACTTCTTTTGCTGATTGTGGTCTCATCACTTCCGCTTTTTTTAATGGTTTTTTTAAGTAAATTTGTCGATACTCTGTTTTACAGTTCTTTGTTTATCGGTTTGTCGCTTATTTTATCAGGTACTATACTTTATATTTCGGGGCATTTTGATAACCTGAATAAAGATGAGAAAAATCTTTCTTTGCTTGATGCATTTATTATAGGTATCTGTCAAATTGTAAGCTCTATTCCCGGTATTTCAAGAATTGCCACTGTTTCCTCAGCTTCGATGGCTGTCGGTTGTAAAAGAGATTTTTCGCTGAAATATGCATATTTATTAAGTATTCCTTCACTATTCGGCGTTAATATTCTCCACCTTGTACAGTCCGGACGTTACGGCTTTTCTTGGTCATATTTACCGTCGTACCTTGTTGGTATGGCAGTTTCTTTCGCAATCAGTTATCTGGCAATAAAAATAACCAACTCTATTATCAAAAACGGAAACTTTAATTTTTTTGCTTATTATGACTGGGTTGCGGGAGTACTTTTTATAATTCTTACCATGATTTTCTGATTAGAGGTTAATTAATGGCTCAGACTAAAACTACAACTAAAAATAATACGCAGCTAAAGCCTGCTACAGTTAAAAAGAAATCAAATTCCAAAGCACCTGCACAGAAACTTGCCAAAACTGAAAATAACACCACAAGAATTATTTGGGGTATTGTATTTTTAATACTCGGTGCGCTTATATTTATAAGCTATTTTTATAATGAAGGTGCGCTTATTGTCTATTTTTCAGATGTTGTAAAAGGCATTCTTGGTTATGGGTATTGGGCTGTAGGTCCTTGTTTTTTACTTATTTTTATCATTCTTTGTTTCGGAGAAAAGAAAAGGACCGGACTTAGAATATTTATGGCGCTTTTATTTCCGCTGTTTTTCTCAGGTGTTTTACACCTTATCAGTTTCGGCGGAGATACTACTTTAGATATTGCCAAATATTTTAACAGCGGCAAACAGGTTCTTTCGGGAGGAGTTCTCGGGTCTCTTTTAGGATATGTTACATTTAAACTCCTTTCTAAAGTAGGCGGGGCAATAATTTTATTTATTATTTTAATTATTCAGCTTTTTATTATACTCGGCGCGAATGCTGATACCTTCAAGTTCAGCTTTTCGGATAAATATGAATCCGAACCATCTTATGAGCAGGCCTCTGCTAACGTGAAATCTGCTAAGAATTCTCAAAAGAACCAGTCAAAGGCAGCACCTTTCGATGCTGCTAAGGATAATCCTTATATTGCAGATATTGATAAGGTCCAACGCAAGAATTCTAAGGACAGCCAAAAATCATCCACAAAGGCAAAGACAGGCAGTGATTTCAACATGCCTCTCGGAGAAGATTTTGACAGTAAATCCAAATCTTCTACTTCGACTAAAATGAAAGGAACAAAGATTATTCCTGTCACTATTGAAGAGCCCGAGGTAAATGCTGCCGAGATTGCTGCGCCTTCAAGAAAATCAAAACCCAGAATGAAGGCAGAGGAGCTTGAAAAAGAGACAAAGCAAGTCGAGAAAGAGATCACCAATAGCGAAGCTCCTTCCGGAAACTATGTTTATCCTCTTCCAAGCCTGCTCAAATATGGCAAAAATAACGGAAGCGATTCTAAAGGGCAGGTACTTGAAACAAAGGCAAGACTTGAAAATACGCTGCATTCATTTGGCATAAATTCCGAAGTAAAGGAAATGACAATCGGACCTACCGTCACAAGATACGATATAGAACTTGAGCAGGGCGTTAAACTGGCCAAAGTAACAAACCTTGCAGGGGATATTGCCCTGTCACTTGGAGTTTTAAACGTTCGCGTTGCTCCTATTCCTGATAAGATTTCGACTGTAGGCATAGAAGTTCCGAATAAGATTGTTAATACTGTCTCTCTTCGCGAAATTATTGAAAGCGATAACTTTATTAAAGCAAAAAGCAAACTTACATTCGCTATTGGTAAAGATATCGGGGGAAACTGCATTGTAGGAAATATTTCAAAACTTCCTCATATGCTTATTGCCGGAACTACAGGTTCCGGTAAGTCGGTTTGCATGAATTCGCTGATACTTTCGCTTTTATATAAAGCCGGTCCTGAAGAAGTCAGATTTATTATGATAGATCCCAAAATGGTCGAACTTGGGATTTATAATACGCTGCCGCATCTTTACGTTCCGGTCGTTACTGAGCCTAAAAAGGCGGCCGGTGCTCTGCAGTGGGCAGTTGTTGAAATGTTAAAGAGATACAGACTCTTTTCTGAAGCGTCCGTAAGAGACCTTGAGACATATAATAATTATTGTGAAAATAATTCAGAAGCAAAACTGCCGCAGGTTGTTATAGTAATAGACGAACTTGCCGATTTAATGATGGCGGCGTCAAAAGAGGTTGAAGAGAGCATTTGCAGAATTGCGCAGATGGGAAGAGCTGCCGGCATGCACTTAATTATAGCCACTCAAAGACCTTCTGCTGATGTAATTACGGGTTTGATGAAGGCAAATATTCCAAGCAGAATTGCTTTTGCGGTTTCAAGTGCAATGGAGTCCAGAATTATCATGGATTCATCAGGCGCAGAAAAACTTGTTGGTATGGGAGATATGCTTTATAGCCCTCTCGGTTCGGGTAAACCGCTGAGAGTACAGGGATCTTTTGTATCCGACCAGGAAAGAGAAGAAGTAATTAAATTTATAGTTAAGAATAATTCGGATATCAGCATTGAAAAGAATTCGGAACTTTTAAATGCACTTGATAATATTTCCGATACTGAGGAAAATTCCAAAAATGATGACAAGGATTCTTCATCTATTGCCGGTGATTATGACGAAGTCCTGCCGAAGGCAGTTGAGGTTGTGCTTGAGATGAAATCCTGCTCTGTATCGATGCTTCAACGCAGGCTTAAACTTGGATATTCCAGAGCTGCCAGAGTGGTCGATCAAATGGAGGAATTAGGAATTGTAGGGCCCTATGAAGGCGCAAAACCCAGAAGTGTGATAGTCGACAGAGAAGGATGGAATGAAATCCAAATAGAATTGGGACTGGCCTCGGAAGATGATTTTCAACTTGCCGCACAGATGAGTGACAATTATGACGACGGATTTTCTGAATACTGATTTATCTATAAAAGATATAAATAAAATGAGCACCTTGGCCCTTGCATATATTGGTGATGCAGTTTATGAGCTTTGTACAAGAATCCATGTTCTTGAGACAGGTAATCTGCATTCACTTGATATGCATAAAGCATCGGTAAAATTAGTAAATGCAAATGCACAATCTAAAGGCGCTGAGATTATTTTGCCGTTTTTGACTGAAGAAGAAAACAGTTATTTTAAAAGGGGAAGAAACGCCAAGGTTAATTCTGTCCCCAAGCATTCAAGCGAGAGGGAATACCATATGGCTACCGGTCTTGAAACACTTTTCGGTTTTCTTTATCTTTCCGGCAATAAAGACAGAGTTACTGAACTTTACAATATTATAATTTCGGATAATGAGAATTGATATAAACTTGATATCTGCCTTGGCAGAGGAACTTAATAATGAACTGGCCGGCGGCAGAATAGAAAAAATTCAGCAGCCGGCTAAAGATATTGTTATCTTGACTGTAAACCGCAAGAAAGTTTTAATTTCTTGCCGTGGAAATTATTCGAGAATACATCTTACATCCGAATCTTTTGAGATGCCGCTTGAGCCTCCTATGTTTTGCATGCTTTTAAGAAAACATATAAGCGGTGCTGTTATCGAAAGCATATGTCAGCTAAATAATGATCGCGTAATTGAAATTGCTTTAAATAATTATGACAGTATCGGAAGAGCTCTTCATGAAAAATTAATAGTTGAGCTTATACCTAAAAGTTCGAATATTGTTTTATGCGACAACGATTATATGATAATCGACTGTATTAAGAGAAAAGATTTTGATTCGGATATGTACAGGCGGGTATTTCCGGGGAATTTATACCGGCTGCCTGCAAAGAAAGCGGTTTTTGAGTCTTGCGACAATATAACTTTAGAAGGCAGCATTTCCGGTACTCTTGATAGTTATTTTTCTTCGCTTGAAAAACATGAAATTATTAAGCAGAAATCCAGAGATGCCAGAACCAAAATAAACTCTTCAATTAAACGCATAGAGCGCAAATTAGCTCAGCAGCGAATTGAGCTTCAAGATACCTTTAACCGCGATGAGATTAAGAAAAAAGCGGATCTGATAACGGCCAATATTTACCGTATTAAAAAAGGGGATGAATCTATTGCGTGCGAGGATTATTTTAAAAATTATGAGCCGGTTACTATTGAACTTGACCCGCTGATATCGCCTCAGAATAATGCTGCGAAGCTATACAAGCAATACAATAAAAAGAAAAAAGCGCAGGAATATCTGACGCAGTTAATTGAAAAAGGTGAGGCACAGCTTGAGTATCTTTATTCAACTCTGGACCAGCTCTCGAGGGCATCTTCCGAAAAAGATATAAAAGATATAACAGATGAACTGACAGATGAAGGATTTATAAAATCAAAAACACAAAAGAATAAAAAGAAAGACCGGCCTCAGATGCCTATTGAGGATGGAAAACTTCTCATCGGGCGGAATAACCGGCAAAATGATGAACTTACATTTAAAATCGCAGATCGAAATTTCTGGTGGTTTCATGTTAAAGATTACCATGGTTCACATGTCATTTTAAGGGAGCAAAACCCGACTGAAGAAGAAATACTGCAGGGGTGCATTGCGGCTAAAAATTACAGTGAAGCGCAAGGGAAATGCGCAGTTGATTATTGTCAGGTAAAGTATGTTAAAAAACCACCCGGTGCTTTGCCGGGAAAGGTTATATACACAAATTATAAGACCAAGCTCGTTAATTGA
>R05__coassemble_536_pt1 | contig 17535 bp, 17 predicted proteins | sample R05__metabat2_high_PE_014 | metagenome-assembled genome bin R05
TGTCTCGACAGAAATTTCGCTGGCCAGAGCTCCTGCATTTTGTCCTCCCATGCCGTCGCAAAGCACAGTTATAAGAAGTGATTTACTGGCGATGTACTTCACTTCAAATGCATCCTGATTGTCAAAGCGTGTTTTTCCTTTGTCCGTAACTCCGAAATATTTCACTTTATCTTCTGAAATTTTCTCCTCAACTGTCCGCATGACGCATCGACATCACTGCCGAGTTTCCGTCTTATGGTGTAATTTACTTTGTTTTTATCAAGTATAGTTGTGAAAGCTTTCATATTAATTTCGTTTGAAGGTTCATACGGACTTTCATCCACATGATTTAAAGATATAAGATTAATGTGCGCGCCGGTCTTTTTCGCAATATCCGACAGAAGTTCGGCATGGTGTTCGCTGTCGTTAACGTCATTAATCATGGCATATTCAAAGCTGACTCTTCTTCCGGTTTTGTTGAAATATTCTATGCATGCATCCACTATTTTATCAACGCCGCGTCCGCGGTTTGACGGCATGATTTTATTTCTGGTTTCATCGTCCGGTGCGTGAAGGGAAACCGCAAGCGTAATCTGAAGATTTTCGTCAGCTAAGCTGTCGAATTTTTCGATAATGCCGCATGTTGAAAGAGAAATATGTCTCATGCCTATATTCATTACATTGGGGTGGTTAACAAGCCTTAGAAATCTTATAACATTATCGTAATTGTCAAGCGGTTCTCCTATACCCATAAGGACAATATTTGAAACCGTGAGCCCCGAGTCCAGCTGTGAGCACATTACTTCATTAAGAATTTCAGACGGTTCCAGGCATCTGACAAGTCCCCCGATTGTGGATGCACAAAATGCGCAGCCCTGGCGGCATCCCACCTGAGTGGAAACGCATATCGTATTGCCGTAATTGTTTTGCATCAGCACGGTTTCAACGGCATTTCCGTCTTCAAGTTCCCAAAGATATTTAATTGTCCCGTCAAGCTTGGATATCTGTTTTTTTAATACTTTGGGTCTATAAATTGAATACCTTGATTTCAGCTCTTCTTTCAAGTCTTTTGGAAGATTCGTCATTTCGTCAAAAGACGAAACACCTTTAGAGAGCCAGTTAATTATCTGTTTTGATCTGTACCCGGGAATTTCACTTATAATTTCCTCGGGCATCATTGAAATGATGTCTTTCATAAAGAGATTACCGCTGCATAAAATCCATCTGTACCGTCGATGTTCGGAAAAAATGTTTTTTGTTTTATAACATTATATTCGCTTGTTATCTGTTCATTTTCCTCCGGCAAAACGGTGCAGGTCGAATAAAGCAGTTTTCCGCCATTTTTTACATATTTTGAAAGATTAGCAAGAATTTTCGATTGTTTTTCCGGCAAGGGCAATATCTCTTCTTCGCTTTTAAATCTTATATCCGGTTTCTTCCTTATAACGCCGAAACCTGAACAAGGCACATCAGCGATTACAGCATCAAAGGCCCCTGCAAAATCTTCGTTATATACGGATGCATCCATACACCTCGTAGAAATTATATCAATTCCGAGTCTTGCCGCCCCTTCTTCGATAAGCTTCAATTTCTTTTGGTGGATATCGCATGATATGATTTCTCCGGAATTATTCATAAGCATTGCAGCTGTGAAGCTCTTGCCGCCTGGTGCCGAGCAAGCATCCAGAATTCTCATTCCCGGCTTAAGCTCAAGCATCTCAACTGCTCTGTACGCAGCATTATCCTGAACATACATTTCATCCGTAAAACCTTTATGGTAATTGATTTCAGGTTCTGAATTGTTGGCTTCGAGGAGTTTTTTGGTAAATTCGATGCCGTAAATATCTGTCATTTTGTCCGCAAACCATTTCGGATGACTGTATTTAATGTATATCGGAACATCTTCCGGAATTTTGTCTGCAGAAATTTTTCGCAAAACAGCATTTATAAGTCCGGAAGCACTTTTATATCCGTTCGATTTGGCAAGATCGACACACTCATTTATAGCTGCATAATTTGGAATCTTATCAAGATACAAAAGCTGATATGTGCCGATTCTTAGTATGTTTCTTACAGTAAGATCAAGCTTTTTGCAGTATCTGTCAATTATAAGGTCCAACATCATATAATTTTGCAAAACGCCAAGAGCGAGCTTTGATGCAAGTGCTTTTTCCCTGTCATCAAGATCGCAGATCAGACTGTCTATTGTCTGACTTGACCAGGCCCGTTCTTTAAAGCAGCGGTCAAGTATTTTTAATGCCGATTGCCTAGATGTCAATCTTATGTCCTCTCAAATAATCTTCGGCGCTCATCCGTTTTTTACCGGGTGCCTGGACGGATGTTAACAATATAGTTTCCCCGCCGGCACATGCTATTTCTATGCCCTTATAAGCACTTACGACCTCTCCCGGATTTTTGTCTGTCTTTGTATCCGTATACTCGCAGGTAAAGACCTTAAGATCATTCCAGGTGGCAACGGGCCAGGGTTGAAGCCCGTAAATCTGTTTTAAAACTTCACGCGGTGTTTTATTGAAATCTATCGGGCACATTGATTTGTCGAGCATAGTGACATAAGTTGCAACGGAATGGTCCTGCGGAATTCTCGGGGCAGTTCCGTCCTCAATTGCTCTTAATGTCTTAACAAGAAGCTTTGAGCCGATAATTTTAAGTCTGTCATAAAGCTCACCTGACGTTTCGAATTCCCCAACAGGCGTCTTTTCGGAAAATATCATGTCTCCCGTATCCATTTCGCTTGCCAGATACATTGTTGTGACTCCGGCATATTCATCTCCGTTTATTACCGACCATTGGATGGGAGCCGCACCTCTGTACTTCGGAAGAAGGGAGCCGTGAACATTAATTGCGCCGTATCTGGGAATGCCGAGTATGTCATCAGGAATTATTTTACCGTATGCAACCACGACAAGTATATCGGGGCTTATTTCGGATATTGTTTTAAAAGCTTCGCCGTCTCTCAGCTTCTGCGGCTGATAAACATCAATATTATTTTTTAACGCCAGTTCCTTCACCGGGCAAAACTTTATATCCATTCCGCGCCCCGAGGCCTTGTCAGGCTGGCAAAAAACCGCGCATATATCATAGCCTTCGGATATGAGCGCATTAAGAGACTCCGCAGCAAAATCCGGAGTTCCCATAAATACTACTTTCATTCTTCCTCTTTTTCCTCCGCCGTTTTAAGTTCGTCGGGTGAAAGCATTCTCTCGGCGACGTCCGGAAACAGGACACCGTTAAGGTGGTCGATTTCGTGGCAGAAGCAACGTGCGGTAAGTCCAAAGCCTTCATACTCGAAAAATTCCCCGTCTCTGTCTTGTGCGCGGACGGTTACAATCTCGGGTCTTTTTACAATTCCGTACTCTCCGGGGAAGCTTAAGCAGCCTTCACCGCCCTCCTGCTCACCGCTCATTTGTATAATTTCAGGGTTGATGAGCTCTATTATAAACTCTTCCTCATCTTCTTCAACATTTGTCTCTATGACTATAACAGCTCTTTTCAGAACACCTACCTGAGGTGCGGCAAGCCCGACCCCATCTTGTGTGCAAAGTGTGTCCGCCATATCGTCAAGGAGACTGTGAAGCTTTTCATCGAAGGAAGTTACTTCCCTGCTGACCTTTCTGAGCCTTGGTTCATCTTTTGTAAGTATATTACGTAATGCCATATTTTCCCTCAATCGTTAGGGTCATTATCCGCATAAAATGATAATCCCCTTAAATTTTTATCGTTATTGCATGCAATAATAACATTAGAAATAATTTTTCTTATATCATTTCCCGCAACGCATTTTAAGTTTATTCTGTACCTGAATACATTGTTTACCTTAACAACATTAAGAGGTACTGGTCCGAGTATTTCACACTCGGGTTTATCTTTCAAATTAAACTGCAGAAGCCTTTTTACATGGTTTGACGCATTGATTACATCTCTTTCGGATTTACCGGACACGGTAATTGAAAGATAGTCGCAAAACGGAGGTGAATGCTGTATTTCTCTTATTTTTATCTCGCTTTTGTAAAAATCGTCAAAGTCCTGCTTTGCAGCCTGCAGTATTACCTCATTTTCCGGTGTAAATGTTTGAATAACGGCCCTGCCTAACTTATCTCCGCGTCCGCTGCGCCCAATAACTTGAGTTATAAGCGAAAATGTTCTCTCGCTTGCCCTGTAATCATTGACATAGAGGCTTTGGTCTGCAGATAAGACTCCTACAAGCGTGACATTTTCAAAATTCAACCCCTTTGTAACCATCTGTGTGCCGATAAGCACCGGAATCTGCTGATTACGGAATTCATCAAATATTTTTTCATGCGTTACAGAAGAAGAAATTACATCGGCGTCTATCCTCAAAACACCGATTCCCGGAAAAATCTTTTTCAATTCCTCTTCTACAAGCTGAGTACCGGCCCCTGTAAAGCTGAGTTCACCGCCGCAGTCCGGGCATAAGGAATCAACCTTTTTTGTATAGCCGCAGTAATGGCAAAGAAGCTTGTTGCCTACGCTGTGATATGTAAGAGAAACCGAACAGTTGGGACATTTATAGACATACCCGCATTGTGAGCATGTTATAAGCTTATGAGCCCCGCGTCTGTTTAAAAACAGTATGCTCTGCTCCCCTCTGTCCAGATTTTTCTGTATCTCATCTTTAAGATATCCGCTGATCAAACTGCTGTTTCCGGATACAAGTTCAGCCTTCATGTCGACGATTTTAACTTCCGGAAGGTTGTGAGCATTATATCTCTTGTCGAGTCTGCAATAGTCGTACTTGCCTATCTGGGCCATATATCTGGAGCATACATTCGGTGTTGCGCTTCCGAGCAGCAAAAGACATCCTGATTTATAGCACCTGTATTTTGCTATATCGTGCGCATTATATCTTGGAGAATTGTCGCTTTTATATGTATCTTCCTGTTCCTCATCAATTATGATAAGGCCGAGATTGCTGCACGGCGCAAAAACTGCACTTCTCGTGCCTATAACGAGACGGGCATCAGAATTTTTGACTCTTTTCCACTCATCATATCTCTCAGCTTGTGTCAAAGAAGAATGAAGTACAGCAATATCGTTGCCGAAATATCCCGAAAAAGTTGCAATCATCTGCGGAGTAAGAGCAATTTCCGGAACAAGAAGTATTACGGATTTGCCATCGGATAATACATCGGAAATAAGCTTAATATATATACTGGTTTTTCCGGAACCTGTAACCCCCTGCAGCAGCGAAACACAAGGCTCATATTTTTGTGCTTTATCAAGAAGTGTCTCATAAACACCGCTTTGCTCTTTTGTGAGCGATGGAAGCTCTTGTAAATCTCCGTTGAATATTTCAGGGCGTCTGAAAGCCTCCTGCATATAAGTAGATACGATTTCCTGCTCGATCAGTGCCTTAAGTGAAGACCTTCCGGCACCTGTAAATGACATAAGTTCAGATGCAGGAAGTTGGCCGAAAACAGACAGTTCTCTTAAAATATTTGATTGCTGAGGGCTCTTCCGTTTCTTTTCTTCAGAAATAAGAAATGCTTCTTCACACGGAATATTCAGTTTTACAATTTCAATATTTTTGTCTTTGACTCTTCTTTTTCCCGAGCTGTCAAACCAAAGGCCGGCAGGAAGTATGGCTTTAAATGCGTCGTAAACGGTGCAGAAAAATCTTTCTCTCATAAATAAAGCAAGTTTAATCTGTTCACCTGTTAAAACCGGTTCACTGTCAAGAACAGCTTCTATGCTTTTAAGGCCGACATCCGTTTCGCTTTGCGAAAGCGCAAGGATTATTCCCTCACAACGTCTGTTGCCTCTTGAAAAAGGCACGAAAACACGCATGCCCGGAACAACCGTGCCCGCAAATTCGTCAGGCACAAGATATTCATAAGGTCTGTCTATCCAGTATGTTGCGCCGGAAACAGCTATTTTCGCGGTAATAAAAGACATTATTTTATAGTAAGCTTACCTGTGTATACTTCATCTATAGCGGCAGAAACAGGCTTCTTTGTGAGCTCTATATGCTCATCTTCTGCCTCCTGTGAAAGTACTCTTGCCCTTTTTGCTACAAGATTGACCAACTGATAACGGCTGCCTATTTTTTCTACGAGTTCAGCCACCGGTGGATAAAGCATCATGATAATAAATCTCCTTTTGAAAATCTGCATTGCTCTGCAGTAATAATTGAATTTAATTCTTCAGCGGCATCTTCTGCCACATCATTAATTACCAAGTAATCATAAAAATCGGCCTCTTCGTACTCCTCACGTGCACGGATGAGTCTTGCCTCTACGGCTCTTGCGGATTCGGTGCCTCTCTTTTCAAGACGGGTGCGCAGCTCATCAAGTGACGGCGGAACAATAAAAATCATTACCGCATCGCTCATGTTGTTTTTTACCTGTCTTGCACCCTGGACCTCAATATCAAGTATAACATTGATGCCGCTTTGAAGTTTTTCTTCCACAAATTTCTTAGGTGTTCCGTAATTGTTGGCTACATACTCCGCATGTTCGAGAAGTTCACCGTTTTTGACCATCTCATCGAATTCATCGAGTTCGACGAAAAAGTATTCTCTGCCGTCTATTTCCCCCTCACGAGGCTTTCTCGTTGTTACAGATGTCGAAAAGCAGACATCTTGCCTCTTTTCCATAACAAGATTGACAACAGTGCTTTTTCCGGCACCGGACGGGCCGGATAAAACAATAAGTTTTCCTTTTTTATTCATAAATCAACCTCCGGATTCTTCTAATCTTGTACTGAGCGTATCCGGCGTCAGAGAAGATAAAACGACATTTCCGCTGTCCGTAACTATTACGGATTTAGTGCTTCGCCCGAAAGAAGCGTCTACAAGCAATCCTTTTTCTCTGACATCCTGAATCATCCTCTTTATCGGGGCAGATTCCGGGCTTAGAATCGTGATAATATGCTCCGGTGAAATATAATTTCCAAAACCTATCGGCAAAAGTTTCATGAAAATCTAAACCTCACTCAATATTCTGAATCTGCTCACGTATTTTTTCAATTTCACTTTTTAAATCAACAACCACGTGTGCAATTTCGCTGTTTTGACATTTCGACCCGATAGTATTGGCCTCGCGGTTGAATTCCTGGACAAGGAAGTCAATTTTCCTGCCGATCGGGCTGGATGAAGAAATCATTTCCCGAAGCTGCTCAATGTGAGACCTTAACCTTACAGTTTCCTCATCTACCGCAATATGATCTGCAAATATAGCGACTTCCTGAATAAGTCTCGATTCATCTATACTTTTATCTTCGAGCACTTCGCGCATCTTTTTTTCAAGTCTTTCGGAATAAGCGCTCACCGTATATGGAACTTTCTGCTCGATTTCACAAACATACCGTTCAATAGTTTCAAGCCTGTTTTCGACATCGATTTTGAGTTTTGCACATTCTTTTAGGCGCATATTGTCGTAATCATCAAGTGCCTTTTCCATAACCGACACTATTCCATCACAAATTGCGTCCGAATTGAGCTCTTCGCGTTCGACTGTCAGAATATCCGGAAATCTTGCAAGAGACGAAGGTGTAAGGTCCATTGGCAGAGAAGTAACATCGGAAATCCGCTTTACCGCTTCAAAGTAGCCTTTTAAAAGCTGCTCATTTACCTTGACAGCAACATCGTCCGCCTCGGAGGAATCAATGGTAATAAATACATCTACCTTGCCGCGGCTGATATGGCTTTGAACTGAGCTTTTGACAGCCTCTTCGGCAAATATAAAGTTTCGCGGAAGACGTACAGATGTTTCGAGATACCTGTTGTTCACGCTTTTAAGTTCGGCTTTTATATTGAAGCCCTCTACGGAACCTGACGAAGATCCGTATCCAGTCATACTTTTTATCATTCTTCCACCTCTTTAAACCTGGAAATTACGTGTTCAATTTCTTTTTTATCCTTTTGACTTATAACAAGAATCACCGCAGAAACAGCAAGCATCAAAAAACTGATAATAACGCAAACCCCTTCTCCAAGTCCGAATTTTGACGGAACAAGATAGCCGATAATCATAAGGACAAGAGGAAGAATGTACACAAAAAACTCCGCTTTAAATATCGGCGCATTTTTGGTTTCTATGATTACATGCTGTCCGGGAGATGCATTAATTTTATTGTATGCAACAGTGTGAAGTTCATTTGCGTAAATGCATGCCTCACAGTTGCCGCAGTTGCTCCCGCAGGCTGTACCTCTGGTAACCGCAACTTCTGCCATGGCGTCCGGAAGATTTTTAATAACTACAGCATCACTTGTCATTTAGACACCTTCCTTAATACAACCTGGATTTTATCCGTGCTTACGGCACCTACACTGTTGCCCTCGGTATCATCAACATAAATATTCGGCACAACAAGTACAGAGCCTTCCGTAACATCAAAGTCGGCAAGATCGACAACAGCTCTTATATGCTCGGCTTTGACCTTTGAGAGGTCTTCATCGCTGCCTCGTAAAACAACGTCAATCGATTTGCTGTTTATAGTTGCTTCGTATCCCTCTGTCTCGTTGATTGTAGTGAAATTATTGCTGGAAACTGTAAATGTTTTCGTTGAGAGCCCGTCAATCTTAACAATTACCTTTGCCTCTGTAATACCATCTATATTTATAAGTGTATCATCAAAAACAATAGTATAAGTATTTTCATAAGATGACTCGAATGATGTCAGATCGATCGTAGCAAGCGTGATTTTCTCAAGTCCGTTTATGAGATTAGAGTCACCGGCAAGCCTGATTGAAGAAGGTTCAACAGACACCGTGGTGTTTTCCTCCGTAGCTCCTGCTCCCATAATAAGCTCAACTCCGATAGGAACCTCTTTGACCTTTAAAATGGGAAGTTTTGCTATAACAGTATTTTGTGAGCAAGTTATATTTGTTGCGTCCAGGACTTCCTTGTCAGCATTCATAAGCGTGAAGGTTGCCTCTTCGGTATACGTGCTGTCGACTTCTCCGGACCCGAAAGCAACGTAAGCGTACTCTATTTCGTTTACAAGTACATCCGCACCTGAAACGGTTATAGTCGATGGCTCAAATTGGACAGGTTCTGCCGTATATCCTTCTGCCGTGCTGCCATTGAAGCTTCCGATCACCGGTATCGCCTTTGTAACCATATTTGAAACCGTAAATGTGACGGTTTCCGGCATTTTTCTTGAAATGGATATGCTGGATGAATCGATTCCTTCCGGGTATTTAATCGTATATTGCATACTGGCAATTGCGGCCTGACTTACATTCGAAACGTTAATTTGTGCCGTAATATCGTCACTTGAAAGTGCACTGATTGTACGTCTCGGCCCGGTGATGTCTATTGTTACGGTATTCGCGCTTACATCCCTTATTGACAGCATTTTTTCATGAAGAAGGCTTTCACCGACAAACTCTACAGGAATTCCTCTTATTGTTCTTGTGTATGTATCGGATTCTACGCTTGTGACATAAACCCACAAGATGAGTGAAGTTATCAGTGAGACTATCATCCATGTAATTTTAGACTGATATATCTTTTTCATTGACATCCTCCGCATCTTCATTTTTTTCTTCGCCGACAATAGACTGCACCAGGGAAGCAAGACCCAGTTTCTTTTTTCCTTCCTCTTCGACTATGAGCTCGGTTCTTAGGAGTTTATCCAAAGTCGCGGGTCTTAGATGCCTTTTGAGCATCCCTTGAAGCGCGACGGAAACAGCTCCAGTCTCCTCAGAAACTATAACAACTACGGCGTCACTGTGTTCGCTTTCACCTATACCGGCCCTGTGTCTCATTCCAAGGTCCTTTGAAAGATTTGTATTTTTAGTCAGCGGAAGCATACATCCGGCAGCCGCGATTTTACCGTCTCTGATAATTACTGCGCCGTCATGAAGCGGGGCCTTATCATAAAATATATTTTTTAAAAGCTCTGCCGAAACATCCGAATTGATTATGGTTCCGGTTGAGATTGCCTCAGTGAGCTTAATATCTCTTTCAAAAACTATAAGTGCTCCGGTTTTGCTTTTGGACATATCTGTTGTGGCTATGACAGACTGTGAAATCGCATCGCTTAAAATTCCGGGATTTGTCTTAACGCCTCTGACAAGACTACCGCCTATTTTTTCAAGTGCACCTCTTATTTCGGGCTGGAAAAGAATTACCAATGCCAAAAGACCAAGCTCCAGCGCTTTTCTCAAAAAATAATTTACCATTGTCAGATTGAGAACTTCCGACAGCCAGAGAACAGCAACGAGCGCAAGGATTCCTCTTGCCACATTAACGGAATTGGTTTTTCTTACGAGCATTATTATCTCGTAGATTATAACCGCAATAATAATTATATCGAATATATCCGCAATCCCTATCGAAAGCAGATAATTCATTGCTCTTTCAAATACATTATTCATGATTCATCCTCAAGCAGAACAACCGCATGAGCAGCAATTCCAAGTCCTTCGCCCGTAAAGCCGAGTTTTTCTTCTGTAGTTGCTTTAACGCTGATTTTAGACACATCAACGCTCAAGGCATCAGCGATATTTTTTCTCATAATATCGATATAGGGTGCAAGTTTCGGTCTCTGGCATATAACCGTGCAGTCCGCATTGCAAAGTACATTCGGTTTGATTTTTTCTCCGACAATTTCAAGAAGTTCCAGGCTGTCAGCACCGAGATAAGCATCATCACTGTCCGGGAAAAGATGCCCTATATCGCCTAGTGCAAGAGCTCCCAGCAAAGCGTCCATAAGTGCGTGAAGCAAAACATCAGCGTCGCTGTGCCCGTCCAGTCCTTTGTCAAAAGGGATACAAACTCCGCCTAAAATGAGTTTTCTGGACTCTACCAGTTTGTGAACATCGTAACCATGCCCAATACGCATCAGGTACTGCTCCTTTGACTGAGTATCATTTCAGCAAGCTGAACGTCTCTCGGTGTGGTAAGCTTAATATTATCGGGATCTCCCTCAACAACCTTTGCCTTCACACCCAGGCATTCAACCGCGCTTGAATCGTCTGTAACCGCAATATTTTTCGACACGACATAAGATAAAGCGCCTTTAATAAGATCCGCGTCAAAAATTTGCGGTGTCTGGATGCGTACAGTTGCATCTCTGTCAATATCCCCGCAGATAATTCCGGATTCTGTAGCTTTAATCGTATCATTGATTTTGATGCCGGGAACTGCGGCTTTTTTCTCAACTGCTCCAAATACGCAGTTCTTTATCAATTTTTCGGAGATAAAAGGCCTTGCGCCGTCATGAATAGCAATCAATTTAGCATTTTTCTTTGCAGCGCAAACTCCGGCAAGGCAGCTTTCTGAGCGTGTAAGTCCGCCCGCAACAACTTTTGCAACTTTGCCAAGGTTATATTCCTTTACAAGCGCTGCCATTGATTCGAGTTTATCCTCTCTTGTTACAAGGATAACTTCATCACAGTAATCGGATTTTTCAAGTGCTTCTAGAGTTCGGACTATTACAGGCTTTCCGGAAAGTTCTATAAGCATCTTGTCATTTCCCATACGCTCGCTGTTGCCTGCTGCGACAACAACAAATGAACATTTGGGATTTGCCTTTGACTTGATAAAACCAAAAATTTCTTTAAAATCCATATTTTCACCCCTTCAGCTGACGTTTACGGTAAAAGTTCTGCATACCGTCCTGCAGATCTTCTAGATTCTGGAGCATCTTTCCGGCACCGTATGCCGCGCAGGAAAGTGCGTCATCAACAACTATTGTTCTAATGCCGGTGCTTCTTTCAATAAGTCGGTCTATGCCGTATAAAAGCGAGCCGCCTCCGCTCATTATAATTCCGTTTTTATCAAGATCGCCTACAAGCTGCGGCGGTGTCTTTTCAAGAACCATCTGAACCGCGTCCATGATTTTATTCATCGGGTCAACGAAAGCCTCAATAAGTTCAGCAGAACTTACGGATACGGTCTTAGGCAGCCCGTTTATAAGGTTTCTGCCCTTAATATCCTCACTTCCGACGTCCGGTCTTGATATAAGTCCTCCGATGGATTTTTTCAATTCCTCGGCTGTGGACATTCCGATTAATACATTGTATCTGTTTCTTATATACTTGACTATTGCTTCATCAAATGATGTACCGGCAATCTTTATGCTGTCACACTCAACAACACCGCCGGCGGATATGATTGCAATTTCGGTTGTCCCTCCGCCTATGTCTATAATCATGTGACCGTCAGGTTTGGTAATGTCAATACCGGCTCCCAAAGCTGTTGCAACAGCGGTTTCAAGAAGATAAACCTTCCTTGCGCCGGCCTCGATTGCGGCATCAATCATAGCCCTTTCCTCAACACCCGTTATGTTTGACGGAACGCATGCCAGAAGGCATGGTTTTACAAGAGAAAAAGATGTGACTCTTTCAACAAGGTCTCTCAGCATGTATGCCGTCATTTCATAGTCACAGATAACCCCGGCGTTTATCGGATGAACTTCACAGATATTTGCAGGAGTCCTTCCGAGCATTTTTTCAGCTTCCTGCCCAATCTTCTGAATCTTTCCGGTATATCTGTCAACGGCAACAACTGTCGGTTCGCGGGCAACGATTCCCTTTCCCTGCTCAAACAGCATTGTTGTGGCAGTTCCCATATCGATGGCTAAATCACTTTCAAATACCTGCATATTCAAAACCTTTCAAATAGTAGTTTAAATCAGTCCGCAAAGAGTCTTTATTCTGTACCTTAAAAAAGTATATCTCTTTGCTCTTTTTGAGTTGTCGATCATTTTATTTGCCGTATCGTCTTCGCCTATCATAACAAGAATATTTCTCGCACGTGTTACGGCAGTGTAAAGAATTCCCCTTGTAAGCAGCATTTTCGATGATTTGCTTAAAGCAAGTATAACTGCTTTGTATTCGCTGCCTTGTGATTTATGTACCGTTATTGCCCAGGCATGTTCAATTTCCATCATGCTTGAACTGCCATATCTGCATATTTTCCCGTCAAAATCGCACTCGACAAACTCATCGTCGTTATCAACCTTAATGATATAACCTATATCACCGTTATAAATACCGTTACCGGTCACGGAATAATCCTTATTATGCCATACGGTATCGTAGTTATTGCGGACCTGCATTATTCTGTCGCCCTCCCGGAAAATTGTTTCCCCGTAGGTCCGTTCCTTTTTTTCTTTAGACGGAGGATTAACGGCAGACTGCAGATATTTATTCAGATTTCTTGTGCCGAGTTCCCCCTTCTTAGTCGGGGTAAGCACTTGAATATCTTCGGAAGGAATTCCCATTTTTTCGGGAAGTCTTTTGGCGCATAACTCGCATATTGTCTTGACTGCTTCGGCTTCATCAGACCTTTTCAATCTGAAAAAATCTCGTGAATTGTCGCCGAAATTCGGGTAATTGCCTTTATTGATAAGATAGGCGTTTTTAATTATATCCGAATTTTCATTCTGCCTGTAAATTTCGGTAAGTGTAATTGTCTCAAAGGCTTCAGATGAAATAAGTGCTCTGAAAACATTTCCCGGTCCGACAGGCGGAAGCTGATCTGCATCGCCGACTAAAATAAGGCGGCATTTATCCGGAACTGCCCGCAAAAGTGCATCCAGGACAAGAATATCCACCATCGAACATTCATCCAGAATAACGGCATCACAAACCAGAAGGTCATTTTCACATTTTGTAAATACGACGCCGTTCCCGTCATCTGCAAATCTGGCGCCGAGGAGACGGTGTATTGTTGCAGCATCCCTTTTTGTAACTTCGCTCATACGTTTTGCCGCTCTGCCGGTCGGAGCTACAAGATAGTATCTCTGCCCTGTCTTTTCAAATTCTTCGACATAGCGGCATATTCTGGTTGTCTTTCCCGTACCCGGTCCGCCGGTAATTATAGTAACGCGATCCTTCATTGAAACAAGTTTCTCGGCCACATATGTTTCAGCTTCATACAGTCTCGGGAGATAGCAGGCTGTAATACCGTTTATAACTTCGGTTATCACATAAAATGAATCTATCAGTTTATCAACGGCTTCCTCGCACAAATCATAATCGACATCTATCATCTTGGATGTTGCCCCGATTAAAGATTCTCTCGGTATAAAGCAGTGCCCGTTATTGAGATTGTATCTGAGTTCGTAAATTACCGCTGCCCGTATTCTGTTTTTATCTTCAGGATCCGTCCCAAGCGCCGCGGCAAGTCTGTCGGCATCTGTAAAAGTCCCGCCGATTTTCGGTTCGGCAATTATATAAGGATTATTCTCAACGGCCTCAATCGCATCGCTTTTATATATTGAATCCATTTTTATGGCAATGAGCGGTGAAAGACCGTGGCCGGTAAAATAATCAAGATTGCGTCTTAATTGATGCTTTTCCCGGAATATGGCAGTAAACTCCAGGGCTTTTTTATTGCTTATACCTTTTATTGTTGCAAGCTTTTCCGGTTCATCAAGCAGCACATCAAGAGATTTTTCTCCGAACTTGCCCACAATAAGATTAGCAGTTGCCGGACCCATTCCTTTTATTATTCCGCTTGAAAGATATGCACAGATATCATCTTTCTGCCTGGGCAGAAATCTGTCAAACATCTCGGCTTTAAACTGTTTTCCGTAGCTTTGATGCTCGACCCACTTTCCGCTTGCTTCTATCTGCTCTCCGGGGGCAGGATCCGGAATACAGCCGACAACAGTTATATCGTTATCATTCCAGTCACGGACTGTAAGTATGCTGTACCCGTTTTCTTCATTGAGATATATAACGTTCCTGATCGTACCGTATATTTGTTCAAATTCGTCCATTTAAATAAATTCCCGTATAGCTGTCCTTGCATTTAATGCAATCTTCCGGCGTACCTTCAAAAACAATGTTTCCGCCTCCGTCTCCGCCCTCAGGTCCGAGGTCTATAATATGGTCAGCCACTTTAATGACGTCTAGATTATGTTCTATGACTACAACAGTATTTCCCTGATCCGTAAGTCTTTGAAGAATATCCAGAAGCCTGTGTACGTCCGCCACATGAAGGCCTGTTGTGGGCTCATCGAGTATATACATTGTATTTCCGGTGCTTTTCTTTGAAAGTTCGGTTGCGAGCTTCACTCTTTGTGCCTCACCGCCGGAAAGCGTTGTGCTGCTCTGACCGAGTTTGAGGTACCCGAGTCCGACGTCATACAATGTCTGTATTTTATTTAAAATCTTGCTCTGGTTTGAAAAGAAGGCAAGTGCCTCTTCGATGGTCATATCAAGGACGTCGGATATATTCTTTCCCTTATATTTGACCTCAAGCGTTTCCCTGTTATATCTCTTTCCTCCGCAGACATCGCATGGCACGTAAACGTCTGACAGAAAATGCATCTCAATCTTGAGAAGTCCGTCCCCCTGGCAGGATTCGCAACGGCCGCCTTTAACATTGAATGAAAATCTGCTGTTGGTAAATCCCCTCATTTTAGCATCGGGTGTAGAGGCAAAAAGATCCCGTATATCCGAAAAAACTCCTGTATATGTTGCCGGGTTGCTTCTTGGCGTCCTTCCGATTGGACTCTGATCAAGGCATATAACCTTATCGATTCCGTCAATCCCGGTTACGGCACCGCATTTTCCGGGCTTTACTTTAGCGCGCATCTTCTCATGGGAAAGATATTTATAAAGAACCTCATTTACCAAAGAGCTTTTCCCGCTTCCGGAAACACCCGTAACGCAAATAAATTTTCCGAGTGGAAATTTAACGTTGATATGCTTCAAGTTATTTTCGTAAGCGTTCTCAACAGTCAGATATTTCCCGTTACCTTTGCGTCTGCTGCTCGGAACCGGTATGAATTTTTTACCTGACATATACTGTCCTGTAGCTGATTTCTCGCACGCGCATATATCATCAAAACTTCCGCAAGCTACTACTTCACCGCCGTAAACTCCGGCTCCCGGACCTATGTCCACTATATAGTCGGCCTCTCTCATCGTTTCTTCATCATGTTCAACGACAATAAGAGAATTTCCTAAATCGCGCAGATGTTTTAGCGTATTTAGAAGTTTTTTATTATCTCTTTGATGCAGGCCTATGCTCGGTTCATCAAGTATATATAGAACACCCATAAGTCCTGACCCTATCTGAGTTGCAAGACGTATTCTCTGACTCTCTCCTCCAGACAGTGTAACGGCCGTACGGTCAAGAGTTATATATCCAAGTCCGACAGAAATCAAAAAATTCAATCTGGCTTTTATTTCAGATAAAATCTGGGCTGCAATTATTGCTTCATTTTCTCCGAGACTGAGATTTTCAATAAATAAAAGCTCATCGGCAACGCTCAGTGCCGTGAAATCCGTTATGTTCATGCCGCCTACCGTTACGGCAAGAGCCTCTTTTTTCAGCCTTTTTCCATTACATTCCGGGCATGCTATTTCGGACATGACATCCTCTATATCACCCTTTGATGCGTCTGATGTAGACTCTGCATATCTTCTTTCAAGATTGTTTATCAGCCCTTCAAACGGCCGCTTCAGCGTTCCATATCCGGAAGCTTTTTCATAGTAAAGCTCCAACGGTTCATCGCCTGTACCATAAAGAAGAGCATTCATTGCCTCTTCACTTAAAGACGATAAGGGATCTGTAAGCTTGAATCCGTATTTTTTAGCCATTGCATCATAATACATTTTTGCAATGGAATCATTTTTTATGTTGCTCCAGCCGGCGCAATTTATGGCACCTTCCGAAATTGAAAGGTCCTTATTGGGGATAACAAGATCCGGATCAACCAGCATCTGGAAACCAAGCCCTGTGCATTTTCGGCATGCCCCGCGGGGATTGTTAAATGAGAAAAGGCGGGGAGATAACTCTTCGAGCGAAATAGCGCAATCGTCACATGCATAATTTTGTGAAAATGATATCTGTTTTTTTTCATCAATCATATCCACATATAAAATTCCGTCGGCAAGTTTTAATGCCGTTTCGCACGAATCTGAAAGTCTTCTGGCTATATCATCTTTAATGACAAGCCTGTCAACGACAACCTCGATATCGTGTTTTTTATTTTTATCAAGCGATATTTTCTCCGTTAGGTCATATATATCTCCGTCAACTTTTACCCTGACAAAGCCGTTCTTTCTGGCGTCTTCCAGGACCTTTACATGCTCACCTTTTTTCCCGCGGATTATCGGCGCCAGTATCTGTATTTTACTTCCCTTTGGGAAATCCAATATTCTGTCAACAATTTGATCAATACTCTGTCTATGAATTTCCTTTCCGCAATTCGGACAGTGCGGTATACCGATTCTTGCCCATAAAAGTCTTAGGTAATCATATATCTCGGTAACTGTTCCGACCGTTGATCTGGGGTTTCTCGAGGTAGTCTTTTGGTCTATTGAAATAGCCGGTGAAAGGCCCTCAATGTAATCCACATCCGGCTTGTCCATCTGTCCAAGAAACATTCTGGCATACGAGCTTAGAGATTCTATATATCTTCTCTGCCCTTCGGCATATATGGTATCAAAGGCAAGCGAACTTTTACCTGAACCTGAAAGGCCGGTAATTACTACGAGCTTGTCTCTGGGAATTTCAAGATCAATATTTTTAAGGTTGTTCTCTCTGGCACCCTTTATGATTAATTTTTCCTGCATAAAATTTATTCTATATTATATTTATATCT
>R05__coassemble_567_pt1 | contig 16855 bp, 16 predicted proteins | sample R05__metabat2_high_PE_014 | metagenome-assembled genome bin R05
TCGCTACCTCCACCTTGGCAAGGTGGCGCTCTACCGGATGAGCTAAAGCCGCAGATGGTGCCTCAGGCCAGAGTTGAACTGGCGACACGCGGATTTTCAGTCCGCTGCTCTACCTACTGAGCTACCGAGGCAAACGGAGTGGAGACAATAGGACTCGAACCTATGACCCCCTGCTTGTAAGGCAGGTGCTCTAACCAGCTGAGCTATGCCTCCGTTTGTTTTGCTTTCTTTCCAGACAGCTTGTATATAATACAAAAAAATTAACTGCTTGTCAATAATATAAATCTTTATTTTTTATATTTTCCATATTATAATGTAGAAAAATTTTACAGGAGATGTAAAGGCTTGAAAAAAGGTGTTAAAGTTCTTTTTATCATTCTCATTATAATTTTCGTATGTATTTTTGCATATGCCGCATACAAGATTATCGTCCCGGTATTCGGAAACGGCGGCTATTATCAGTCAAATAAAAATTATGAGCAGATCCAGCAGTCGGTTGTGTCTCAAAATACCGGCAAGAAAAAAGAAACCGCCGAGGAAACATCCGGCCGTCTTTTCAATCCTCCCGTTGACTCCGAAGTATGTCCGATAGAGGTCGATTTCGCTGCCCTTCAAGAGCAAAACAGCGACGTTGTCGGATGGCTTTACTGCCCTGACACTGTAATAAACTACCCCATATGCCAGTGCGACGATAATATGTGGTATCTGCACAGAGACTTAAACGGCAGCTATTCATCCTATGGCACGCTCTTTGTTGAGTGTCTTTGCCAGCCGGGTTTTGACAATTACAACACGATTATATACGGCCATCATATGAATGACGGCAAGATGTTTGCAAAGCTTGTTGACTACACCTACCAGAGTTATTACGATGAACACCCCATACTCTATCTTTTAACTCCCGACGCAAACTACCGTATAGAGCTTTTCACCGGCTATGTAACGGAAATGACATCGGATACATACAATATATCCTTTGATACATCCGACAGTTACTCCGCCTGGCTTGAAAAAATATCATCCCAGTCAAAATTCACCCAGGATAAAGTTACTCCTTCAACCGATTACGCAACCATTACGCTTTCAACCTGTACTTATGATTACGACGACGCAAGATTTGTAGTTCAAGGAAAGCTTGTTCCCATTAATTAATTTATAAGGCATAAAATGAAAAAAGTATTACAGACAATTTTATTCATACTGCTCATTGCTCTTCTTATATTCCTCTATATGGGAAGATTTACAGCTCAAGAAAAGCTCGAAGAAGAAAAAGCCCTGGCTGCTGAAACTTTGGCACCGGTTATTGAGTCAGCCGTAATTCCCGAAGTAACCGCCGAGCCGACTCCGGAGCCTACTCCCGAACCAACTCCCGAAATTTTTACTTTAAGCTTCATCGGCGACAACACTTTATGGGCAACATCAAACTTTGAAAACAATCCTATAGGTCTCCCTCTCACAGTCGGAGATGACTATTCCTACCCTTATCAGAACACAAAGCAGTATTTTGAAGATGATGAGATGACATTTGCCAACCTTGAATGTTCGTTTTCAGATGAGAAAATAGGGTATGACTACACTGTAACCATGTTTCCGTTTTTGGCCAAGACTGCATACGCCAACATTTTAATCGAAGGCGGTGTGGATTTTGTCACAATGGCAAACAACCATACCATGGACTTTTACGAAAAAGGTGTCACGAACACTCAAGCGGCCCTCGAGGCCGTCGGTCTTCCCTACGGTGCTGAAAATCAGGGCCAGATAGTAACATCAAAAAGCGGCCTTAAAATCGGAGTATGGACAGCCGGAAACGATATGCTTCCAAATCAAGATAAAGCAGTTGCAGGCGTCAAATCTCTCAAAGACCAGGGTGCCGACCTTGTCATCTGCATGTTCCACTGGGGTCAGGAGCTTTACTACGTTCCAAACGACAACCAGACAACGCTCGCTCATGCGTGCATAGATGCCGGCGCAGATATAATTTACGGCTCTCACCCGCACTGTCTCGAGCCGATTGAAGAGTACGGCGGCGGAATAATAATGTACTCTCTCGGAAACTGGGTATTTGGAGGAAACACGCAGCCATCAGATCCGGATACAGCCATAATTCAAATAAAGGTAAAGCGGGATATAGACGGTTCCGTTTCACTTGACGGTTTTGAGTGCATTCCCTGCTGCATTTCCAGCAATATCGAAGGCGGCAACGCAAAAGCAAACAACACAAGCTACGCCGCATATGAAAACTATAACAATTACTGCCCGACACCGTATCCTGAGGACAACGAGGGATATGAACGCACAATGAGCAAGCTCAAAGGTACCTTTAATGCTTCAAGCCAGGGTGCCGATTACACAGATTACTACGCGTCCTGGGCCAGCTGATAATCTTTTAGCGCAGTAATAAAGCCGGCTTTTTTCCGTCAAGAGAAATTGCCGGCTTTTTAATATTAATACATATAAAGCAGGAACTTTAATATGCTAAAAAGGACTCCAGTCTTAATAAACAAAAAATTTACCGAGTTTTTTATTCCTACCGTGCTGACCGCAATGGCAAACAGCATAGCAATGCTGGTAGACTCAACTATTGTAAATATAACGCTCGGTGCCGAGGCATTTGCCTCTGTTAATCTGATGACGCCCGTCATACAGATTTATCTCGCCTTCAGCATACTTTTCGGTATGTCTTGCGCAACAATCATTGCCAAGATAAAAGGTGAAAACGGCAATAATACAAAAAACTGCGATGACCTCTTTTCAACATTTATTGCCGTCATGGCAGTATTAAGTATCGCTCTTATTTCGCTGCAGCTCATTTTTATAGATAAGATTGTATTTATAATAACCAAAGATGCAACTTTGCAAGCGCTTTTTAAGTCATATTACATTCCCTTTATAATAGGTACTCCCGTTACGCTTTTGATGACCGGCGGTGTCTATATTATAAGGACCGAAGGCCGTCCGAAGTTCGCCTCGGCTATAATCCTTGCGGCCAATATCTTAAATCTAATATTTGATATCATATTCATAGTTTTTCTAAAACTCGGCATAGCGGGCGCATCGATTGCCACAATAACCGGCAATGCGGCGGGATTAATAATGTTTATAAGCCATTTCAATCGCCCTGATTGCAGTTTGCATTTTTCTTTTAAGTCTCTTCATTCATTGCAAAATTTTTCGCATAATCTTAAAGAGCTTCTATCATACGGAGCCTCCGGTGCCCTCGGTGCCGCGCTCATCACAATACGCGTATTTTTCTTAAACAGTCTCGTGCAGACATACGGCGGTGCAAGTGCGCTTGTCGCCTTCTCAATTGTGTCGCTTTGCCAGATAGTCGACTCTGCATTTGTAGCGGGAGCCTGCCAGACGATGGTCTGCATCTCAAGCATGCTCTTTGGTGAAAAAGATACCGAAGGAATCAAATACAGCTTTTTAAAAGCACTGAAAATACTCCTTGTAAGTACTCTTGCAATTACCGTTTTAATGGAAATTTTTGCGCCTCAAATAGTATCCGTATACGGCATGTCGCATGACCTTGCTCAAAGTACGGGTATCGAAGCCGTCCGCATCTGCGCTCTCATGTTCCCGACGGACGCCCTTACATTTCTCGGTATGTACCACTATATAAGCGTCGGAAAAAATAAGCTTGCAACGGCTGTATCTATTTTAAACGGAGTTGCTTTCATCATTCCCTTAGGATTGATTCTTTCAAAAGCCGCGGGACTTAAAGGCGTATGGATATCCATATCGCTAGCGCAGCTTTTAACTCTTGCTTTTGTCTTCTTTGCCGGGCTTAAGCTTTTAAGGAACAAAAAACTGTCTTTAGAAAAATCAGATAATGACATTTTATCTTTTTCCCTGAACTCATCTTCAATGCCGGATAACATGCGTAATGAACTTGAAGAAAAAATTCATGCATATAATCTTGAAACCGGCGTCAGCGAAAAAACGATAGATGATGACAGTATCCTGGCTTTATTTAATTGCCTTGATGAAATAGATCTTGCGCCTTATGAAAACGGCGCAAAGGCAAAAGATTCGGATATAAGAATATGCAAAGATACTATTACGGTTAAAAATATAGGTGCGGAAATTACCCCTGTTCACAGCGAGGCCGTACAAATTTCAAAAGTGCTGGGAATTAATCAAATAAGCATCACCTTATAATTCCTCTTCCCCTCAACTTAATAAAAAGGCTGTTTTTCAATCGAAAAACAGCTTTTTTGCATTATTGAAGGTAATTTCCTCTATATTCTTTTCGCCTTTAATTTCAGCGATTTTAGCGATTATATATTCAAGATTTCTTGAATCGTTCCTTTTTCCCCGCATAGGCACGGGGCTCAAGTATGGAGAGTCCGTCTCAATCAGTATACGGTCAAGAGGGCAAATATCGAGAACCTCTATAGTCTTTCTTGCATTTTTATAGGTTACAGGTCCGTCAAACCCAAGATAAAATCCCCGCTTTAAAAGTTCTTCAGCCATCTCGGCGCTTCCTGAATAGCAATGAAAGACACCTTTTAAATTGTCATAGCGTCTGATGATTTCAAGGCAGTCACCGTGCGCCTCTCTGTCGTGGATAATAACAGGTTTACATAATTCTATCGCGAGCTCTATCTGCTTTGAAAAAATCTCTTTTTGAAGTTCTTTTTTACTGTCATCCCAGTAATAATCAAGTCCTATTTCCCCGGCAGCGACACACTTGTCAGCTTTTAGGAGAATTTCAATTTCGCTTAAATAATTTTCATCGGCCTTATCGATTTCCTCGGGATGAAGACCGGCGGCAAAATAGAAATTATCATGATCTTGCGCGATCTTCATTGCCTTTTTGGAGCTTAAAACATCGCAGCCGGGATCGATTATCATATAATCAGATAGAGAAGATATTATATCTTCTCTATCGTCATTAAAGGCCTCATCATCATAGTGGGCGTGTGTATCAAATATCATATCAAAACCTTGCTGAGGAAGTCCTGAAGTCTGGGATCTTTCGGTGAGTCAAAGATTTCTTTAGGCGTCCCCTCTTCAAGGATATGTCCGTTTGCCATAAATACGACTCTGTCGGCAACTTCTTTTGCAAACCCGATTTCGTGTGTAACGACAACCATTGTCATACCGTTTCTGGCAAGTTCTTTCATAACATCAAGAACCTCACCGATCATCTCGGGGTCAAGCGCGGATGTCGGCTCATCAAAGAGCATTACATCAGGATGCATTGCAAGAGCTCTGACAATAGCTATACGCTGCTTCTGTCCGCCGGATAGCATGTTTGGGTACTCTTGTTCTTTATCCGGAAGATTGACTCTTTTAAGGAGCTCTCTTGCCTCATTTTCAGCCTCTTCCTTGGACTCTATCTTCAGCTGCACGGGTGCAAGGGTTATATTATCCAAAACAGTCATATGCGGGAAAAGATTGAAGTGCTGGAATACCATGCCCATCTTCTGGCGGTGGACGTTGATGTCTATCTTTTCGTCGGTAATATTGACACCTTCAAAAGTAATTGTACCGCTGGTAGGCTTCTCAAGAAGATTGAGGGAGCGAAGAAGTGTTGATTTGCCGCTGCCGGAAGGGCCAATAATCGCGACAACTTCTCCGGATTTTACATCGAGAGAGCATCCGTCAAGCGCCCGGACCTCTCCGCCGTTATATTCCTTGCAAAGGTCCTTTACACTTATTAATACGTCATTTTTTGTCTCCACGGCGCATTCTCCTTTCTATCGCTTCTATTGCCTTGGAAGCCGGGTAATTGATTATAAAGTACAAGAAAGCGGCAACTACATAAGGTGCCAATGTTATGTATGTCGATGTTGCAACGGTTTTTGAGCAGAACATAAGTTCAGCCATGCCGAGAGTCATACATATAGAGCTTTCCTTCACCATTGTTACAATTTCATTTGCGATTGCGGGAAGTACGTTCTTTATAGCCTGCGGCAGAACTATAAGCCTCATAGTCTTGCCGGCGGATAGCCCGAGTGAACGTCCCGCCTCTGTCTGGCCGATATCAACGGCAAGGATTCCCGCCCGGAAGATCTCCGCAACATAAGCAGATGAGTTGAGGGCAAGCGCAACAACGCCGGGGATAAATCTGGATAAATCTATAAATCCGAAAATATATGTTCTCGGTATGGATATTACGCCAAACAGTCCGAAGTAGATAATACTCAGCTGAACAAGAAGCGGTGTTGAGCGGAAAATTGCTATATAAGCGCCGGCCAGGCCCTTTATTACCTTATTCTTGCTAAGTCTCATAATTGCAAGGCAAAGAGCCGGAAGAACCGCCAGTGCAACCGATACAACCGCCAAAAGCAGGGTATACCCCAGCCCCTGAAGTATATATGTACCGTATTTCGGAATAAATGAGAAGTTGAAGAAGGATGCCGGTGACATGCCCTCAAACAGTTTACCAAACCACATCTGAAAGATACCTTTCTAAATATCACAAGTGCGTTGCCCGCATATTTTGCAGGCAACGCGACTTATATTTCCGGTTAAATGTATGCTTAAATTAATTCTTATGCCTCGGGTGCATCAGCGCTGACTTCTTCAGCTGCGCCGGAATCTACGAGTGCATTTGCTGCTTCAACCCATTCATTGGTCTGAGCTGCTGTAATTTTTGCGATTGCTGCATTGATTCCCGGGAGAAGTCCCTTCGGGTCACCCTTGGCAACTGCTATGCAGTAAGGTGCTGCTTCGCCGAGCTCGGAAGATGCATCGGATGTTGCAAGGTCAGAGTTTGTCTCAACTGCCGCAAGAGCAACGGCACCGTCAAGAACGACAGCATCAACTTTGTCGTATACCAGCTCATTGATGAGATCGTTAACGTTTGCAAGAAGCTGCTGGTTGGCGCCCGGCATGAGCTCTGTAATCATATCGGCTTTTGTGGTTGCGGTCTGTGCACCAACTGTCTTGCCGTCGAAATCCGCAAGTGTCTTATACTCGTCTGCCTTATCAGCCTTTATAAGGATGAGTGCGGGGATATCCTGGTAGTAAGGATCTGAGAAATCAGCGCTTGCCTCACGCTCTTCGGTATCTTCCATTGCGGAAAGTACGAAGTCGTAGTCACCTTTCTGCAGTGCAACGAGTAGGTAGTCAAAGCTCATGTTTTCAAACTGTGCTTCTTTACCCATATCCTGGCATACAAACTTTGCAACTTCAACGTCGATACCGCCGTAAACCATGTTTCCGGAGTCATCCTTGTACATGAACTCAAACGGAGCGTAGTCAGCTGAGATGCCAACGACAATATTATTGCCGGATGCAGCTTCGGTCTTTGAAGAGCCGCATGCGCAAAGAGCAAATACCATGGTAATTGCCATTAAAAGTGCTATAATTTTTTTCATTTTATTCTCCTTCTGCACAAATTGAATATTTATGCATATTTGCTAGACGTATACATTATATCTTGTATAATTATGCAAGTAAAGTCTTTTTGTGCCCAATTTTAGCCTTACAGCTTTGTTTTATCTTGTGCAAAATGATGTATATTGCTTATAAAAGTCTCCTTGCACGCTTATACCGTTTGATTTATAATAAATTTGCAATGAATAATTCATACCTTTATATTCACAATTCAATACTAAAATCCAATATTTTATCCATTTTTAAAAACTTACCCGAGGGTTCTTCTCTTATTCCCGTCCTGAAAGACAATGCCTACGGGCTCGGGGTTGAAAATGTTTTACCGTCGATTGATAAGTTTTGCTCCATGTATGCCGTTGCGCATATAAGCGAAGGGGTCAGACTGAGAGAGCTTACAGACAAAGATATACTTGTGCTGGGAAACCCCGTCATGGACGCTCTCGATTATGCCTATGATGCCGCTCTCACTATTTCCGTCTCACGTCTTGGTCTTATTCCTCTTTTGAAAAAAGGTACCAAGGTACATATTGCATTCAACTGCGGTCTCAACCGCACCGGAATCGAGATCGGCGAGATTCCCGAGCTGACGGAAGAGATTAGGTTCTCAGATATTATGTTAACCGGAGCATACAGCCACAAAGGCAGTTTTGATACCTTCATCCGCTGCTGTGACACGCTGGAAGATTACGGCATAAATATTCCCTTTAAGCATTACTGCTGCAGCGAAGTATACGAAGAGCATCCCGAATATTCTCTTGACGGTGTAAGGCTCGGCAGAAGGATATTTCAAAGCGCCCCCGGCATGCAAGACGATATAAAGGAATGCTTCACATGGAAGGCCTTTATTACGGATCTCAATTTCATGCCCGAAGGCACAAGTCTCGGATATAAATCGGAGTACATACTCAAGCGCAATTCAAAGCTCGCCGTTATCTCCGTAGGCACCGGCGACGGGCTTAACCGTGACCTTATCAAGGCGCACTCCCCTGTTATGATAAACGGCAAGCGGGCAAATATTCTCGTTTCCTTTATGGATCAGACGATTGTCGACGTTACAGGGATTGAGTGCTGTATAGGTGATGAAGTAATTTTATTCGGATATGACAAAGCGGGCAATCTTCTTCCGTCTCAAGTTGTTGCCTCCGGAGCGGGGCTTGAGGGTGTTGACTTAACTTCGGTACTGACACAAAGAGTTAAAAAAGAATTGATCTAGACGCTGTCCCCGGCAAAACACCTGCATTTTCCTTTACTTTCGTTATAAATATTCACAAAATTTTATAAAACAGGTAATTGTACGAAGGACCGTTATCTGTTAAGCTATATATCGACAGAAAATCAATCCATACACGCATTTGCGTGCACAGCATCAACTGCATTATAGTATGGGCGGATGAAAAGAGGTAAAATCATGAAAACTCAAAACGAACTTCAAGACCTTAAGGCAAAAGTTGAAGAGCTTGAAAAGGAGCTTAAAGAACTCAGCGATGAAGAGCTCAAGCAGGTTTGCGGCGGACTTATGGTAAAAGTTTCCGGCTCAATTATGCGCAACTGAAAATTATACTGTACGGATGAATGCGCAAAATCAAAAAAATCAAAAATATACGTATTTAAAAAATGCAGCTTCGAAATATCAGAAGCTGCATTTCATTATTGCGATTTTAAAAACTTTCCTCTTAAATTAGTCCCGCAATCCACTCAAAAACGGGTGCTAAAAATATAGCTGGCATATAGTTTGCAACCTTAATTTTTGTTGCCCCGAGCATATTAAGACCCATTCCTATTATAAGAAGCGACCCGGCGCATATCATCTCATTAATCAAAGGTGTTGTCAGTACGGGCATGAGCAAAGATGCCAAAAGCGCTATTGCTCCTTGAAATACAAGCACAAATGCACCTGAAAACATAACGCCTATACCGAGGCTCACAGTAAGCATAATCGACGATATGAAGTCAAGAACGCTTTTCGTATACAGCATTTCGTTGTCACCGAGTCCTGCGTTCAATGACCCTACTATTGTCATCGCTCCTATGCAGAAAAGAAGGCTTGCGGTCATAAATCCCTCGGCAATTCTGCTGCCGCCGAATTTTCCCTGGAGCTTTTCGCCTATGCCTTCGATAAAGCCGTCTATATCCAGAGCCGTCCCGATGAATGCCCCGATTACAACAGAAAGAATAAGAACTATAGTGTCCTCGCCTTTAAGAGCGCCGCTTATTCCTATATAAATAGTGCACAGCGCTATCCCTTTCATAACCGCATCGGAAAATTTCTCGGGAATTCCTTTTTTGCAGAAAAGTCCTATTGTGCTGCCGATAAGAACAGCTATTGTATTTACTATTACGCCTAACATGTTGTAAAATATATATTACAATAACGCAAAAATCAAGCAGGAGGAAAATACAATGCAGCATGAAATAACAAAAGCAGCGCCGCTTCTTGACGCAAAGGGAAATATTGCGCAGCCCGGTTTTGCCAAAAAAATGCTTTCTGTGTACAGCCGTGACGACATAAAAGCAGGAGCGCTTCGAATAAAGGAGTGGGACTACTACCTTATAAATAACGGCCGTTTTGCTCTCGCTCTCACTATAGACAATAACGGGTACATGAACATGAACTCGGTTTCGCTACTTAACTTTGATGAAAACTGGGAGATAACAAAAAGCCCGATGAAATTTTTCCCGGGAAGAGATCCCTCATTCCCCTCAACGTCTAAAGAAGGCAATGTGGAGCTTGAAGGAAAAGGCCATCATCTGAAGTTTATCAATAATGGCGACGGAAAAAGGATTTTAACGGCACATATGGATAAATTCGGTCCGGAAGGCGCTATCGATGCATGTGTCGAGCTATACGACGAGCCGGATGAATCTATGGTAATATCCACTCCTTTTAATAAAGACGGTCATTTTTACTACAATCAGAAAATCAACTGCATGAGAGCGGAAGGCACCGTGAAGTACGGCGGCAAGACATATGAATTTCATGGTGATGACTCATTCGGCGTACTCGACTGGGGCCGCGGAGTCTGGACATATCATAACACCTGGTACTGGGGCTCGGCATCATATGTTGTCGACGGAGTACCCTTTGGCTGGAATATAGGGTACGGATTCGGCGATACATCCGCAGCATCGGAAAACATGCTCTTTTACGGCGGCAAGGCGCACAAGCTTTCACAAGTTAAATTCAATATCCCGGGCGGTGAAAAGGATTTCATGAGCCCGTGGACATTTACATCCGACGACGGCCGTTTTGAGATGGACTTCGTCCCCGTGCTCGACCGGGCCAGCTGCACGGATGTAAAACTGATAAAATCCGACCAGCATCAGGTATTCGGAAAGTTTACCGGTAAAGCCGTGCTTGATGACGGGAAGGTCATAGAAATAAAAGATTTCCCGGGATTTGCCGAGAAAGTCGAAAACAAGTGGTGAAATTTAAAGGCGGACCTTGTTAAAGGTCCGTCTTTATTATATCAGTATTCCCTTAAGGTGGTCTATCTCGTGCTGGATTATCTCTGCGGTGAACCCGCTATAATTGCCTGTACACTCTTTAAAAGACTTGTCTTTATACTTAACCGTTATTTCCTGGAAACGCTTTGTCATTCTCTTCCCTTCAAGAGACAAACAGCCTTCGACTATCTCATATTCACCCGAAGATGATATTATCTCCGGGTTAAACATAGTATCTATTTTGCCGCAGTTTTCAAAAACAATAATGTTTTTAAGCACCCCTATCATATTTGCAGCCATGCCGACGCACTCACCCTCGTGGGCTTTAAGTGTGTCTTCGAGGTCTTTCGCTATGCCGAGGTCCATTATGGTTGCATCGGATGAGACTTTACCCAGTACGGATTCATCGTGAATAATTTTTCTTACCATTTTATACCGCCAAACTCTTCATTTCACGACCGCGTTTGCTGCAGTTTTATGATTTCTTTATAGTAATCCACAGCCATCGGCAGTGCAGCGCAGTCAATATTCTCATCTATCCCGTGCATAGCCTTCATCTGCTGAGGGCTCATATTAACAGGTGAAAACCTCACGCAGCTGTCGCATACCTCTCCGAAAAATCTCGAATCGGTGCCGCCTGTTACAACATAAGGCATAATCCCGATTCCCGGGAATATCTTTGAAATCGCCTTTTTTGTAATATTGAAAGGCTCTCCATCAAGGTCAAGTGACTTTGATGGGTCGTTTTTACAGATGACCTCCGTCTCCACATCGTATTTCTTTGCGATATTTGAGATAAGTTCATTTGACTCATCGGCCATCTGATGAGGAATGTATCTCAGATTTGCCGTAACCCATGCCTCCTGCGGGATGACATTATATCCGTCGGAACCTTTCTGCATGGTAAAGGCAATCGTCGTTTTTAGCATCGCGGCTGCCTCGGCTGAAATCAATGGCATCACTTTACCGAGTACCGGCTTGAAAAGCCACAGGTTTGCCATAACCATCTTGAGGCCGAATTTTTCACAGTAAGGGGCAAGTTCTTTAAACATGGCCTCAACCGCCGGAGAGAATTTCACTTTAAACGGATTTTTCTTTTCCACCTCATTTTCAAAAGCCGCAAGACGCGCAATCGGTGTGTTCTTCGGAGGCGTTGATGAGTGTCCTCCGGCAGATCTTGCCGTAAACTTGAGATCGCCGTAACCTTTTTCAAAAATACCGACAGCCGCGAAATTGCCCTTGACTCCGCCTACGGGGTTTTCCGTGATAGCTCCGCCTTCATCGCACAGCATGAATAGCTTAATGCCGCGCTCTTTAAAATAATTTGCAAGCTTTGGTGCCCCGTCGCCGCCGACCTCCTCCGTACAGCTCGACCCGAGATACACATCGCATTTCGGTCTGTATCCGTCTTTTATCAGCTCCTCTACAGCCTGATAAAAGCTCATTACGCCTTCTTTTATATCCCCGGCTCCTCTGCCCCAGACTTTTCCGTCAGCTATTGTGCCCGAGTACGGAGGATATGTCCACTCACCTTCAGCCGGCACAACGTCCTGGTGGGATATCAAAATTATAGGGGCAAGCGTATCATCTGTCCCCTTCCACTTCATCATGAGATTTCCGTCTATATCTATTTTTTCGCATGTTGAGAAAACCGTCGGGAAAAGCTCTTCGAGCACTTTATGAAATCCGCGGAATTTTTCTGCCTGGTCTACTCCTCTTACGGAAACTGTTTCATACTGCACCATTTTTGACAGCTTTAATGCGTATTCATCCACCCTTTCGCTGTCATTTGAAAGCTCGAAATACGTCTTTTTCGGCTTAATTAAAAGTGTACGTATTACAGCTGCCATAAAAAGCACAAGTATAACGGCTGCAAGTATAAGTATGATTTTCATGTTTACCTCTCCCGGAAATATAAAGTCTGTCAGGCGGCTTTGCCGCATGAATTGATCTTTTTTTATGTTATCAAAATAAAAGGTCATCGGCAACAAATAAAATGTTAACGGAAAATTTTGGGCGGCTTAAAGCAGCAATGCCCTTCCGCAAAACTATTTGCAAAAGGGCATTTTTTAAGTTTCCGTCATGAAAGAAGGACCGAATCCGTTTCTTCCTGCTTTCCCGCAATTTCCGAAAACTTTTCAAGAAGCTCGGATTTTGTAAGATGTTTCTTTGCTTCTCCGGAAATATCCAGGATTATTCTGCCTTCGTTCATCATAATAAGTCTGTTTCCATGCCGTATAGCATCGGTCATATTGTGAGTTATCATGAGTGTTGTGAGGTTATTTTCTTCAACGAGAGAATCCGAAAGTTCAAGTACCTTCGCTGCAGTCCCCGGGTCAAGAGCCGCGGTGTGTTCATCCAAAAGGAGGAGTTTCGGTTTTTTAAGTGTTGCCATAAAAAGCGTCAGCGCCTGTCTTTGTCCTCCCGACAGCATTCCGACTTTAACCTTCATCCTGCTTTCAAGACCAAGTCCGAGCCTGCTGAGCTTATCTGTGTAAAGCTCCCGCTCTTCTTTGGATATTTCCCATTTAAGTCCGCGCTTGCTTCCGCGTCTGGCCGCCAGCGCCAGATTTTCCTCAACCCACATGTCGGGGGCAGTTCCCATCATCGGGTCCTGGAAAACGCGCCCTATATTTTTTGCCCGCTTGTATTCAGGAAGTCCGGTTATATCCTCTCCGTCAAGGACTATAGAACCTTCATCAACAGGCCACACCCCTGCAATTGCATTTAAAAGTGTGCTTTTCCCTGCGCCGTTGCCTCCTATAACCGTTACGAAATCACCAGGATTTAAGTGTATTGAAAGAGCATTTAAAGCAACCTTTTCATTTATCGTACCGGGGTTGAAGGTCTTGGAGATTTCTTTTATATCAAGCATAACTTAATTCTCCTTCCCGGTTTTAACCGACGCTTTGCCCGCTTTGTTAAAAGAACTTCTTGACTGCTGCTGAAGATACGGAACAGCGAGAAACAGAGCAACAATAATTGCGGTGAAGAGCTTGAGGTCGTTCGGATCGAGCTTCAACCATAATATGACTGTCATTACAATGTAGTAAATCATTCCTCCGGCAATGACGAATGAGAATCTGACAGCAAAGTTGCAGCCTTTGCTGAATATTGCCTCACAAAGAACTTCACCTATTACAATTGCGGCAAGTCCTATTACTATGGCGCCTCTGCCCATATTGACATCGGCTGTTCCCTGAAACTGCGTCATTAATGCACCGGCTCCGGCAATGATTCCGTTTGATATGGCAAGGCCCAGAATCTTCATGTTGTTCACGTTGATTCCCTGGGCGCGGCTCATGTCCGGGTTGCATCCGGTGGCTCTTACGGCACTTCCCTGTTCGGTTCCGAAATACCAGTAAAGCGCTCCGATTACGATTGCGGAAATTACAAGACCCACACCTATTGTAACGGTTATATATCTTGACGAAACCAGGAACCCGCTGCCGTTTTCAAAAAACATGCCGAAATTTTTAAGATTTGCGGACTGGTTGGCTTTCATCCCCATTATACGAAGGTTAATCGAGTAAAGCGAAAACTGAGTGAGGATTCCTGCCAGGATTGCGGGAATACCCAGTTTTGTATGCAAAATGCCGGTTACGAAACCTGCTGCAATACCGGCTGCAATTGCCGCAAAAACCGACAGCCATGCAGGGCAGCCTGCCATTATAAGCATTACGGAAACAGCCCCGCCGGTTGCGAAACTGCCGTCAACACTTAAGTCGGCAATATTCAAAACTCTGAATGTTATATACACTCCAAGCGCCATTATTCCCCAAAGGATTCCCTGAGCGACTGCCGCGGGCATTCGGGAAAGGAGATTTACAAAACTCATTATATGAACTCCTGTGCGAAATTAACCTATTGCCACAAAATCTGAAGGAATTTCAATACCGTAAAGTGCTGCCATATCTGCATTGTACTTCTTGACGGGATTTGTATCGTACTCTATTGCCATTTCGGATATATCCGCTTCACCTTTTAAGATCTTAGCCGCCATTTCACCCGTTACGCGTCCGAGCTGGTAGTAATCTATTGTAAGAGTTGCTACGCCGCAGATAGCGCAGGGACCTTCTTCACCCGTAATTACCGGAACGCCGGCTGTTTCTGCTATATTTCCTATTGTTTCAGCGCTTGATGCCGCAACATTGTCAGTCGGAATAAAGAGCGCGTCAGCTTCATCGCAAGCAGACTGCGTAACGGAGGATACATCGCTGGAATCAGTAAATTTCTTTTCAAGAACCGTGATTCCCTTGCCTTCAAGATACTCTGAAACCTTTTCAAACTGGTAAACGGAATTTGCCTCCGATGAGCAGTAAAGAACAGCAACGGTTTTGGTTTCCGGGAACAGGTCGAGAATCATCTGCGCCTGCTGATCAAGCGGTGCCAGGTCTGATGTTCCGGATACATTTCCTCCGACGGTTCCCGTGAAGTTACTTATATCGAGGGCAACACCATACTCAGTTACCGCAGTACCGAGAATCGGAATTGAATCGGTTGCTGCCTGGGCTGCCTGAAGGGCCGGTGTTGCGTTTGCAAGAATAAGGTCAACTTTGTCTGCGGCAAAACCGTTGCATATAGTTGCGCAAGTTGAGATATCTCCCGCTGCAATCTGCTCGTCAAAAACAACACTGTCGCCGAGGGATTCCGCAAGTGCGTCTTTAAAGCCGAGTGTTGCGCTGTCGAGAGCTGCATGCTGTACGAGCTGGCAGATACCGACAGTATATGTTTTATCTGCAGAAGATGCCTTCGATGCAGATCCGCATGCACATAAAGCAAAAACCATTGTGCAAACTAAAAGTAGAGAAATAAATCTTTTCATTATATTATCCTTTCCCGGCCGCATTCGCAGCCATAAAAAATAAGCAGCTCCGCTGCCTTGCGGAGCTGCTCTGATTTACATTGTTGTAAAATCCGCACGCCCTACCGCCGGCAGCCATTTAAGCTGACGTAATAATAGCGGTAATAGACATGGTAAGAGACGCCCATATTGCTATGTGCCGATAAATGGTTATTTATTTCAGATTTGAAATTCACCATACTTACGTCCCTTTCCAGATTTCTTTTACAGTATATCACTTTAAATCGGAAAAGCAAGATTATTTTTTAAAATTAGTCGAATACTACGAAAAATTAACTTTTCATATGCCGAATTATATGCAATCAGCTATAAGAAAACAAAAAGCCTGCATATATAAATGCAAGCTTAAAGCAATTTGGCGCTGTCAAATAATAATTCCTCTTTTTTTAAGGAACTCATCACCGTATCCGTAATTTTCAACCACGAAGTCAAGGTCTTTGTCACCGCGGCCCGAAAGGCATACCAGCACGGATCCCGTCTTATTTTCCCTTGCAGTGCGTATTGCATAAGCAAGAGCATGGGAGCTTTCTATTGCCGGAATAATTCCTTCAAGTCTTGAAAGCATGAAAAGTGCTTCTATTGCCTCTTCATCATCTGCCGTAACGTAATGTACTCTTCCCATATCATGAAGCATTGCATGCTCGGGGCCTACCGCAGGATAGTCAAGGCCGCTTGCGTTTGAATATACCGGTGCCGGGTTGCCGTCTTCATCTGCAAGCATGATGCTGTTAAATCCGTGCATGATGCCTTCTTTTCCGAAGTTGACGGAAGCAGCATTGTTTCCGTATTCCGGTCCGCGTCCGAGAGGCTCAACACCGTAAATTTCAACAGGGTCTGCAAGGAAAGGTACAAACATACCGATTGAGTTGGATCCTCCGCCAACACAGGCAACGACCTTATCCGGAAGATGGCCTGTCTGCTCTATAAACTGGGCTCTTGCCTCATCTCCGACAACCTGCTGGAAATCGCGAACCATAAGGGGAAAAGGATGGGGTCCGGCCGCCGTACCGATGCAGTAAATTGCATCTTTATATTCATTTGCGTATGCATTAAATGCCGCATCGACAGCTTCTTTGAGTGTTTTCAATCCAAAGGAAACCGGAACGACCCTGGCCCCGAGCATTTTCATTCTCGTAACATTCGGAGCCTGTTTTTCAATATCTATTTCACCCATGTAAATATCACACTCAAGGCCGA
>R05__coassemble_569_pt1 | contig 16814 bp, 2 predicted proteins | sample R05__metabat2_high_PE_014 | metagenome-assembled genome bin R05
TCTGCAAAGTTGACTGTCAGAAATGCCATTGCCATTGCGTTCATACATTCTACGCCTTTAAACATTCCTTCAAAGGAGCCGATTTCAAGTTTATAGCCTATAAAGTATGCCGCAAGTTCAATTAAAGAAAGATATATTCCTTGCCATACCATGTCAAATCCTGCGCCGTTTGAGAAGATTCCTTCTGAAGACGAGCGCGGTTTTCTTTTCATAAGATCACCTTCGGCTTTTTCCATTCCGAGCGCAAGACCCGGAAGAGAGTCCGTGACCATATTTATCCATAGAAGGTGAACGGGGGAAAGAATCGTGAAGTTAAGCAAAGACGCAAAAAACATTATTATAACTTCACTCATATTTGTAGACAGCTGGAACTGCAAAACCTTGCATACATTATCATATATTTTACGGCCTTCTTCTACGGCGTTTACGATTGTAGCAAAGTTATCATCGGCCAAAACCATATCGGCAACAGATTTAGTAACATCGGTACCTGTAATGCCCATTCCGATTCCTATATCCGCGGATTTAATTGATGGCGCATCATTTACGCCGTCTCCGGTCATTGCCGTAACATAACCAAGAGCTTTCCATGTGTTTACAATCCTGGTTTTGTGTTCGGGCTGAACTCTTGCATAAACAGAATATTTTGGAATAATTTCCATCAGCTCTTCATCTGTATACTTATTAAGTTCCGACCCGACAAGAGCTTCACTTTGATCGCTTATAATGCCAAGGTCTCTGCCGATTGCAACTGCGGTGTCTATATGATCTCCCGTAATCATTATTGGCCTTATGCCGGCTATCCGGCACTCTTCAATTGCGCTGTATACCTCGGGCCTGCAGGGATCTATCATTCCTACAAACCCTATAAATATAAGACCGTTTTCAAGTTTATCCGCATCAAAATCAGTTGGAATTTCATCGTATTCTATATAAGCTGCACCCAGGACGCGCAAAGCTCTGTCTGCAAAGCTTTTTACCTGACTCATAACATATTTTTTGTACTCGTCGGTAATTTCCACAACTTTTCCGTTTAAAAGATACGATGAGCAGTGATTTAGAAGTATTTCGCAGGCACCTTTTGTGTACTGCACGAATTTTCCGTCACAAATGTGAACGGTAGACATCATCTTTCTTTCACTGTCAAAAGGCGCTTCACCGACTCTTGCATATTTTTCATCCAGCTCATCTTTATATAGACGCATATCATGAGCATGATTTATAAGTGCACATTCAGTCGGTTCACCTGTCGCTTCATGCATTCCGATGCATCTTTTTGCATCGTTGCATAAAGCCATTGCAGTAGATAAAAGTACCGGATTTTCGGTAAATGTGTCTACAACTGTCATTTTATTTTGCGTAAGAGTTCCGGTTTTATCCGAGCATATTATCTGTGTACAGCCGAGAGTTTCAACTGCCGTAAGCTTTCTTATAAGGGCGTTTCTCTTGCTCATTGCTGTTACGCCTATTGAAAGAATAATAGTTACAACAGCGGGAAGCCCTTCCGGTATTGCGGCAACGGCAAGGGCAATTGCGGCAATAAATGTATTTAGAGATGTCTCTCCGAGCATTACCCATGAAAATTCGTTTCCGGATAAAATCAGCTTTTGTACTATTCCGACTATAAATACAGCTACACATATCCAGATAACAAGTTTCGTTAAGAACTTTGAAAGTTCTGCCATCTTTTTTTGTAACGGTGTAAGTTCCTGCCCGGCTTCTGAAAGTGCATCGGCAATTTTACCCATTTCTGTATTCATTCCGGTTTCACAAACTACCGCAGTCCCTCTGCCGTAAACTACTACCGAGCCTGAATACAGCATATTTTTTCGGTCACCGAGTGTAATATCGCTGCCATCTTTGCAGTAAAGAACATCAATTATTTTACTGACAGGCACGGACTCGCCTGTCAGGGCAGCTTCTTCGGCCTTTAATGAATGTGACTCTATAATCCTGCAATCAGCCGGAACCGAGTCACCGGCCTCAAGAATAACAATGTCACCGACAACAATATCTTCGCTTTTAATAATACTTGTCTTGCCGTCGCGAAGAACCTTGCTTGTAGAGGCTGTCATCTGCATTAATGCTTCCATTGCAGCCTCAGACTTGCTTTCTTGTATCAGGCTCATAACAGTATTGATGATTACAACAACCAATATTACGAGCACATCGGCAAAATCTGATAATTTAAAACTTCCTTTAGCCTCAATTACTGTAATAACTGCCTGTATCGCCGCGGCGACTATAAGCATTATTATCATAGGGTCTGTCAGTGACTGGAAAAATTTAACAATAAGCGGAGTTTTTTGAGCTTCTTTAAGCTTGTTCTTTCCGTTTTTTATAAGCCTGTTTTCGGCTTCCTCGTTTGTCAATCCATCTGCAGATGAATTAACTTCACTTAAAACATCGCAAATTTCACTTAGATGGTATTTCACATATTCCTCCTTAAAACAAAAGACTCAGGTATAGATTTAAACCTATACCTGAGTCTCACAATTTAAAGCAAACCAGATCATAAATAATCGAGATTGTTGACTTGCTACGCAAAAATGCGCTTGTTACTCCCTCAAGAAAAATGGTGCCGGTGGTGGGACTTGAACCCACACGATGTCGCCATCAACGGATTTTGAGTCCGTCACGTCTACCATTCCATCACACCGGCCCGAGCGAAGGAATTATATATCAAAAGATATCAAAAAGCAAGAATTATACTGTTATGATTCTGAATCTGCCGCGATAGTTTCTTTAGGCACAAAAATGTAGTTCATGTCTGTCTCTACCTTGATGCCGGGAACCGTGTCGGAAATGCTGTACTGCCACATATCTATATGATAATAGAAACTTGGAAATGTAACATCGGGAGGCGTGCAGGGGAGAGAAAACCATACCTTATAATCCTGAAGCCTTGTAAGATCAAATCTGTAATATCCGCTAGTACGGTTATAATATACTATCGGTTCATAGCCAGCTTTTTTGATTGTCTCGCAAAAAGCAATTGTACAGTCGGTAATCGTATCTTTTGATGTGTTTGCAGTTCGTGCACTGGGATCTTCTACTTTTTCCCAGTCATATGCAACTGGTAAGTCGATATCATAACCTTTTAACTTATCAATTACATATTCAGCTTCTTCTATCGCTTCAGAAACAGATATAGCCTGGGAAAAGAAATAGACGCCTCTTTTAAGCCCAGCTTCTTTTGCTCCGGCCATGTTTGTCTCATAATATTCATCGGTGAAAAGTCCGCCCTCGGTATATCCGCGCCTTCCGAGACGAATATAAGCAAAATCATAATTTTGAAGTGCAACCATCGGCCAGTTGATTTCGAGCTGGTGTTCACTTACATCGATTCCTTGAAGAATATCAAATTTATCACCGATATAATTTGGCATTCCGTTTTCATAAGAAAAGTCATCTTTTGATAAATCGTTGACTTCAAGTCCTTCTATGGGAGTATACCATATCCAGTCATATCCATCGTAGATATATACCATTCCCTCATGAGGATCGATTTCTTCAGATTCTTTTGAGCAGCCTGTAAAACAGGACACTGTCAAAGACAGTATTAATATAATTAAAATGCAACGCTTTTTCATGATTGAAGTTTATCAATTAGCGATAAAAAAATCAATCATACGGTTATTATAATCAGTGTTATAAAAATGAATAAGGACCGTATTATCCATATAGATTACGTCCATACAGCGGTTAAAAGAGAAAAAATCCTTATAATATTTGCGGAATTTACTCAAAGTATGACCAGGATATTAATTTTTTAAGCGATTTTCATTAAAAATAGAGCAAAATACTTGAAATTAAAATAATGAAGTGTTAAATTATTACAAAAAAGTAACATGCAACAATGCTACCGAATTTTAAATTTTGAATTAAAGAAGATTAAAATTGTGAGTAAAGAAATCAAAAAAATACACATCAAACAGATTGCTATATGCATTCTTCTTTTTGTGAGCTTTGCATTTTTTACATTTAATGTATATGGATATGCTGACGATACAGGTAGTACACCGAACTCTGTAGAGACAACTGAAGTTGTTACAGATGACGTAAAAAGCGGTGAAAAGACTGTATCAGGGGATATTTCTACAACGGAGCAGCAGGTTTCGGATAATGCGGGGTCCGAAGCTGCAGAAGAGACTTATCCTGAAATTACAGCCAAAGAAGGAAAAGCCACATACGATAAAAAAGATTATACAAATGACATTCCTGAGTATGTCCATTCTGTCACCGAGACCGTAACGCAAAGTGAGGATCCCGTGCAATCCGGAGACAGCAGCGGCGATGGTGATAAGCAGGAAAGTAAGCAAGAGCAATATTACTTAACCGAAAACAATGAGCTTGTAACTCTTTCTTCTGCAGATAAGCAAAGAGAGGAAAAACTGTCTGATGATATGAAGACAGTTAGTGAAAGCACCGACGAAGATAATAAAACTAAAACGACAGAAACCACGGTAAAGTCTGAAAATGCAATTCAGAAAGCCGTGGATAAAGCGCTTGAAGATGCATCAAAGAATAACGATGCCAAAGAGCTCGTAATAACTGTTTCCGACGGTGAGTATGCTGGGGACATTGTTATAGATAAATCGAGAGTCACATCCGATTCGGAATCTTCAGACAGCAATGATGACTCAGAGCCATCAACCGACACGAAAAGAACCGACTGGTCGAATGTTACGCTGAAAATTCTTAGCCTCGGAGCCACAGACGGAACGCAAAACGGTGAAAATGCAAATGCTGTAAAAGCGCAAAATGCAAATATCCTCGGCAACATAAAAATAAACTGCATTAATACCATAATTTCCGGCCTTAACTTTTTAAAGGAAGCAGCAATTGAAGTTAAGGATGCGGTTTTAACCGTATACGGAACAGATAAAGACGACCAGATAACCGTTATCGGTGAGCAGACAAGCAACAGTGACAATGAAAATGACGCGTTAAAGCAGAAAAAAACTCAGATCATTGTCTACGCCGGAGGCTGAGATGATACGGTTATAATAAAAGGTGTTGTCCCTGAGGCTAAGGAAGATGAAGACGAAGATGAAGAAGAAAATTCAAACAGCAATACAAGAGAACTTGTAAATGTAAATGAAAATTCAAGCTGCAAAGTAGACCTCGGCAGCGGCAATGACATAGTAAAGATAGATGCATCTTCAGCCTGCTTTACAAAGAAGGTACATATTGACGGGGCAAGTGGAAGCGATGTCCTTTTCGTAACCGGAAAAATCACTGCAGGAAAATCTGGTGTCAATACAGCAACAAGGGATATTACCCTCGCGGCAGACAGCTCAGATCTTAAAGATGATGACAAAGATAATGTTGAGACTGTCATTATCTCAAGCGCAACGGAAAACAACATATATACTGTGGAAAATTATCTCGACGAGATAGAAAACAAGACACAGAAAAAAATAGACTCGACAACAAAGGGAGATTTGTGGTCCTACGTTGACGATTCGGACAAAACCAAAGGCATAGTAATAAATAAGGCTTCTGACTTTGAAGATTATGTTATTGACATTACGGATTCTGCTGTAAAGGAACTGGTTTACGGGCAGTCAGGACTTTACACCGTTAAATTTAAAGACGGCATAAAGGGATTTTTGACAAATCTCGTCATAAAGGGTGACGATGTTACAGTAAATTCCCTTGGCTATATTGACAGCATCTCGGATGTGAACGGGATTGATATCGACTGTCTCAATTTAAAAGTTACGGGCAAGAACATCACACTTAATGATAAAATCGTAGTTAATAATCTTCAGGCTCTTGCAGCGGCTATAGATGAGCAGACAAGTAAAATTGATGTAGATGAGCTTAAAGAAATCCGCCTGAGCGATGCAAGCGTTACGACTTCAGTTTTGCTGACAGAGTCATCCGATATAACGGCCAGCGGCACAATATGGCTTGAAGCGGAATCGGATTTAAGCCATGCGCTTATAAATTATGACAAGGATTCAACTGTTGCCGTAAAATCCGGAGAGGCTTCTATTACAATAAACGGTAAGGTAAATACACTTTCAAATTTATTTGCAAAGAGCAAAGTTAATGTAACAATAGATTCCTCGAACAAAACACTGTCCAAGTATTATATTCCGTTTGCTGTTAATATTGCCATAACTGACAGCAAGGTTGAAACAGGTTCAAGCAGCTCAATTGAAGCAAACGGTAAAGTTTTACTTGAGGCTGACTCAGTTGTTAAACTTAATACGACAGCCGTTACCGGTAAACTTCCCCTTACTGCCGCTATAAGCGTAGTTGACTCAAAGGCAGCTACAGATATAAAAGGTAATATTACAGCAGACAATATAGACATCAAGTCAGTATCTAAAGTTGATGTTGTAAATAAAGCTGAGAGCAAGCTTACCATAAAAGAAAAGGAAAAGCAGAAAGAAGATAAGGGCACAAAGCTAACTTCTGAGGAGGAGACAAAGGAAGACAAGATTTACGGCGCGTATATAGCCGTAACGGTAGTTACCGATGAATGCAAATCTAATGTATCCGGTAGCTTAAACGCCGCATCCGCCGTTGACATCGAGACGCTTCCTGAAATCAATGTATCTACGGTTGCTACATCTGAAAGTGCACCGAAAGAAAATGCCAAGGCTAAGACGGGCACAGCAAAAACAGAAGAAGACACGACGAACTACATTTCAGAACTTTTAGAGAAGATAAGTAATTACTATAACAACTCTAAAGTGGATGAAAGTGAAGAGAACGACCTTCCGTTTCCTGTTGTTCCGTCCGGAAAAGCTAAGAAGGCAATTGATGATGCAAAGGCTAAAACAAAAAAAGCCGACAAGAAAATAGACGATGCGGCAAAGAAGACAGAGGAAAAAGGATCTTCCACTACTCCTACACCGGAACCCACACCTATTACCAAAAGCCAGTATATAGGTGCTGTTGCTCTGTCCATTGTTGACGAAGAAACGCTTGCCGAAACATCAAATAATATTAGTTCAAATAAATTAAACGTTAATGCGAAATCTTCTTTGACTGTTTCAACAAAAGCTGATGCTTCCCAGGTAAAAGAGGCAAAGGAAAAAGATACACTCACATCTACGGATAAATATTCTCTCGGAGTCGGCGTCGTTGTTGATATTATAAATGTAACAACAACAGCCACTACAACTTCCGGGAATTTAAATACCGATGTTGCAATTTCAGCTGATTCAAAACTTAAAAGCGACGCAGAGGCAAAGGCAGGTTATAGTCTCGGAGATTTCGGACTTGCCGGAACAATAGCGGTAGGCGTCAAAGATATAAGAACATATGCATATAACGATGCTGCAAGCATAGCAGAGGGTAAGGCTGTTGAAATCAAAGCTTTAACCGATGCGGATATATCTCTTGCGGCAAATTCCGCATGCCCGAAAACCGAAAGCACATCGGGAGAAAAAACCGGTGTAGGCGGAGCTGTCGCAGTTGAAGTTTCAAATGTCGAAACTGTTGCAAGGCTGAATAACAAAGACAGCGAAAGCACCGCACAGTATTCAAATGTTAATATTCTTGCGCAAAGCAGTTTGAAGGAAAAAACATCCTCTATAGCAGGCTCTGTTGGTGGTACAAGTCTTACTCCGTCACTTAGCGTAATGGCATCCGGCGCATACGCAGAAGCTCTGCTCGATAAAGAGAACAAAACTGTAAATGCCGATGGCAAGGTTTCGGTTAAGGCTGTAAATAAAACGGAAAGAACAATTTCATCCGACGCATCATCTGCCGGAGAAAATGCGGCAATAGGCGGCGCGTTCAGCGTTGATGTACTGACGGACGGAACACTTAGCCGGGTTAACTGCAATGTTAATGCTAAATCTTTGAGCGTGGAAAGCGGAAGCACCCACTCACTTAAATCATCTGCAAAGGCATCTGCCCAGGGTGCAAAGCAGAAGGATGAAAAGAAAAACTCAGATGAAGAAGATGATGATAATCCGTCTGTAGATGATCATATTGATCAGATTATGGACAATATTGTCGCGCTTTCGGACTTTTCTGAAGAGGATACTTCAAACGGTAAGACAAAAACAAAGGGCAGCGGATTAAAGCCTGAAAAAGCAAAAGGAGCAACAGATAAATCCGCGAGGACCAAGGCTGAAACCTATGAGGGTAAAGTAGGTGTCGCAGCCGCAGTTTGCGTAAATATCTCAAGCGCTGAATGTGAAGCTTCAATTCCTGCATCAGATATAAAGACAACGGGAGATGTAACGATAGCGGCATCGAATGCTGTAACTTATGCAATTACTGCTGACGGCTCTACAACAAAGACGACAGGTGAGGGCATCGGTGTTGCAGTTGCAATCAATGTTCCTACTATAAAAACTCTTGCTTACTTCGGCACCGGCTCAATTGAGGCAAGCTCACTTTATATAACTGCAGGGCAGGACGGGGTAGAAGTTTCAAAGCTTACACAGTACTTAAGAGACGAAAACTCGGAAAACGGAAGCTCCACAAGTCTTAATCTCGACGGTTATAATTTAGGGTCCAATTTAACTAAAAATATTATAAATACGGAAGCAATCTCGGGCGCCGGTGCAGGTAAAGTCGGCGTTGCGGGCGCTGTTGCCATTGCCGTGACAGAGTCAAGCAACGATGCGTATATTGCAACTCCCGCCAGCGGCAAAAAGTCAAAGTTTGACCGTGATGATGGCTCGGGAAATGTTTACCTGAGGGCTGACGCTAATCAGCAGATTAAAACTGTTGCTTCAGCTCAGACAAGTACATATACAAATCCGACTACACAAAAGACAACAAAAGTTGCCGATACTAATAAAAATGCAGTAGAAAAAGCAAATGAAAATACGGAAGACAAAGCAAAGTCAAAAGACACTGACTCGTCAAGTGTAAACTCCGAAGAGTCTGATTCAGGTAACGACAGCTACAATGTAGATAAGGAAAAAACTGCGGAAGAAAAAGCAGCGGAAGATGAAAACAGAAGCAAGACCGGAATCGGTGCATCATTTGCACTGAGCATAGTTTCAAATAAAGCAACAGCTTACATATATCCTTCAAGAAACCTTGAAGGCAAAAACTATCATGTTTACGTACTTGCTGATGCTCTATCATATGTCGGAACAGGTGCGGTAGCAGGTAAGGAAAACAAGGACACGCAAAAGGCAAATACAGCAATTGACGCTGCCGTTGCAATTACCATTCTTGATAACGCTCTCAAGACCGGCGCCGGTACAGACGGAACGGAAATAGGAACTGTTGACTTTTCAAGCCCGCTTTCTGTAGATATCCGCTCACAAATGAGAAACCATGAATCGAAGACCCAGGCCAGTGCCTATGCGTGCGGCGGGTCATCTGATACAGATGGCGGAACAGCGGTCGGCGCAACAGTTGCCCTTGCAATTGTAAACGGAGATATTACAGCCGATCTTTATGCCGGCAAGGTAACTGCCGCATCTTCAAGAGATATTTGGATTGAAACTTACGATACAGCATTTGATACGGTTGACAGTGTTGCAAGTGCAACCGGAGCTAAATCCGACAGTAAGGATAAGAAAAAAGATAAGGAAAAGAAGACAAACGACAGCGGTTCTTCCATTTCGGATATTATAGACGAAAAAATAGGCTGTGATTCCGACGCACTTGCATTTTCAGTAGCTGCTTTAAGCTTGAAAGGCGCCGATAATCAGCCATATGCCAAAATTGAGTCAAGTTATGACGAGGAAATAAAAGGTGCAATAGAAACAGCCAACACTGAAGGCGGGTGCAGCAACGAAGTTCCGTCCGTTGATTCAAACGGATCTAAAGGAATAGATGTGGCCGCTTCTGTAGGCATTGCAATAACAAAAAATAATAGCCTTGTAACCGTAAGAGGAAATATTTATGCGGTTGATTTCAAGGCAAAGGCTTATAACAACACTGTCTTCAGAGCACGTGCAACAGGGGCTGCAACAGGTAAGGACAATACTAACGATGTTGCTATGAGTGTAGCCCTTGCCGTTGATAATAACGATACTATAGTAGACTTCTCTGGAACCATTAATCCGATGTTCCAGCTTTTCAGCGGACCCGTAACTTTTGAAGCAATTTCGGTTACAAATATGAACACGACGTATAATGCGGCGCAGGCAATTTCAGGTTCTTTTTCCGGAAAGTCATCTTCTGCTACAGTTGCCGGTGCAGTAGCTATCGTTATTAATAATGGAAACACAAAGGTTAATATCCACAACGGTGATTCCATCTTAAGAAATGAGATATTTGGCGAAAATGTAACAATTAAGGCGACAGATACAACAAAGCTTGCCGTTAGAGCAGGTGCCGTTACCAAATCCGGTGATACGACAACAGTCGGTGCCGGTGCATCATACGCACTTGTATATGACAATTCTTCTACCGATGTAATTATCGGTGATTATAACGAGGAAACGAAGTCTTATGTAGCGGATAAGCTGAAAATCACGTGCCAGAACCTTGACATCAGTGCCGTAAAACAGCGCGTTGAACTTTCGGATTCAACCCTTATAAATGTCATTAAGGCACTTATCGATGTCAAAGGACAAGACGTTATAGACGGTGCATCCCAAAGTTCTTTAATTAATGTTGTAATCAACCAGGAAACTGGCAAGGTTGAATTCAAGTTTGGCACCAACAATATTTACGAAACAATAATATCTACTCTCGGTTACTTTGTGGAGCAGTCAAATTATTACGCTGAAGCAATCGGCGGAACCATCAGCGGAAATGACTCCTCCGTATCGGGAGAGGGCAGCTGCGCTATGGTTTTATACTCGGCCAAAGTGCGCACTATTATCGGCGATAATATAGTAATAGGAAGCAACGTAACTACAGAAACAAACGGAATTTCAATCTCGGCTGAAAATAAGGCAAGAGCAAGAGTCATAGCAGGCTCACTCTCAATTTCTAAGCCAAATGTTGGTGTCGGAGCTAGTGTCGGTATTATGAAGGATAATTCCGAGACGCTTACCTCTATTGGAAAAAATTCGGAAATCACATCCAGAGGAAGCTTTAATCTCAGCTCTGAAACTTCAAATGAGTATCTTGTTGTCTGCATCGCTCCGTCGGTAACCACCGGAGGAACAACAAAAGCAAATATAGGTGCTGCTGTCGATGTCGTAATATTAAATGACAGTGCATCTACTACAGTCGGAGAAAATACCAAAATTACGGCTAAAAAGGATACAAATATCACGGCAAAGCGCTTTGACAGAGCACTTGTGACTGCCGGAGATGCCGTCATTGGTTCTTCAAAAGTTGCAGCAGGCGGCAGTGTATCGGTTGTAGTTGATAAAGGAACTGCATTAAGCGATATAGGAAACGGATGCACACTCACATCTGATAATGGTGATATAAACATTGAAAGCGATTCAAGCGAAAAGCTTCTTAGCGTCAATGGCTCTGTCAGCTGCGCAAAAGCAAATACAAATGCAGCGGCCGCCATCGGAGTTCTTGTTTCTAAGAGCAATACAAAATCATTAGTCGGTGAAAATGCCGCCATTACGGGTAATGCTGTTAAAGTAACCGCAAATTCATCAAGCTACCTTATGCCTATAAGCGGTGTTGTATCTGCCGGCACAGGAGATTCCGGACGCGGCAGTGTAATAGTCAATGTATTTACCAGAAACGTAATTTCAAATATCGGTAAAAATTCAGTTATAAATGCAAAAGCGGGCTCAGTTGAAGTTGATGCTTTTGCATATGACTGGAATATGAATATAGTCGGCGTAATAGGAGCGACTACAGGCAATAGTTTCAGCGCCAGTGTGCCGGTTATAATTTCCGGCAATACTGTTAAGGCAACTGTTGATGAAGGTGTGAAGATTAATGCATTTGATTCGGTAGGAATTATTGCAGATCTTGATTCATTCTCATTTACCGTTGGCGGGGACGTTAATCTCAGCCTCAAGTCAGAAAGTGCATACGGAGCATCCATCAGTGTTATAGACAGAAGCGACATTGTGCATGCAACTACTGCAAATAATACATTACTTACGGCCAGCGGCAATGGTGAAGGTGTTAAGATACCCGGAAAAGAAGAGACTGTCAAAAAAGGTATCGTTATATCGTCCAAAATAAGAGACAAGGGATTTGTTGTCTCTGCTACTGCTTCGGCCGGGACAGGCTCAAACGGAAGAGCTGCGTCCTCAACTGTCATCCTCAGAAATGAATCCAAGGCCAGCCTCGGAGGAAGTTCTGACGATGATTATCACTCGTCAAGTGCGGATATATGTGTTTTAAGTGATAATGACACAAAGTTAATAGTTATAACAGCAAGCGCAGCGGTATCTTCAGGAAAGAATGCTCTGGGCTCTGTCGGCGTTGTCATCTTCAATAAAAATTCCTTGGCGGAAATTTTAGGTGATGTTGAGTCAACAGGAGAAATAACCATTTCGGCAAAGGCCAAAGATGAACTTTATGTAATATCCGGTGCCGCAGCTGCCGGTTCAAGAGCTATAGACGGTGAGGTAACGGTAGTTGTTTATAAAAATACGGTTAGTGCTTCTTTAAACGGCAATGTCAAAAACTCTTCGGCTATAAACATATTTGCCGATTCTGATACTATGCTTTATGCAATCGGAGGTTCTATTGCTGTCGGTACGGGAAGCGCAAGCGGCACAGGCAGCGTTGTTGTTACATACTTTGAAGGAAATACATATGCCTTTACCGGAGACAATATAACCATCAATACTTCGGGAGATATTTCAATCAATGCTGACTCAAGTGAGTACATCTCATGTGATTCACTCGGTGCCTCTGTAAGTTCTTCAACTGATATAAGCGGCAGCATAGATGTCCTTGTAAGTAAGATAAACACATGTGCATACATAGGAAGCAATAATAAGATTATTGCAAATGACATCGTTGTAAGTGCAAACGACGAGTATGAACTATTTGCGATAAGCGCATCTCTCGCTGCAGGGCAGAGCGGAATAACCGTAAATGCTCTTGTAGTTGTAGATTTTGATAATGTTTCAGCGAAGATTAATAGCAACGGAGATATTACATGCAACGATCTCAGTGTAATATCTTCAAGCTCAACAAATGCTTTTACTACTGTAGGTTCTGTAGGCGCAGGTTCCTCTGCAGGTGTATCTCTTGCAGTTACCGTAATTGTCAAGGGAAGTAAAATGGGTAAAGATGCTTATGATGAGCTTACTGCCTATGATGAAGATAGCGGAGAGAGAAGTATAGACCTTGATACCTTTGCAAGTGACGCATTTGCATACTGCCATACTAGAGCTTCATCATATAAACCGGAACTTAAACTTTCAGATGCTATACAGAGTGATGATCAATCCATACCTACGGAATTTGAAAGAGAATCATCAAGCACGAGTGGAAATACCGATGATACTGATGATACTGATGATACCGATGATACTGGTGATACCGGTGATACTGATGATACCAATGATACCAATGCCCAAAAATCAATAGGTGAAATTATAGCTGAAGATTCAAAGTCCGGGGATACAAGAGATATTACTAAAGATGAAATAACCGACTATGATAATCTTTATGACAGCGTTAAGAGTGTAAAAATTCAGGAAAAAGATCTTTCAAATGATGCCACTTCTGCAATAATTTGCAGCGGAACAACTATATTGCGTACCGGTGTTGTTACAGTGAAAGCAACTGACAGCATTGCTATGGAATCAATAACCGGAACGGTAGGTGTTGCCGGGTCTACAGGAGCCGGAATCGGCGTAAGTGTACTTTATACAGCATCTAATGTGCTCGCTGAAGTTCAACAAAACGTGACCATAAAAGGAAATGAAGACATAATAATTGAAGCATCTTCAGGTGCACTTGATACAGCTAACAAGGCGCAGCATATTACGAGAGCAGGTTCTAATATCGCAACTCACGAGGCAATTCTTAAATCAATCAATGACTTGAACTTAGTTGATACTGATAGTATTGCTAAAAGTAATGAAAATAAAATAACACTTATAGGAGCAAGCCTTAGTGTAGGCGGGTCCGCTGCAGTCGGAATAAATGGCGGAGTTGCAATTATATTCAATGATGTGGATGCAATATTTAACGGAATTGCCGAAAATCCTGAGGATATAACTCTCAGCGCAAAAAGCAATTACGATGAAATATTGAATATTTCGGCATCTGTCGGCTTTGGCACTGGAGCGGCTGCAGTAGATGTAGCTTTCACATACTATGAACTTGATGAAGACAACTACATCGGCGCAAATGCTGTTATAAACAATGCAACCGGAAATATAAAACTAAATTCTGTAGGCACGATGAAGGGCAGAAATTACTCGGGTGATCTTGCCGGGGCTGCATATACTTTAGCGACAGGTGTCTCGATATATATCAACAGGTCCGATGTTGATACATATATATCTCCGGATGCGAAAATAGAAATAGGCAGCGGAAACGAAGCTAATGTTGAGCTTTATGCTGAGTATCAAACCGACTCTAAAATGTATAATATTTCTGCCGGAGTTGGTGCCGTTGCTGTAGGCCCGAATGTTACCGTCGGATATAACGCGATAAAAGTTAAATCTTACCTTGGCATTTTGAAAAATGAAAATGATGAACTTACAAATAGTACAGGATATATTACCGGTACTGAGAACATTATTATTATAAATAAAGTTGACGGAGATATGACGCTTCGGGCAGTCGGAGTTGCAGGAGGCGCGGTGTCTGTCGCTCCCGTTGTTGCAGTCGGGATTAGTGACATGAAATCTGAGGCTTCTTTACTTCGTGGCGCAATTGATACAGAAAATATATTAGTAAAAGCATTTTATGAAGCGGATATTATAAATACGCCTTATACTGTCACTGTTGGGGCTATAAGTGTAGGACCGTGCGCGGTTATTTCAAAACAGATTTCTGATAACATCGCAGAGGCTATACTAGATAAGAACGGGGTAGTTCGCGGGAACGTTACCGTTGCGGCCGGAGATAAGGACGATGATTATTATAACCATGCAGATGTTGTATCCACATCCGTAATAGGCGGCGCAGGCGCTGTAAATGTTCTTGCAGATGTTGTACTTGCTATTAACAATTTTGATAACTACGCAATATTTACGGCTAACGACGTAGTATTAAAAGGAGATTTGGACGTACATGCATATGCCGTTGCAAGATCTTATGCAATAGGCGCTGTATACAGTGCAGGAGCAATAGATGTAAAATCAAACAATGCAATTTCCAAACTCGATGCAAATCAGAAAGCTGAAGTCATTTCATCAAGCAAACTTACAGTTGAGGGGAATCTCGCAGTAGCCTCGCATTTAAATGATATAACGTATAATTTAGAAACTACCTGGACAATTCTTCTTCCCAATAAAGGAGTCGAGGAACTAAATACAAATAAGAGCTGTGAGGCACATATCCTTTCTTACACCATCGGTGCAGTCGAAGTAAATGTTTATACAGCAATTGCATATAATGATTCTGATTCAAATGCTGTTATTGATTGCGTAAACCTTAATGTACTTAAAAAGTTGTCGATAGATTCATGCGTAAATGTTGATGCACTTTCTACAGTTAAACCTTTCAATGTTTCTGCTGTTTGCGTTGGAGTTGTTGTATCCTATGCTTATGCAGATGGAGACGTTAACGCAAGACTTATAATTCATAAAGCCATTCAAGCCGGTGAAATTGATATTCTCAATAAAACGAAAGCTTATGCCCTAAGCGAAATGACACCTGCAGTTAAGGCATTGGAACTTGACGCTTTAAGAGTTGCGGTTAATGTTTGCTCAGCTAAAGTTTTAACTATTTCAAATGCATCAATTGAAAATGGTTCGGACCTATCAAACCCGACAGTTGATAACGGGATAGTTAGCGCTAATGATGATATATCTGTAAAAAATATAAGCAATGTTGAAGCAAAGAGCATAGCAAATCCCACTGCTGTAAACATAAGCGGTGTGGAGATTAAAGTTAATGTGATTTCGGCCAGACTAGATGATACTCAAAGAGCATTCGTAAACTGTGAGAGATTATCTTCGGATTTTGGCAATATCAACGTTTTTGCAATCCATAATCTCAACGCAGATGAGACAACGGAAGATGAAAACACGGGCGCGCATGCCATGCTTGGAGTAAGCGGTGCGAGCAAAAATCTTGAACTTTCATTTACAAAAATCTGTCCGAACACCGGTAAGGCCAAATCAGAGTCTAAGGTCGTTGCTTTTATAAATGTTAAAAATATAAAGGTAAAAGGAAACGTAAATGTAAATACGAAAACTGCGTCAAAGGCTGATGCATCTTCGCTTCTTGCAAGTGTAGATATAAACGCCGGATGCGTAGCTGTAAATGACTTGAATGCTTCGATTGATGATACGATAAAGGCATATGTTGCATTAAACGGCGGAGAGATAAATGCGGCCAACATGTCCATAAGTGTTAATCATTTAGATACTGCAGATTCCTGTATCGGTCCTGCCGGCGGATACGTAGTAGATGTTTCAGGTTTTAATATACAGGTTAATTCAGCAGTATCGGATATTGAATCAAAGAATATCGAAGGTAAACTCATTGGTTACGGCGTTGTAAATCTCAGCGATAACTTAAATGTTACTGCTACCGGAAATGCAAGTGCAAATTCCGAATTCACAAATACGAAAGATGTAACCGTATCTTTCTTAAATGTAAAGCCGATGTCCAGTACCAGCAAGAATAATATTAAGCAGGAAGCTTACATCGAATCTGTAGAAGGAACATTGACTGTTAATGCACATCAGCTTACTGTCTCGGCTAATATTGATTCACAGTCTGATGCTGTAGTTGGCTGTGAAAAAGGCGTGACAGTGTCAGCAATTAACGGTACAGGGTTTATTGCAACATCCAGCAGCGGTGTT
>R05__coassemble_592_pt1 | contig 16311 bp, 14 predicted proteins | sample R05__metabat2_high_PE_014 | metagenome-assembled genome bin R05
AAGAAGGCTTCGATGACGGTTATGACGAAGGCTTCGCCGAAGGCCGTGACGAAGGATATTCCGAAGGGCATGACGATGGCAAACATCTAATGATTGATATTATGATCCGCATTAGAAACGGTGAGCCGATTGAACAGCTTCTTGGAGAAGGTTTTCTAGCTGCTGATATACAGGACGCATGTAATGCTCTTGGAATCAAATACGAGACATAGTGCATTCATGATTTGATGAAAACGAGTGCGAAGAAACATTTCTCGTACTATATAGGATTATCTATGAGGTCCTCCGAGTTTTTCGGGGGGCTTCTCTTTGCTTTTTTGTAATTAATTGTACATTATTTTTGTAAGTGGTAATATATAGTCATGGCAAATATAATTGAAATTGAAAATATAAATGCACCGGAGCTTGACGTCTATGCACGTCTTACGGAAAGGCAGCTTTTTCACCCGCAGAAGGGAACCGGGCTTTTTATAGCCGAAAGTCCCAAAGTTATAGATCGTGCTCTCGATGCCGGACACAATCCCGTGTCACTTCTCATGGAGAAAAAACATGTGGACGGCCAGGCAAAAGATATAATAGCCAGGTGCGGGAATATTCCTGTATATACTTCTTCTCTCGAAGTACTTACCGAGATTACGGGGTTTGCTCTTACAAGAGGCGTGCTTTGCGCAATGGAAAGACGTGATGAGATTGATGTTTCAGATCTTTTAAGCAAAAGCCGCAGAATTGCCGTGCTTGAGGAGGTCATGAATCCTACGAATATCGGCGCAATATTCCGCTCGGCGGCCGCGCTCGGGATGGATGCCGTCGTGCTGACCGGCGGATGCTGCGACCCTCTTTACAGAAGAGCCGTTCGCGTAAGTATGGGTACTGTTTTCCAGATTCCCTGGGCACATATAGAAAGCGTCAATTTTCTGAAGCAGTACGGTTTCAAGACCGTTGCCATGGCACTTCGCGATGACGCACTTTCGATAGACAATGATATCCTTAAGCGTGAAGAAAAGCTCGCCATAGTTCTCGGCACCGAGGGTGAAGGTCTTGCCGACGGCACAATCTCTGCATGCGATTACACCGTCAGAATTCCGATGTATCACGGGGTAGACAGTCTTAACGTTGCAGCTGCCAGTGCAGTTGCCTTCTATGAACTTAAAAAACAATGAGAAAAATTCTGCCGTTAATTTTAATATTCTGCTTTGTTTTGTCAGGCTGCAAAGCGGTAATGCAAAATCCCTTGACGCCCGAAACTTCGTCTTATACGTCAAGTCCTTCTCCCGAACCAACGCCTGAGCCGACACCCGAGCCGACACCCGCGGCCACTCCGAGGCCGCTTACCGATGTGAATCTTGTGACGTCATCAATAGACGGCTCATACTTTGAAGTCCCAAATGAAAAAGGGACTTTGGAAACGGTTGAGTACGAAACGAAAAACTACACCTCTGACCTGTCTTCTGTGACAAAGCAGATGTGCATTTATCTTCCCTACGGCTACGATGAGTCGAAGGAATACAATGTCATATTTTTAATGCACACAATGGGCGCAAGCGAGCGTTTCTGGTTTTCAGAGCATGAGTACAAAAAAGATGACGGCACGCACCAAAACCTTTATATTCCGTATCTGATAGATAACATGATTGAAAGAGGCAACTGCGCTCCCGTCATAGTCGTATCGCTTTGCGGATATATAAACGATGATGCAAGATACGAAAGAAATTCCGACCGCGACTTCACGCAGTTCATATCTGAATTTAAATACGACATTCTTCCGTATATGGAAAGCAACTATGCTGTTGCTAAAGGGCGCGACCATGTAGGATTTATGGGCGCATCGTTCGGTGCCTATCTTACCTACAGGAGCATTCTCGGTCCGTGTTTTGATGTCTGTTCCTATTTCGGTCTGACAGGCGGAGGCACGGTTGAGCCCGGATGGCTCGAAGATAAATGGGCCGGATGCAACGCCTCGGATGAAAGAGCAAATCTCATATACATTGCAGAAGGTGACTGCGATGACCGCGGTCCGGTTGAGCTCGGATATATGTATCTTGCCGCAAGAAATGACTTATTTGACTCTGATAATTTGAAATTCACACTATATGAAAATACCGCTCACGAATTCCGTGAGTGGGACAACACACTTTTTAACTGTCTTCAGATGTTTTTCAGGGAGGATGATTTGAGTTGAAAAAAACTGTTCTCAGAAAATATGCAAACCTGATTGCCAAATGCGGGGTGAACGTTCAAAAAGGGCAGGAGGTATTTATATCCGCCTCTCTTGACCAGCCTGAATTTATACAAATGCTTGTGGAAGAATGCTATAAGCTCAAAGCGAAGAAGGTAGTCGTTGACTGGTCATATCAGCCGCTGACAAAAACTCATGTGAAGTACCGCTCTCTTAAAACGCTCTCTTCTCTCGACGATTACGAGGAGCAGCGCTGGAAGCACTATGTTGAAACAATTCCCTGCAGAATTTATATAGAATCCGACGATCCGGACGGGCTCAACGGAATAAACCAGAAAAAAATGGCACTTTCCCAGCAGCGAAAGTACCCGGTTATAAAGAAATACCGCGACCAGATAGAAAACAAGTACCAATGGTGCATTGCAGCTGTGCCCGGTGAGAAATGGGCCAAGAAGCTTTTTCCGGAGCTGACAAAAGGGCAGGCTGTTGAAAAACTTTGGGAGTACATTTTAAAAACCAGCAGAGTTGACGATGATCCCGTAAGAGCCTGGGAAGAGCACAACCGTGATCTTCATGAAAGATGCGAGCACTTAAATTCTCTCAACATAAAGTCGCTTCATTATTATTCTTGCAACGGAACCGATTTCACCGTCGGCATGATACCGGAAGCGGTTTTTCGCGGCGGCGGTGAAAATTCTCTTCAGGGTATATATTTCAATCCCAACATTCCTTCCGAAGAGTGCTTCATATCTCCCATGAAAGGAGAGGCGGAAGGCATAGTTTATGCGACAAAGCCGCTTTGCTACGAAGGTCAGCTTATAGAGGATTTCTGGATTGAGTTTCATGAAGGGAAGGCCGTTAAATGGCACGCTGAGAAAAACGATGCTCTTCTAAGTAAGCTCATCGGAATGGACGAAGGAAGCGCTTATCTCGGTGAATGCGCGCTCGTCCCGTTCGATTCGCCGATACGCGAAACCGATATTCTTTTCTACAATACTCTTTTTGATGAAAATGCTGCCTGTCATCTGGCTCTCGGCACGGGATTTCCGGACACAATAAACAATTTTGAAAACTATACTTTGGAGCAATGCCGCGCAATGGGTGTAAATGACTCAATGGTTCATGAAGATTTCATGATAGGCTCAAAAGATCTTAACATTGATGCAATGACTGTATCCGGTGAAAAAGTTGCCATATTCCGGGACGGGAACTGGGCTTTTTAACGGTCTGTTAAACACTTTGCTTTCCCGATAGGATATTATTCTCGCACAACAATAAACAAGGAGACTTTATGGTAAGTTCACAGGCATTTATTTTAAAGCTCGTAATAGCGCTGTTTGCCGTGCTGGCAGGACTTTATGCTGTAATAATGCTTCCCTACTGTCTCAAGGGCTTTAAAACGGCCAGAGACAAAGGCTACAGGAAAAATTTTATTGAGTACATAAAAGAAAGCCGCAACGCAAAAAAGTTCAACAAAAAAATCGACCGCATTTTCGGTGTTTTTCTTACCTGCGGCATATGCGGTGCCGTTATCCTTTTAGGCATCTTAAAAGTCTGCACAGACGGTCCTTCGGATGCCTGGAACGGTGCTTTTGCGGGAGGTCTTGACTCATCAAGGCGCTTCGGGTTTCTCAACTATATCTTCATGACGGAAGAAAAGCGCGAAGCCGCACTTGCCGCTGCAGGCACCATCTCATATGAGGTAGATACTGCTTTCCCGAATTCTGACGGTTCGTCCTCAGAGTTTTCAACGGCTGCCCTCGATCCGAGATTCACCGGTACTGACAGTTACGGTCTTGAGTATACGGACGGTGTCTGCTACAAAACCATGAGATACAAAAACTCCGACCTTTATATGGTGGTTGTAACGGACCCGACACGGGTGTTTGTCGGAGTAACTGAGTATTTGGGTTCATCCGGTATGAGGCTCACACAGTTTTGCGATGATTACGATGCGCTTTGCGGTATAAATGCCGGCGGTTTCCAGGATCCCGACGGTGCCGGAAACGGAGGATATCCCGCCGGTATAACGATTAGTGAAGGTACAACATACAACAATTCCCCCGAAAGGGCCGTTGCCGGGCTCGACGCAAGCGGTCATATGTATGTAGGGTATTTCGAGTACGATCAGTGCATTGACTTCGGCCTTCAAAACGTTGTATCGTTCGGACCTATTCTCCTTACGAACGGCAAGATCGGCGAGCAGGAAGATCTGGAGGCCGGCAACAATCCAAGAACCGCAATAGGTCAGAGAAAAGACGGGGCCATAGTCATGGTCTGCATAGACGGACGTCAAGGCGCCTCTGCCGGTGTTTCCCAGCTTGACCTTGCAAAATTTCTCAAGTCATACGGTGTGGTTGAAGCGCTCAACCTCGACAGCGGCTCGTCCACAAGCATGTGCTACGAAGGTGAGATAGTAAACAATCCGAGCGGCGGGGCTACCTCCTCGAGATACCTGCCGACAGCCTGGTTGGTGAGAAGATGAATAAGATAAGTACATCCGACAAAAAATATCTGACATTTATTGCCATTATTGCTGCAATATTGCTCTTTATCGGTGCAGTTTTCATTTTAACGATTCTCCGGCCTGCCGTACTGGACTACGAAAACAGCCGGATTGAAAACACTGTCAGCTCGTACATGGAAAAACTCAACCGGGACAAGTGGAACGATTCCATCAAGTCCGCTACCGATGCGCTTGCGAGCGACTACCAGTCGGCAGACGAGATTGAAACGATAATAAAAGATTACCTCAGCAAATCGGACATCTACTGCTATAACGATTTCCCCATTTCAGATAAAATAACTTATGAACTCGGTGATGACAGAGGGAAAATCGGTGAAGTGACCTTTGAAGAGGATTCCTCATATGTTTCTAAAATGGAACGGTTTCCGAGAAGTCTCTTCAAATCCATCTGGCCGCTCAGCATGGCAAACGGCGCAAAGCCCTGGACTTGCACTTGTGAAAACTTTGATTTTTCTTTCCTTGCAAGCCCCTTTGAAATATCTGTACCGAGCACATTCACTGTCAAGGTCAACGGTGCCGAAATTCCCGCCGAGTATATAACCGAGGACAATGTCCCTTATGATTTCCTCTCGGATTACTATGCGGATCACCCGTCGCTCATGAAAAAAGTCACATATACAATCCCTGCGGTTGTAGGCGATGCAAACTACGTTATATATGACTCAAACGGCCTTGAGTTTACACCGGATGTTTCGCTCGGAGACAAGCAATATGCTCTTGAATGTACGGATGCGGAGCGAAGCGAGCTTCAATCCTTCATGGAAAACGGATTTGTCGAGGCCCACATCCGGTTCTGGGGTATACGCCAGGATCCCGACTCAACGGCCACATATCCCGAACTCATGAAATATGTCAAAAAAGGCTGCCAGCTCCAGCAGGATATGTACGAATATGCCATGGACGGTGCCACTTGGTGCTCATTCACCATGGTTGTCATATCCAACATGAGGTTCAAGGAAGCCCTTTCATTCGGTGACGGGCTTTATCTCGTCACGGAGACCGTCGATGTAGCGTCCTACGGAGATAAAACCGTTTCAGAAACCGACAGAGATATTTCAGTAATAGTCGAGCGTCAATCCGACGGCTCGCTTCTGGTTATAGACCAGTATTGATATTTCCCGTCGCAATCAATTTTTCTGTCTTATATTTGCTTTAACTTCGAATTTATTCAAAAAAGCTGCTTAATGTATTTTCTCAAATTTTGAGGTAATTTCATGAAACTTATTTGTATAGGCGACAGCCTCACGTTCGGATACGGTGTCAAATACAACTCAAGATGGACAAATCTTGTTTCAAAAAGCACCGGATGGGAAATCGTAAATCTCGGTGTGAACGGTGACACCGTTGGCGGCATGCTTTACCGCTACGGAAAACTGACGCCCGGCAAGAATGACGTTATATTCATAATGGGCGGCATCAATGACATCTTCTACAGCGCATCTTGCGAAACCGCAAGGGCGGGTATGGGCGGTCTCATCATGCAGCTTCTTTCAAGCGGAATCAATTTTGCAGTCGGTATACCTATGCGCATAGGCAGCGGGTTTTATCCCGGGGCATGGAGCGAGGTTGTCGACTTTGAAGGTGCTATGAAGCTTATAGACGAGTACAGGGAATGGCTTATGAAATTTTGCACTGCATTTTCCGTCAAATATATAGACTTTGATGACGGGTATGACAGCTCATGCTTTATTGACGGGCTTCACCCTGACGAAAAAGGTCATGAATTCATGGCCGGAAAGGTTATAAATTGGCTGAACTCAAATATATAAATCTATATACAACGGACCCCTCGTTCAACCTGGCCGCTGAGCAGTACGTCTTTGATTCGCTTCCAAAAGAATACGACTACTTTATGCTTTGGCAAAATGACAACGCAGTAATAATCGGCAAATACCAAAATACGCTTTCTGAGATTAACTCCCGCTACATCAAAGACAACAATGTGAAAGTTGTACGGCGCTTATCCGGCGGCGGTGCCGTATACCATGACATGGGCAATCTTAACTTCACCTTCATCACGAATGCCGTTTCAGGTTCAATAGATCTGAAGCCTTTTTGCGAAGTTATAGTCAACGCTCTTTCTGAAATAGGTATAAAAGCCGATATAAACGGCAGAAACGACATAACAATCGACGGCAAAAAATTTTCGGGCAATTCCCAATATCTGCGTGAAGGACGTGTCATGCACCACGGAACAATAATGTTCGCATCTGACCTTAATAAAGTTGAGAATGCACTCAATGTGGATGCCGATAAAATGGAAAGCAAAGGCATCAAATCCATAAAAAGCCGCGTGACAAGCATCTCAGAGCACTTAACTCAAGATGTTTCTCTTGAAGATTTCAGAAAAATCCTTCTTGACTCCATCCTTAAAAACACCCCCGGCGAAGAGTATATATTTACGCCGGAAGATACGGAAAAAATAGAGAAAATAAAGGCAGAGAGATACGATACATTCGAATGGAATTACGGAAAGTCTCCGGTATGTGAAATAATCAGGAGTCAAAGGATTCCTCTTTGCGGAAAAGTGGAGGCCTATATTTCATGCAATCATTCTTTAATTGAATCCGTTGAATTTCACGGAGACTTTTTCAGTGGAAGTGACCCGTCGATTCTTGCCGAAAAACTTAAAGGTGTGCCTTTTACCGAAGACGGGCTGAGATCAGCTCTTGAAGGAGCAAATATATCCTCATTTATTCAAAACCTGACGATAGACGACCTTATAAACATCCTTATATGAAAAATTCTCAAGGGAGAGACTTCAAAATGAAGTTCTCTCCCTTGAGAATTATATCCAAGCGAAAAAACAGCATTCCCATTTCAAGTGAAGTGGAAATTTCCTCATCGCTTACGTTTTTGCTTGATTTTTTTATAAATCAAAGGTCGTAATACATTGCAAACTCCGCGGGATGCGGGAGGCGGGATATTTTAGATGACTCTTTTCTATGCTTCTCAATCCAGATTTTAATAAGCCTTTCTGGGAACACTCCGCCCTCGAGCAGGTAATCATGATCTTTTTCAAGTGCATCGAGTGCCTCGTCGAGTGTTTTTGGAAGTCCTCCGAGTTTTGCCTTTTCTTCTTCCGGAAGGTCAAAGAGGTTGAAGTCAAACGGTCCCCATCCTTTTTCGTGGGGATCTATTTTATTTTTAACACCGTCAAGACCTGCCATGAGTATTGCCGCATATGCGTAATAAGGATTGCATGTTGCATCCGGGTTTCTGAGTTCAAAGCGTTTGTTTTCGCTGGATTTTGCGTATGCGGGAATTCTTACAACCGCACTGCGGTTTGCCATGGCATAACCGATTGTCACAGGGGCTTCAAATCCGGGTATAAGACGCTTGTATGAGTTGGTCGACGGATTCGTGATTGCACAAAGTGATGCCGCATGGGTAAGGAGTCCGCCTATAAAGTACATCGCCGTGTCGCTCAGCTGGGCATAGTTGTTTTCATCGTAAAACACTGTCTTCCCGTCTTTTTTAAGAAGCATGTGAACGTGCATTCCGCTTCCCGCCTCACCGGCAACCGGTTTCGGCATAAGCGTTGCCGTGCAGCCTTCTTCGGCAGCGGTATTTTTTATTACGTACTTTGCTATCATGGTGTTGTCGGCCATTTTTGTCATCTCGTCAAGCTCAACCTCTATCTCGAGCTGGCCGCAGCCGCCGACTTCATGGTGATGATACTTCACCTTGACTCCCCAGTCTTCAAGAATGAGCGTCATGCGTGAACGCAGATCATTGTTTATATCCATCGGAAGACTTGCATGATAACCGGCATGGTGCTGAAGGCCGTAGCCGTTATTGTTGCAAGGAGAGTTTGTGTTCCACTCCGCCTGGCAGGCTTCTATTTTATATCCGCTGTTTTCAGGGTCTACACTGTACTGTACTCCATCGAATACATAAAACTCATACTCGGGTCCTATAATCATCTCATCGGCTATTCCGGTTTCTTTCATGTATTCAACCGCGCGTTTTGCGACATTTCTCGGGTACTGGTCAAAAGGCCGGTTTTCCGGGCGGTCTATAACCATGACATCACCTATCATGGATAAAGTCGGAATTTGATTGAATCCGTCTATAACAGCACTGTCAAGGTCCGGCACAAATACCATGTCACTGTTCTCAACCGGCGCATAGCCGTAGTTGGACCCGTCAAAGCCGATGCCGTATTTCATCGTGTCTTCATTGAGTCTTGCAAGGGGAATGCTGAGATGTCTCCAGCGTCCATCGAGGTCCGTCATTTTAAAATCGACTATCTCCACGCCGTATTCTTCGCACATTGCAAGTACTTCTTCAAGTGTCCTCATATATTTAATTTCCCTTCTGAAAATTGTTTTTACCCGAGCAGAGACTTAAGCGTCTCCATTAGTTCCATATCCGAACCGGTCAGTCTGACATTTGTTTTTATTGTTCCGCCTTCGGGATAAGTAACGCTCATTTCAAGTATTGTACCTTCCGAGATTCCTCTTTGTTTTACCGCGCCTAAAAAAGGTGCGAACTTCGGGTGATTTCCTTTGAATTTTTCCCAGGCTCCTTTGGCCTTTAAAAGTGCTCCTACGTCCATTTACTCCTCCGGAATTCTCGATGCAAAATTAAGTTCTATTTTAAGGCCGTCTGTGCCCGGCTCGACTCCATCCGGGAGTTCATAGGCAGACGGGTCTTCTATCACCTGTGAAAAGTGTGCAAGTACCGTTCTTTTTGCTTCTTTTCCCACACTGCATGCCTGCGAATATGTCATATGTCCGTACTCGCGGGCCTGATTTTCCATATCATCTTCCGCATATGTTGCCTCACAGATTAAAAGATCTGCACCGCGGCTTGCCTCCGCAAGGCCGTCACAAGGCATTGTGTCACCGGAAAAGACAAAGTTTAATCCATCCCGTCTTTTCCCGAGTACCATCTCGGGTGTAACATCTCCCACACTTATGCCGTGCTGAAGCTTTCCCCAGTCGGACTTGTCAACTCCGAGCATAGCTGCCTTTTCTGCATTGAACATTCCCGGCCTTCCAAGCGAGAATTTGTATCCTATGCTTTGGCATCTGTGCCGGGTTTTAAATGATGAAAGCACAGCCTCAGGGTAGATTTCAATGGGCTCTGTCATCTCTTTTAGCGTTACTTTGAAGCTTAAATTCCCGGCAAGGTCCATTATGGGTGAAAGCGCTTTTTCTATGCCGGAAGGGCCGGTTATCAGGAGATCCTGCGTCCTGCCGAGGCAGCTCATAGACTGCAAAAGTCCCGGGAGGCCGAATATATGATCCCCGTGATAGTGTGTAAGGGCAATAATCTCAACTTTCATAAGCGAGACTTCCGCTTTCCTTGCGGCACTTTGTGTTCCCTCTCCGCAGTCAAATAAAATTGTATGCCCGTCCGAACTTAAAAGGACCGCCGTAAGCGCCCTGTCGGGCAGCGGCATAGTCGCTCCAGTTCCTAAAAGTGTTATTCTAATCATGTTTTTGAGTATAGCACATGCGCATTTTTTTCGCACTAAAAATGTACCCCACATGGCAAGCTTATGGTATAATCTTTATCCGGAGGCGATCAGATGCTGGATTTTTTACGCCGCGAAGGCATAAATGAAAATATTATAAAAAAGATAGAGAATTTCCGTGCGGAATACGGCGTATCCGATGAAAACACTTACCGGATTCCCTCGCCAAAATATAACTACTACGGAAAAGATGTGTGGGAAAAAGCTCTTACCGCAATTTTGTCCGGTGAAAACATTCTTCTCGTAGGTCCCAAGGCAACAGGCAAAAATGTGCTTGCCGAAAATCTTGCCGCTGTCTTTTCCCGCCCCGAATGGGACATATCTTTTTACCTGAATACCGATGCCGCCTCGCTTATAGGCACCGATACATTCAAGGGCGGGGAAGTCACCTTCCGTCCCGGCCCCATATACAACTGTGCAAAATACGGGGGCTTCGGAATTCTTGACGAAATCAACATGGCAAAAAACGAAAGCCTTGCCGTGCTTCATGCAACGCTTGACTTTCGCCGCATTATAGATGTCCCCGGCTATGACAGGATTTCACTTGACAGCGCCACAAGATTCATTGCTACCATGAACTACGGTTACGCGGGAACGAGAGAGCTTAACGAAGCTCTTGCTTCACGCTTCATGGTCATAAACATGCCTATAATCGGGAAAGAAGATCTTATGAAGCTCCTTAAAGCTGAATTTCCTGAGCTTAAAGACAAATATCTCGACCAGTTTGCAACGCTTTTCCAGGACATCCGTGCAAAATGCGAAAGCTCCGAAATTTCAACAAAAGCCCTTGATCTTCGAGGCCTTATCGCATCCGTGAATCTTATCCGTAACGGGCTCAATATATCTCAGGCCCTTGAAATCGGAATAGTTAACAAGTCGTTTGATGACTTTGAGCGCCAGCTCGTTGATGACATGATTATAAGCCGCATAGACGGCTCACTGACTAAGGAAGACATTTTTGAATGAGATAACCGATCTCCAGAAAAGGAGAGCTGAAAACCTCATATGGAACGGGGCCGGAGATTACTCCTTTTCCCCCGACTTCAAGGCCTACGATGACGCAGGCCTTGCTGATGTTTACTGGAATATTATTATAGGCAGCGCAAGGCGGCACTACGAGTACGGCAAATTCCAGGAGCTGTTCAAAGGTCTTGACGATGAATGCATAGATATTTTCTGGACCGCTCTTGAAGACTGTCTTTATGAAAAGGAAGTCACCGGTAGACCGGTTCTTGAAAAGCTCAAGGATAAAAAACATTTTTCCGAGCTGAAGTTTAATCCTGATATGTCTACGGATGAAATCGTCGAGGAAGCTCTTCGCTATTTTGCACTTAACTACAATCCTAAAAAGGGTGAAAAGAAAAAGCGCAACTTAATCGGTGTAAGGAAAAATCAGGGAAGTACACCATATCATAAGTTCTTAAAAGGGAGTCTATGGCGCACAACCGACAACTACGCTTCACATTCGGGCGGCTTCAAAGAAGACGATGAAGTAAAAACAAAAATGAGTGCCGGTGAGCTTCGTGACTTTATGGAGACGAAGTTCGGAAAGTCCACACTCTCCGCCGCAAAAACTGCGGAGCTCGAAAAAAATCTCTGCCGCGACAGCCATGCCATGTGTCATCTCCTTGTTACAGACGGTGAAAAATGCAGCTTAAGTGAGATAGAAAACGGTTTTGAAGCTCTTACTCGCCAGAAGGAAACCGCTCAGATAGAGCAGAACAGAAAATTTTATAAAGACAACGAAGCAAGAAACCGCATGGCTATAAATTCTCTGGCCGGAAACATTCAAAATTCCATGCTTCTTCATCTTCAGCCTTCACCTGTCAAATCAAATACTGGCTCACTGGTTGGCGGGAGAGTCTGGAGAGGTATAAATCTGGACGATCCGAAAGTATTTGAAAAAAGCGAAAACGACAACATGGGAGACCTCCTCGTTGAAATCATGCTTGATGCTTCAACCTCCCAGAAAAACCGTCTTGCAACGATCTCATCTCAAGCATATATAATTGCCGAAGCTTTGAAAAAATGCTCAATTCCGTGCCGCGTTGCAAGCTTTTGTTCCATGACCGGGTACACGGTTATAAGGAACTTCCGAAAAAACGAAGATATATTCGAGTATGTTGCAAACGGATGCAACCGTGACGGTCTCGGTATAAGAACAGCACACCATTTCATGAATCTTGAAGGTTATGAGCACAAAATTTTAATTGTGCTTTCCGATGTCAAACCGAACGATATTATTAAAATAAAAAAAGGCCGTGACGAAAAGATGGTCCCGTACGACGCAAAAGAGGGTCTCAACGACACAGCACTTGAAGTAAGAAGGGCAAGATCTGACGACATTGCCGTCATCTGTATATTCACGGGCGAAGATGAAGATCTTCCGAGCGCTAAGATGGTATATAACCGTGATTTTGTCAGGATTCAATCATTTGACATGCTCGCCGAGACTGTAGGTAAGCTCATCCAAAACCAAATCAAGAATCTTTGAGCAAAGTCAATAAATTCCCGTGTTTCTGTGGTATTTACCTCGCATGAAAGGACTACATTATGCCGGCGGAACACCGGTGAAAGCCCATTGTTACCGGCAGCAGCGGCTGTCTTGAGCGGGAAAAATGGCGGCAGATGCCGGCAAATATTCTTCTGTCAGCGAAAATACGATCACAGCATTTTAATGCCGATGTTGTTCACAATGGTGTTACCTGCAGCTGCACAGATGTTAATTATTTCTGAGATTCGTATGAGAAAATATAAATGTAAACTGTTGACCTTTCATCAATGACAAATTATGCTGTATATAGACTTTCGGCAATAAACCGAAAAAATGCCGAAAGTCCACGGAGGCGATTACAATAACCGAATTAATATGTAAATATGTTTCTACACATTCTGTTTTTTCGTGGCTGAGTTTTCGGAGATACTTCGCACGGAATTTCCGGGGGTAGGACGGTCGACTGTATATAAATTATTAAAAGATCTTTGCAATGATGGAAGAATATTTCGCATTGGCAAAGGCAGCTATGCTGTAAATAACGCAAAATCAAGCTATATCTATGATCTGTCGGATACAGCAAAGGGTCTTTCAAATGCAATAATTGATGATTTTCCCTTGATTGACTTCCAAATCCGGGAATTATATCAGATGAATGAGTTTGTTAATCTTCTGTTTGCCCGCAAAACGATTTTTATCGATGTTGAAAAATACGTGACGCATTCTCGTGACTTCAGAAAGCAGAACCTTTTTCCTTTTACCTCAGCTTCTTCCAGATATTGTTAAGCTTAGATATATATTCTCGTCTGTAACACTTTATTCGGTTAGAAAATATTTTTTTAAACAAGCATTGAAATATATGTGTTAAAATGAATCAAGCAATTTTCACAGGAGCAATTTATGGATACAGTAACCATTAAAACAAAATGCGGTGATGTGATCGGCGCCAAAGCGGAAAACGGCATTATATATCAGGGAATACCGTATGCTACTGCCGAAAGGTTTGAATACCCTGTGCCCGTCACGGATTTTCACGGCACATTTGACGCGACAAAAAAGCCTCTCGAATTCCCGCAGTTAAACACCTATGAAGACGACTCCGAAAGGTTTTATACCAGGGAATTCCGCCGTGGTGAAACATTCGAGTACGCCGAATCCCCTCTTACATTAAATATAATGGTTCCGGATAATGCGGATAACTGTCCCGTTTTAATTTACATTCACGGCGGTGGATTCTTTACAGGCAAGCAAAGCGAGCACCCTGCCGGCACAAGCATGGAATATGCAAAAAGAGGCGTAATTCTCGTCTCAATCGGCTATAGACTCAATGTCTTCGGCCTTTACAGATCTGAAAATTACTTCCTCTATGACCAGCTTTGTGCCATTAAATGGGTCCGCGACAATATATCGTCATTCGGTGGAAACGGTGACGACATTACTCTTATAGGCCAGTCCGCCGGAGCCATGAGCGTATTTCAGCTTCTTTATACAGATGAGCTTAAAGGCATAATAAAAGGTGCCGTAATGATGTCCGGTGCAGGATTTTTTCCTAAATTCGGCAACGGATATTCAAAGGAAGACGGCAAGTATTTCTGGGATCTCGTAATGGAAAACGCAGGTTGTAAAAACGACGAGGAGCTTAAAGGTGTCCCCGCCGAAGTGCTTTGGAAGTCCTGGTGGAAAATGAAGACCGATCATGGAAACATTCATCTGCTCCAGCCCGGCATAGACGGGAAGATGATTCCTTGCCAGCCATCCGAAATTAAAAAAAGCGGTAAGATGCTCGATATACCTCTTATGGTCGGCGTAACGAGTCAGGATATGATGGCATCAATTGTTATTTTCAATATGGCAAGAGACTTTGCAATCTGGTCTGACAAGCTAGGCAGAAAGCCAGTATATACCTACTATTTTGACCGCGTGCTTCCCGGCAACCTGTATAAGGCATATCACGCAGCCGACCTCTGGTATATGTTCGGCAACATGGATAAGTGCTGGCGTGAATTCACTCAGGAAGATTTCGATTTGAAGGACAAAATGATTGACTCCGTTGTAAAGTTTATCCGTGACGGTAACCCCGGATGGGATAATTTCACAGTCAAAAACAAGGTGTTCCGCCACTTCAACACCGAAGGCAGTGAATACGTAAAATATAAGGACTGCTTCGGTGAGCTTCTTATAAACACAACAATAAAAAGAGGCCCGTTCTAAGCCTCATTTTTGAAAGGACTACTTATTATGGAAGAATCCTATATCAGCCGTACCAGCGGCATTAAGGCAAAAGACAAAGTCGGATACGCCCTCGGTGATTTCGGCTCCTGCCTTCTTTTCGGACTTGTGCAGTCCATTTTGCAGAAATACTATACTGACGTTTTACAGCTGAGCATAGTCAGCATAATGGTCATGATGATTGTTGCCAGAATCTGGGACGCAATCAATGACCCTATATGGGGAGGAATTATAGACAAGGCTCCTCTACATGAAGACGGCCGATACCGTCACTGGATTAAGGTCTTTGCCATTCCTGTCGCAGTATCCGCAGTTTTGATGTTTGTGAAAATTCCCGGACTTTCCCAAAACGGATATCTTATATATGCATACATAACATATATTCTTTTCGGTATGCTCTACACCTGTATAAATATCCCTTACGGATCCCTTGCCCAGGTTATAACCTCCGATGACAAGGAAAGGTCTTCTCTTTCCGTATTCCGCTCTATAGGTTCAACCTTCGGCGCAATGCCTGCGATGGTCCTTATAAGCTTCTGCTACGCAACAGTTAACGGTGAGCGTCACATGTCCGGCACAAAAACTCTTGTCGGAAGCATTATAATTGCCGTTCTCGCCGTTGTAGCTTTCCATTTCACATATACGATGTCAAAGGAAAGAGTTGAAACCAAGCCCGCCCCGAAGGGTAGCGGAAAGGGAACATTCAAAGTCGTTTTAGGTCTATTTAAAAGCCGTCCGTATGTCGCGGTGTGCATAGCAAGCATGCTCTTCCTTGCAGCCCAGATGTTTGCTCAGGCTTACTACTCATACCTCTTTGACTACTACTTTGAAGCACCTTCTCTCACTATGCTTCCAACAGTATGCCAGTATCTGCCTGTCGCTGTTATAATGTTCTTTGCAGGAAAGCTTGGCAACAAGTTCGGGCGCCGTGAGGTTTGTGCCTACGGAACACTTTTTGCCGGTGTATGCTATCTTATTTTATTCGTACTCGGCACCAAGAGCGTATGGGCTTTCCTCGCCGTATGCCTTGCTTCCGGAATCGGAACCGCTTTCATGTTCCTGCTTCTGTGGTCTCTTGCCACCGATGCAATTGACTATAATGAAGTCAAATACGGCATTCATGATGAAGCAACATCATACTCATGCTATACATTTATGAGAAAGCTCGGCCAGACGATTGAAGCAATTCTCGTAAATGCCTCACTTATAAGAATCGGCTACACTGACAATGTTTTAAATACAGCCAACATCACAGATTCAACCTTAAAAAAGATGTATTCAGACTCTGTCTTAATCCCGGCAGTTCTTTTCATACTCGTATTTGTATTTCTCCGCTATGTATACCCGCTCGGCAAAAAGGAGATTGAGGCCCTGCAGATAGAAAAGGAAGCAATGTATAA
>R05__coassemble_595_pt1 | contig 16268 bp, 17 predicted proteins | sample R05__metabat2_high_PE_014 | metagenome-assembled genome bin R05
GGATACGGACCTTCAGGCGTTGCTGTTATTATTGAGACAATGACGGACAATCGCAACCGTACTGCCGGAGAAGTCAGACACCTGTTTGACAAATATGGCGGGCAGATGGGCGTTGCAAATTGTGTTTCCTGGTCGTTTGACCGCAAGGGAGTAATCGTTATTGACAACGAAGACGGAGATTATGACGAAGATACAGTGATGATGGATGTCCTCGATGCCGGAGCAGATGACTTTGAACCCGATGAGGCTGTTTACTCGGTTTATACATCGGAAGACAGTCTTGCCACCGTAGCAGATGCTCTTACAGAAAAAGGTTATAAACTTTTAAGTGCACAAGTCGAAATGATTCCTCAAAACGGATATATTAAACTTACCGATGAAGACCAGATAAAGAACATGCAGAAGATGCTTGATCTTTTCGATGATAATGACGATGTCCAGAACGTCTGGCATAACTGGGAAGACGCAGAATAAATACAGCTACTATTGAGAAGGCCGAACGATCGCGGACATTATGCGAAAGCTGATGTATGAGGAAAGTCCGGGCTCCACAGGGCAGGAATAACGGGTAACGCCCGCCGGGAGTGATCCCCGGAAAAGTGCAACAGAGATATACCGCCCCTTACGGGGTAAGGGTGGAAAGGCGAGGTAAGAGCTCACCCGTCGCATGGAGACATGTTGATGCTGTAAACTCTATTCGGAGCAACACCGTGGAAGAGCATATGGCCGGCCCGGCCGCTCGGGGAGGTGGCTTGAATCTGCCGGCAACGGCAGATCTAGATAGATGATCGTTTAAGACAAAACCCGGCTTACAGACTTTCTCAATTGCAACCGGAAGGCATTATTGTTTTCCGGTTTATTTTTTTGTATAATTATTAACATGAGATTAGACGAATATTTAAATTCTATAAAAGATAAAAAAATAGCTGTACTTGGCATAGGGATAAGCAATCTTCCGCTTATAAGATTGCTCGCGTCTGAAGGTATCAATGTTACTGCCTGTGATAAAAGATCTTTTGAAGATCTGGGAATGGACGCACTTGAATTGCTTAATTTGGGAGTTAAACTCAAACTCGGTGAGAGTTATTTGGATAATCTTGATTATGATATTGTCTTCCGTACACCGAGTCTTATGCCGTTTGATATCAGCACAAGGGGAGTCTTGACGTCCGAAATGGAACTGTTCATGAGCCTTTGCCCATGCCGGATGATTGCTGTTACCGGATCTGACGGAAAAACTACGACGTCAAGTATTATTGCCGAGCTGCTGTCAAATTCCGGCTATACCGTCCATCTCGGAGGCAATATCGGCAAGCCGCTTCTTTGCGAACTTCCCTTTATTAAAAAAGATGATATTGCTGTGCTTGAACTCAGCTCCTTCCAGCTGCACAGCATTGTATGTTCTCCGGATATTGCTGTTTTTCTGAACATTACACCGAACCATCTTGATAAGCATAAAGATTTTCAGGATTACGTCGATGCAAAAAAGAACATTTTCTTGCATCAAAAAGAAGACGGGGTGCTTGTTTTAAACGCGGATGATGATCTTGTAAGTACATTCGGAGGCAACAGATTTTTCTCTACCAGCAGAGAAGTCGAAGGATGCTATTCAATTGACGGCAAAATTTACCGGGATAATAAATTTCTAATGCACTCGGATGATATTTTCCTTCCCGGAAATCACAACCTTGCAAACTTTACCGCTGCATTTTCCGCAACCATAGGTCTTGTGGATGATGAAACATGCATTAAGGTTGCCAAAGAATTCAAGGGCGTAAAACACAGAATGGAATTTGTACGTCAAATTGACGGCGTTACGTATATTAACGATTCTATCGGGTCGAGCCCGACAAGAACAATTGCTGGAATCCATGCACTGAAGGAAAAACCAATAGTTATTCTCGGAGGGTATGACAAGAATATTTCTTTCGATGATTTGGGTCGTGAGATTGTAAGCGGCGCCAAAGCGGCCGTACTTACCGGAGCTACCGCGGATAAGATAGAACAGGCAATCAACGCTGCCGGTGAGATAACTTATTACAAGAAATATGATTTCGACGAGGCATTCAAAACAGCTTCGCTGATTGCCGAAAAAGGAGATACAGTGCTTTTATCGCCGGCTTGCGCTTCATTTGACAGATTCAAGAATTTTGAAGTACGCGGAGATTATTTTAAAAAACTTGTATGGGAGCTTTGATTTGAATATTTCAGAGATAAGTAAAACTGTATATGAATATGCAAAAAATGCTGAAGATAAGGCATATGACGCTTTTAAACGTATAGATGAGATAGCCGAGCAAAACACTCTTAAAGTTATGAAAGCTTTTCAGGAAAACAGAGTATCTGAAAGCTGCTTTTCCGGCACTACAGGGTATGGGTACGATGATCTCGGAAGAGATACTCTTGACAGAATTTTTGCCGACATTTTCGGATGCGAATCCGCGATTGTCCGCCTTGGATTTGTAAACGGAACGCATGCGATAACTAATGCCATATTTTCGCTCTGCGCTCCAGGCGAGGCTATTTTATCCGTTACAGGTGAGCCGTATGATACATTGAGAAAGGCTATAGGCATCAGCGGGGATGAGTTCGGCTCGCTTAAATTTTATGGTATAGATTATTATGAATGCCTTTTCGATGAGATTGATAAGTATATTAAAAATGAGAAAATAAAAGGCATAATAATGCAGCGCTCCTGCGGATACGATGACAGAGATGCTCTTTCACTGGATAAAGTAGGAGAGATGTGCATGAAAATAAAAAGTATCCGTCCGGATATAAATATTTTCGTGGATAATTGTTATGGTGAGTTTACGGATGTAAAGGAACCGACTGAGGTCGGGGCGGATTTAATTGCTGGCTCTCTTATAAAAAATCCCGGAGGCGGTATTGCGCCGACCGGGGCTTATATAGCAGGGAAAAAACAACTCGTTGAGCGAGCTGCAAATCGCCTGACATCTCCGGGAATCGGCGGAGAATGCGGATCTACTCTCGGAAATAACAGACTGCTATATCAGGGGCTTTTTCTTGCTCCGCATACAGTTGCGCAGGCTCTTAAGACGTCCGTGTTTGCCGCGGCAATAATGGATGAAATAGGGATTGAATGTAAACCTAAATACTATGAGCCGAGATACGACCTTATTGAAAGAATTATGCTTAAAGACCCTGATAAGATGAAAAAATTCTGTCTGGGAATTCAAGCGGGTGCACCGGTTGATTCGTATGTCACACCCGAACCCTGGGCAATGCCCGGATATGACTGTGATGTTATAATGGCTGACGGATCTTTTATTCAGGGAAGCTCAATTGAACTTTCGGCAGACGGACCGTTTAAAGAGCCCTATAATGTTTATCTTCAAGGAGGGCTTACATACGAATCCGGAAAACTTGGCATTATGATGGCTGTTTCTGCTATGCTTGACAATTGATTTCAGGGAGAATGCTTTTTGGAAAATTACAGCTTGTTTGACAACCAAACTACATATTCTGATTATCTTGACCTGTGCCAGGAGATAAACTTCCATATGGATGCTTATTATAATCTTGACGAGCCGGTCATATCCGACTATGAATATGATTTGCTTATGCAAAGACTTAAGGATATGGAAAAAAATCATCCGGAGTGGGTTACTCCGGATTCTCCCTCACAGAAAGTAGGAGGAGTCGCAAAAAGAACTGCCGGTGTAAAGGTTGAGCATGATGTTCCCATGCTTTCTATCGAAGATGTATTTTCTAAGGAAGATGTCGGAGCATTTGTGGATAAGGTCCATGGCATTTATCCGGATTGCGGCTTTTCCGTTGAGACTAAGATAGACGGACTTTCTATGACATTGAGATATGAATCAAGAGATGACGGAAAACTTCATCTTGTTCTTGCAGAGACCCGTGGAGACGGTCTGATAGGTGAAGATGTTACTGCAAATGCCCTTGTAATTCCGGATGTCAAAAAAATACTTGACGCACCTTTTAAATCCCTTGAGATACGCGGCGAAGTGTATATGACTCATGAGAATTTTGACAGTTATAACGAAACCCAGGAAAAGCTCGGTAAAAAGCTTGCTGCCAATCCCAGAAATCTTGCAGCCGGTACTTTAAGGCAGCTTGACACATCAATAACTAAAGAACGCGGCTTGCGTATGTTTATCTTCAATGTTCAAAACGGACCGGAAGAGGTGTTCACAAGCCATGTTAAGGGTATGGACTATCTTGCTTCGCTTGGAATACCCGTTACATATCACACCCTGTGCACAACGAAAGATGAAATATTTAAAGCAATAGATGATATTGCGCAAATGAGAGCTGAACTTCCTTATGACATTGACGGCGCTGTAATAAAGATTGACAATATTTCTTTGAGAAATGATTTTCCGGCCGGATCAAAGTACTCTTCCGGACATATAGCATATAAGTATCCGCCTGAAGAAAAAGTTGTTGTAATGGATGATATCATTGTAGACGTCGGGAGAACGGGAAAACTGACATTTACGGGAGAATTCCACGACAAGGAAACGGGAAAACCTGCCAGACTCTGCGGAACAAGCGTATCCAGGGCAACTCTACACAATATTGATTACATTAAGGATATGTCAATCGGGATAGGCGGAGAATATAAGCTCTTTAAAAGCGGGGAAATTATTCCGAAACTGAACGGATGCGTTAAAGCTCCTGATAAAATTTTTGAAGCTCCTGATGTATGCCCTGTGTGTGCGGGAAAACTTGTACGGGACGATGACTGCGCAGATATAAGGTGCATCAATCCATCCTGCTTCGTGCAGCTATCACGGACGATATCCTATTTTGCCTCTCTTGATGCAATGAATATTATCGGTCTTGGAGAGACGATAGTCGATAATCTGGTCGCTGAAGGATATCTTAAAAACTATGCCGATTTATATAAGCTTAAGGATTTCAGAAATGAGCTTATTGAAAAGGGCATTATCGGCAAAGAAAAAAATACCGATAAGATTCTTGAAGCAATCGAGAAATCAAAAAGTAATGATGCAGCCAGATTGCTTACCGGCCTTGGAATAAGGAATGTCGGTAAAAAGACTGCAGGGGATATAATGAAAAGCTTTTCCTCGATTAACGAGCTTATGGAAGCTACATTTGACCGGCTTGTAGCTGTCGAGGATGTCGGAGATATAACGGCGAAATGCCTGATAGATTTCTTCTCACTTGAGGATAACATTAAAATAATTTCAGAACTTGAATCAGCCGGTGTCAACATGAATGGATCCGGCAAAACACTCTCTTCCGGGAAATTTTCAGGAATGACAATAGTTGTTACCGGCACGCTTAATTCTTTTTCAAGAAAAGAAATTGAAGAATTAATTGATATTAACGGGGGAAAATGCTCCTCGAGCGTAAGTAAAAAAACGTCTTTCGTAGTAGCGGGTGAAAACCCGGGCAGTAAGCTTGCAAAAGCACAGGAGCTCGGAGTCAGAGTTATTTCGGAAGAAGAATTCAAGGAATTTATAAGTTGAAAAAATATTTGCTTTTTATTTTAATATTGTGCTGCCTGATTATCAGCGGGTGCAGCGGTGTTCAAAGCGTTATCCAGACACCTATTCCTGAAGTTGAAATTTCCGAAACGGAGTTTATAGATGAAGTGCCTGATCTCACGATGCAAAAGACAAGTGAAATCGGCTGCGAAATCATTGTTAATATAGAGCATCTTGATAATGAGTTGAAAGATCCTGAACAGGGTATATATACAATTCTCAGTTACTACGTTGAAAATCCGAAAGTGTATATTGAAGGCAATGATGCTGCAAGCGAGAAAATTAATGCGGCAATAGCAGAAATCAACAGCCCTTATATACCGAATGAGCAGGCCATAGGAACCGAAATGGATTATTTCACGTTTTTGCAGTCGATGGCCGAGGATAGTTATCTTTTAAAACGCGAATCGGGCGCGGACCTTTCCATGCAAAGTACCTTCACGAGAATGGTCAAACTTATACGTGCTGATGATGATGTGATTTCCATTGAGTTTTCTAATATGTCAGATGTTGTAGAAAGGGAAGAGAGCACCGAGGTTTATTGTTTCAGTACATCAAGTGGTGACAAAATAACTGAGGAAGAAGCAGATAGCATACTGCAGCCTCAGATTGAATGCTCAGGTTCAGTAAATATTTATAAAATGGCTGATGAACCGGAAGCTGTAGCGGTACCGGTAAATGATCTTGTGAACATAAATGACGAAGGCGACAGCTATCTTATTTTTGTGGATGGCAAGATAGAAAATATTAAATTTTCAAAAGTCGGTTATCTTGACGGTATTTTTCTTGATGTAAGCGATTTGTGGTATTGCAACGCCATGACCGACTGTGCGCTTCAGCTTAAGACTGTTATTAATCCGGAAAACCCCAATCTGCGCTTCAGCTATGAAACAGCATCCGGCATTTCAAACCTTATAATTACATGCGATAATGATGGGAATGCATCTTTTATGCTTGAAGATGCGTGGAATGCTGTGGGTTAACGGAAGATAAAATTTTTGTTGTCTAAAATGCAAAAAAGTGTTGACATAAGTTTGTCAAAACTGTATATTAAAAAAGCCGCGTTGAAGAGGTTTTAAGTTGTTTTTACACACCTCAAGAGCGAGTCTTCGAGTAATAGGAGGAAAAGTTCAAATGAAAAATGCTGTTATCGTTACAGGCGGAAAACAGTATCGTGTATGCGAAGGCGATGTTATATTTGTCGAAAAGCTCGATGTTGATTCCGGAAAATGCAATTTCGATAAGGTTCTTGCAGTTGTAGACGGTGAAAACGCTGTTTTCGGTGCACCATACATCGAAGGAGCAACTGTTTCTGCTAATATTGTTAAGAACGGCAAGTCAAAGAAGGTCCGCGTTTATAAGATGAAGCCGAAAAAAGGTTATCGCAGAACACAGGGCCACAGACAGCCTTATTCAAAGGTTCAGATTGAAAAAATTAACGCTTAATTGAAAGGAGTTTCATACTATGGCACATAAAAAAGGTATGGGTTCAACCAAGAACGGCAGAGACTCCGAGTCTAAGCGTCTTGGTGCAAAAAGAGCAGACGGTCAGTTTGTTCTTGCAGGCAACATATTAGTCCGCCAGCGCGGAACTAAAATCCACCCGGGTACCAATGTTGGTAAGGGTAAGGACGATACCCTTTTTGCTCTTGTTGACGGAAAAGTCAAGTTCGAGAGAATGGGCAAGGATCGTAAAAAGGTTTCTGTTTACGAAGAAATCGCACAGTAAGTTGTCAAGGCCGGGCTTTAGTCCGGCCTTTTATCTATTTTGAGGTTTGTATATGTCATCTTTTGTCGATAAAACTAGAATAACCATCAAGGCCGGAAAAGGCGGAGACGGCGCAGTTGCTTTCCATCGTGAAAAGTATGTGGCTGCCGGAGGACCTGATGGCGGGGACGGCGGTCGTGGCGGATCTGTCGTATTTACCGTTGATAACAACATGTCTACGCTTATGGATTTTAAATATAAGCATAAGTTTACCGCGGGAAACGGAATGCCTGGGCAGGGAAAACGCTGCAACGGTAAAGACGGCGAGACAATATATATTAAAGTTCCCAAAGGGACTTTAATAAGAGATACCGCAACGAATGCAATTATGCATGATATGTCTACAGGCGAAGATTTTGTTGCCGCAAAAGGCGGCAGAGGCGGATGGGGAAATACTCATTTTGCCACACCTACAAGACAGGTTCCAAGATTTGCAAAGCCCGGCCTTCCGGGAGAAGAGCTAGACATTACTTTGGAACTTAAACTTATAGCAGATGTCGGACTTGTAGGATTCCCTAATGTCGGCAAATCCACACTTCTTTCCGCAGTTTCAAAGGCTCATCCTAAAATTGCGAATTATCATTTCACTACGCTTTACCCGAATCTCGGCGTTGTTTATGTCGATGAGGGAAGAAGCTTTGTCATGGCTGATATTCCGGGGCTCATTGAGGGCGCATCCGAAGGCGCCGGGCTGGGATATGATTTCTTGAGGCATGTTGACAGGTGCCGCCTTATTGTACATGTAGTTGATGTGTCCGGCAGTGAAGGAAGAGACCCCGTTGAGGACTTTGACACTATTAATAAAGAACTTCGGGAATATAACGAGGACCTAGCGTCAAGAACACAGCTGGTAATAGGAAATAAATGCGACATTATAAGTGAAGATGATGAGAATATCATCAAACTTAAAGAGCATGTTGAATCTCTTGGCTATAAATATTTGAGTATCAGTGCCGCAACACATAAAGGAATTGAAAAAGTTATTTCAGAGTGTTCACGCCTCTTGGCAGAACTTCCTTATATTGAACCTTTTGAAGCAGATTATGTTGCTCCGGAGATCAAAATCGGTACGGCAGAAGATGTTGTTATCAATAATTTTGATGATATATGGACTGTTGAGGGCCCCTGGCTTCAGAGGCTTTGCTCGCACATCAATTTCTCGGATTACGAAAGTATGAATTATTTCGACAAGTCACTGCGTGATGCGGGAATTTATGATAGAATGGAGCAAATGGGCGTAAAAGACGGTGATACCGTTTCAATTTATGATTTAATGTTTGAATATAAGGATTAATTTTGAACAGAAGCAAGGTTTTAAAAAATCTTATATGGAGATTCGCTGAAAGAATAGGGGCAAAACTTATATCGGTTATTGTTCAGCTTGTTCTTGCACGGCTTCTTGCACCCGAAGTATATGGTACCGTTGCGATAGTTCTCGTAATTACTAATATTTTGCAGGTTTTTGTCGAAAGCGGATTCGGAACGGCTTTGATTCAGAAGAAGAATGCAGACGATCTGGATTTTTCATCCGTATTCTGGTTCAATGTTGTTATATGCATCATTCTCTATCTGCTTCTTTATCTTTTTTCTCCGCTTATTGCACGGATTTATTCGAACGATGAATTGATCCCTATTATAAGGGCTGTCGGTCTTATCCTCATTATTTCGGGAGTCAGAAACGTTCAGCAGGCGTATGTTTCTAAAAATATGCTGTTTAAGCGTTTTTTCTTTTCAACAATTGGCGGAACGGTAATCGGCGGTGCTGTCGGTATTTATATGGCTTTTCTCGGATACGGAGTTTGGGCATATGTCGCGCAGTATCTTCTGCTTAATTTGATAAGTACCATTATTCTATGGGTTACAGTTAAATGGAGACCGAATTTTAAGTTTTCTTTTTCGAGGCTTAAAGATCTGTTTTCTTATGGATGGAAACTCCTGGCTGCAAGTCTTTTAAATACTGTATCCGACCAGCTCAGACCGCTTATAATCGGATATAAGTATTCCAGTTCTGATCTTGCTTTTTATAATGAAGGGATCATTTTTCCTAACTTAATTACCGAAAATGTAAATACATCCATCGACAGCGTGCTGCTTCCGGCGCTTTCTGAAGAACAGGATAAAAAAGATAATATAAAACACATGACAAAAAGAGCCGTTCAGGTGTCTTCTTATGTCATGTGGCCTCTTATGGTAGGAATTGCGGTATGCGCAAAGCCGTTTGTTTCTTTGGTATTAACTGATAAATGGCTTCCTTGTGTCCCGTTTATAAGAATATTTTGCTTTTACTATGCCCTCTGGCCGATACACACCGCAAATCTTAACGCCATTAAGTCAATCGGCAGAAGCGATATTTTCCTAAAGCTTGAGATAATAAAAAAGGTCATTGACTTTATAGTGGTTATAATTACCTTGTTTATCAGCGTAAAAGCTATGGCTGTCGGACTTATGATAGAAGGATTCCTTTTTCAGTTTTTAAATGCATATCCGAATTCAAAGCTTATAGGGTATAGATATTTTGAGCAGCTTAAGGATATTTTTCCAAGTATGGTTATATCTCTTCTTATGGGGGGAGTTGTATTTATAGTTACCTTGCTTGAACTTCCGGATATTGCTACATTGCTGATTCAGATTGTTTTGGGAGCAGCTGTTTATATTGCTCTTTCCTTGATTTTCAAGATAGATACTTTCAATTATATTTTATGCGCTGTTAAAAACAGAAAAAGTGTAAAAGGAGAATAAGTGATTGACGCATTTATCGCATAAAAAGAATAACTGTTCTGCAAATACTCAAAGAAGCACTTTTTCCTTTAGCTGGAAAAACATCTTCAATAAAAGTTTTGTCGACTCCTGGGTGATAATTGCCGGCGTAATTGTTTGCATTGTTCTCAAAGAATATTTAAGCGCAGCATTTATACTTGTTTTGCATCAGATTTTTATGTTCATTTCTTATAAAATGACATCAGATAAAGCCGAACTTCCCGGTACCCGCTTTTCTAAATATGAAAAATACGCAAGGTACGTTTCATATGGACTGATGTGTTTTGCACTGATTGTTGCAGTACTTTTTCCGCTTAAAACAGGCAACGTAGAATCATGTATAAAAAGCGCTGTAATTATATTACTTGTTTCCTGCCAAAACAGAATTTTTGATTCGCTTTCACTTTCGCTTTATAATGCGTCAAAAGAATTTGATGAAAACGAAATTAAATATGCCGGTTTTGAGACAATAGAGAAACTCGGACATACAAAAAGCCTTATCTTTAATAAAACCGGAACGATAACCGATTCGGCATATACGGTGCTCGGCGTTTATCCTAAATCTCTTACGGAAAAACAATTTATTTCTATACTTACTAAAGTTGAATGCAAGTCGGACCATCCGTGTGCTTTAGCTGTCGGGGCCGATTTATTCAACTATGACAACCTTTCAGTCACGGAAATACAGGGAAAGGGGATAGAGGGAAGATTCGATGACAATCTGATTGTGATAGGAAACGCTAAATTCCTTGATGAACACGGTATATTTTGTGATGTTCCGCAGATTTATGGTATAGCGGTTCATATGGCTATTAACGGCAACTACTGCGGGTACATTGTTTTTGAAAATAAAACAAGAGTCGGAACTTTTGATTATATTGAAATGATTCGTGACTCGGGCATAGAATCCCTTTATCTTCTGTCAAGCGATCTTCTTAGTATAACTCAGCCTGTTTCAAATGCTTTGGGCTTCGATGTTTGCAAAGCCGAACTCAATACAGAAGCTAAAATCAATGCAACCGACTATATTGTTGCAAATAAGCCTGAAAATACTTATGTAGCATATGCAGGCAATTTAAACCAGGAACTGGAATCATCGCGTCATGCGGATATTTCAATTTCGCTCGGATGTGATACAAATGCAGATATCTGTACATCATCCGAAGGAATATCGTCTATTCCCGTAATGCTTTCCGCTGCAAAAAAATCTGTAAGGATTCAAAAAATCAATATTTATGCAGCACTTATATCTAAAGGCATAGTAATCTGCATGCTTATATTAGGTATAAAATCAATAATAGCGGCAGCTCTTATTTTACTTTTGCCTGCTATATTCACATTTATTGACAACCATGAACGTATACGACTTTGACAAAACTATCTTTTACCCCGATTCTTCATTTAAGTTTATTAAATTTGCTTTAAAAAAGAATCCGAGAATTGTATTTAAGATTATACCAAAGCTTATTAACGCCCAAGGCACGGCTGAAATTAAAGAAGCTTTCTTTTACACCATACGTTATATTCCGGATATAGATGCGCTGGTTGATGAGTTCTGGGACAAACATTTTGACCGCATACTTCCGTGGTATTTAAAAAGAAGAAAAAGTGACGATGTAATTGTGTCTGCATCGCCGGAGTTTTTGATTAAAGTAGCAGCATGCAGACTCGGTGTCCGGTTTATAGCTACCCCAATGAATAAGTATTCCGGAAAAATAATGGGAATGAACTGCCATGATATAGAAAAAGTCAGGCGATTCAAAGCTGAATATCCCGACCAAAAAATAGAAAATTTTTATTCAGACTCTTTATCGGATGCACCGATGGCAGAACTTGCCGAAAGAGCGTTTATTGTAAATAAAGGTAAAGTAAAGGACTGGCCTAAGTAGGTCAGTCCTCTTTTTCAAATTTCGGTATCCAGTCTGTAGATAAACCCATATCATGCAGTCTTATTTTCATGCCGGAAACTTTCTTGTTATACATGTGAGTCCTAAGTTCATCGTCAAAAATAAATCTGTAGTATGTAGCACAAAAAGCTTCAAACATATTGCGCTTAGTTACTTTAACCTGTGAAAATATCATTGCTGCGCAGATTATAACCCCGGCATAAAAACTTATTTTCAGATATACCTTTTTTATAAATAATATAAGAATCAGTCCAAGCAGTGTGATTATTCCCGTGGATATTACAGAAACAAGAGTGTATTTTTTTGCATTTGGTGAAATGAGCTCAGAACTGCCGGTATTCATTTTTTTGATTAACGGGTAGGCTACGGTAAAGTTAAAAAGGAACTGCCTTCCGAAAAGATACATGAAAAGCCAACCGGCAAAAAGCATAGCTCCTGCCCAAAGTACTTGCATCGCGGTCATGATTTTTCCTCCTAATTCTCTATGTCAATATAATAGCATAATAAACTTTCTTGTTCAATAATATGCTTTATTTTTTATGCATTACATGCTATTATAAAATGAATATTTATGGAGGTTGTTATGGCTGATACATATATAACTAAGAAATACGAAAAGGGAACTGTCAACATCGCTGAGGATGTTGTATCTAATATGGTGAAGTCCGCAATTTTAGAGGTGGAAGGTGTTTCGGGACTCAGCAATACCGCAGGGGCCGAAATTGCAGAGCTAATCGGACTTAAAACCATTCCAAAAGGACTTACCATACAGACCAAGGATGAAAAGACTATAATCGATGCTGTCATTACAGTAAATTACGGATATAATATTGTTGATGTTGCAAAAAAGGCTCAAGCCAATATTGCATCTGTAATGGAAACCAGCATCGGCATTGATGCACTTGAAATAAATATGCATATAGCGGGGATAACATTCTGATGACTAGAATTAATGCCAGAGAAATTGCCGTTCAAATTATATTCGGAGCTGAAATTACCGGCGTTCCGGTTTCAGACTTTGCTGAATCCTTTTTGGATAAGGAACGGTTTGCCCTGTTAAAAGGCGAAAATGAAATCTATGATGAATATCCGGACAAAAAGAGCCTTAAATATATAAATGACATAATTGACTGTTATAAGGAAAACAAATCAACTGTAGATGATTTGATTTCACAAAATGCCAAAGGGTGGAAATTAACACGTATTTCCAGTACCGCGCTGGCAGTGATGCGTGTATGTATTTGTGAAATGATGTATATGGATGACATACCGACTGCAGTTTCCATAGACAGCGCCATAAATATCTGCAGAGGTTATGACGATGAGAGCGTGGTCTCTTTCATAAACGGTGTGCTGGGCGCCGTTGCTAAATCAATCTGAGATTATGGATGCGGAAATTTATTCTGTTTCTGAGATAAACAATTTAATAAAAACATGTTTTGACAGTAATCCGCTTTTTTCACACGTATGTATTCTCGGAGAGATATCCAATTATAAGCTTTACCCTTCCGGACATCATTATTTTTCTCTCAAAGACAAAGATTCGTCACTACCCTGTGTTATGTTCAAGGGCAATGCTTATGGTCTCAAATTCAAACCGGAAAGCGGAATGAGTGTTCTTGCTTTAGGACGTATTTCTTCATATCCGAGAGACGGCAAATATCAGCTTTATTGTGACGCACTTGAAGTCTTCGGAGCCGGGGACCTTCAAATTGCATTTGAGCAGCTGAAAGAAAAACTTTCAAAAGAGGGTCTTTTTGATTCATCACACAAAAAGAAACTGCCTGTATTTCCCAAGAGAATTTGTGTTATTACATCAAGTGCCGGAGCTGCCGTACACGACATTATCAGGGTAACCAAAGAGCGCTGGCCGCTTTCGAAGATTATTATTATTCCGGTCAGAGTTCAAGGTGAAGAGGCCCCTGATGAAATAGTAGAGGCAATAAGCTTTGCAAATGAGAAAAAAGCAGGGGACGTTATAATCACAGGCCGCGGCGGAGGGTCACTTGAGGACTTGTGGGCATTTAATGATGAAAAGGTAGCAAGAGCTATTTATGATTCTGAAATTCCTGTGATTTCAGCTGTAGGACATGAACCCGATGTAACTATTTCGGATTATGTTGCGGATAAAAGGGCAGCAACTCCTTCCAATGCTGCCGAAATTGCCGTTCCCGATGTGAATGAAATAAGAGGGATACTCGAAGGATACAAATTAAGGCTGAATCCTGAGACGTATATAAATAATCAAAGGATGGACCTTGACAGGATAAGAGACAGACTCATCTCCCTTATAGACGGTAAACTGTCTCTTGACAAACAGCATTTTTTGAAGGCGGCTTCGTCCCTTGATGCCATGAGTCCTCTCAAGGTTTTGTCCCGCGGATACTGTGTTGCGACAAAAGATACAAATACTGTAGTTAATGCAATGGATTTATCTTCCGGTGACGTTATTAATATAATGTTTTCCGAGGGCAATGCCGATTGCAAAGTAGAAAAGGTGAATGCATAATGAGCTTTGAACAATCATTAAAAAGACTTGATGAAATAGTGTCATCTTTACAGTCAGGTAAACTTTCTTTAGATGAATCACTTAAACTTTTCGAAGAGGGAACGGAAATAATCGCTTCTTGCAATCGCATTCTTGATGAAGCGGAACAAAAAGTCGTTATCTTAAAAAAGAGCGGGGAGGAGGAAGATTTTAATGTTTAATACTGAAATTATTGATAATTATATAGACAATCTTATATCCGAGGAATATTCAATGCTTGCTTCTTCCATGAGATACTCTCTCATGACGGGCGGCAAAAGAATAAGACCGACACTTACTATGGAGTTTGCTCAGTGCTGCGGTGCCGACATCGAAAAGGTGCTTCCTCTTGCATCCGCAATAGAACTTATTCATACTTATTCTCTTATTCATGACGATCTTCCGTGTATGGATAATGATACATTGAGAAGAGGTAAACCGACGAATCATGTTGTTTACGGCGAGTGCACAGCAACTCTTGCGGGGGATGCTCTGCAGCCGCTTGCGTTTGAGGTCTTGATGAGTGCTGATATTCCCGCAGAAAATAAAGTCAGATGCGCCTCTATTTTGGCCGATGCCGCAGGATATAAAGGAATGTGCGGCGGACAATATCTCGATATGGTCGGTGAAGGAAAAGATCTTACAGAGAAAGAACTTACGGAAATAAATAAGCTGAAAACAGGTGCTTTGATTTCGGCTGCCTGTCAAATGGGCGTAGCTTGCGTTTGCCTCGATGAAGAAAAAATAAGCCTTGCAAAAGAATTCGGAATTCTTGTTGGACTTGCTTTTCAGATCAGGGACGATATCCTTGATGAAGGTGAAGAGAATAAAAACACCTATGTAGTGCTTCTCGGTAAGGATAAATGCATTGAACTTATATCGGAACTTTCAGATAAGGCTATTTCGATGCTTTATGCTTTTGAAAATCCCGAAAATCTTGTGAATCTTGTAAAATCACTGGAGAACAGATTGATTTGAGTATTTTAGACAGGGTAAATTCACCCGAAGATCTTAAAAAACTTAATTATGACGAGCTTCGCACATTGAGTGATGAGATACGGAACTTCCTTGTAAGTAAAGTATCCAAAACAGGCGGACATCTTGCATCCAATCTCGGCGTTGTGGAGCTTTCTCTTGCGTTAAACCGTGTGTATGATCCCAAATGCGACAGAATACTTTTTGATGTCGGTCATCAGAGCTATACGCATAAAATAATTAACGGTAGAAAAGAAGAGTTTGAAACGTTAAGAACATTCGGAGGAATTTCCGGATTTCCCAAGCCTTATGAAAGCGATGCCGATGCTTTTATTGCAGGCCATTCGTCTGAATCGATTTCAATTGCCTACGGTATGGCAAAGGCTCGCAGTATTAAAGGCGAAGATTACAACATCTGTGCTGTAATCGGAGACGGAGCGCTTACAGGAGGACTCGCATACGAAGGTCTTGAGAATGTTGCAGCCTCAAAAGAGAAAATGCTGATCATTTTAAATGACAATAATATGTCTATTGACGGCAATGTAGGCGGCATGAACAGAATGCTCCAGCGCATGCGCACAAATCCTGATTATTTTAAATTTAAACGCAAATATCGTGCATTTTTGGGTCTTGACAGCCATGTTTATCTTTTTAACCATAAAGTAAAAGAAAAACTTAAGACCATACTTTTAAAAAGCAACATGTTTACGGATATGGGATTTGAGTATCTCGGCCCTGTTGACGGACACTATGTTGAATAACTTGAAAAAGTTATCGGATGGTCTTAAGATATGAAAAAGCCTGTCCTGCTGCTTGTTTTCACTGTCAAAGGC
>R05__coassemble_614_pt1 | contig 15707 bp, 12 predicted proteins | sample R05__metabat2_high_PE_014 | metagenome-assembled genome bin R05
GGTAGTAATAGGCACTTACCCGGCAGAAGGGGAAGCCATCGGAGAATATATACTATTTCCAACATCGCCGGACCCCGTGACAACATCGGAACTTCAAGAGCCGGATGACAATCACGTTAAAACAACAAATCCTGATTATTATGCAATTGATCTTGATGAGACTGTAATTGAGGAAACGGATGACAAAATAACGGTAACCGTACTGGATGATTCAGTCGATGTTGTCGTTTCGGATCAGGATCCGGAAAGCTGCACACATGACTGGGGAGACTGGACAACAGTTAACTGCGCAACCGGAGAGCAGGTGCGCTACTGCAAAAAGTGCTATGAAAAAGGTACACAGACTGTAACTTTATGCGAACATAACTGGGGAGACTGGACAACAGTTAACTGTGAGACGGGAGAGCAAGCAAGATATTGCACCGTATGTTATATTAAAGATACACCGACACAGACAGGAACTCCGGGACATAATTATGAAACGATAGCCGCTACATGCACGGAAGAGGGATGCACATATTGCAAAAACTGCGGAGACATTAAAGAAATAATACCCGCACTCGGACACGACCTTGACGGAGACAAAAAATGCAAGCATGAAGGCTGCACTTATTGCGAAAAAGGTGAGACGGATGACGGAGTCAAGTACGAGCTCAGCGGCACAACGCTAACGGTATCCGGCGGCACTGAAATCAAAGACTACGTGCAAGAAACGGATACCGGTGTAAAAGTTGATGAAAAGGAAGTCTACATAGACGTGCCGCAGAAAACGCCGTGGGATTCATTTAAGGAGAAAGTTGTAGACCTTGTAATCGGCAAAACCATAACTAAAATCGGTCAATGGGCCTTCGCATTTATGGATAATCTTAAAACCGTCACGATTGAAGGGAACGGAGTTCAAATAGATGACTACGCTTTTGCAATGGACGAAAACCTCCAGACGGTGACATTTAAAGGAACCGCTCCCACATATGAAAATGACGATGCAACCGTTGAATATGAGGGCAAACAGGAAAGTGGTACAACAGCATTTTTCGGTGACGGGAATGTTGAAATTGACTCTAAGTGCACACTGTCAACAACGCAGGAGAAAAAATACGAGGTAAAAGCTGCATTTGCGAGCGTATCTTATGGCGACTGGCATGCCAACACACGCACGGTATTGGGATATGCTCCTACCGAGAAAAAGTGCGGCCTTTCAAACGGTGTGTACTGCGATGACTGCAAGCAGTGGGTAACACCGCAGTGGCTTATATTCCCGAACGGAAAGAAAGACACCGGCACCTATGATTTTGCCAAAGTGAAAAATGTCGACATAAAGAACGCCCTTATGGACAAGACAAAAGAAGTATATAAAGAAGAGGCCAAGAAAGAACTTAAAGACAATAGCTATCAGGGATATGATATAAAGATGACCAAGGGCGATGTGCCTAAAGACGGCGAAAAGTATATCGTTACGATCCCTTATCCCGAACTTTCACCGGCATATTATGATTTTGTATGTGTTGAACAGACCGAGGACGGAACGGTTACGGTGCTCGATGTATTTGAGACCAACAGAGGTGCCCAGGTTGAGTGCGAAGAGCTCGGGCAGTTCATGCTTGCATGGTACTACACGGGATACAAAGTACCGGCAGAATAAAAATGTAAATACAAATAAAATTATCTCCCGGGATTTTAAACCCGGGAGTGTTTTTTAGGATTTTTTCAGGTTTCGCCTTGTTTGCCGGCTTGAATTTCTTTTTTATGCTCGGAAAAAAGATTGAGCGTATAAAGAATGATGCCGAGCCATACAAATGCAAAGGAAACCATCTTTTCTTTCGTGAGCGTCTCGCCTGTGATAGCGCCGCATATAATGCCGAAAGTCGGACTTAAATACTGTACAACCGCCGCCGTCATAAGAGGAAGGGCGGATATACCGGTTGAGTACAAGAGCATCGGGACCGCGGTAATTATGCCAGAGCCTATCAACAAAAGGACGTCTACAAAAGTAAGACCCGCAACACCGTTGTCTCCACGGTAGAATATAAGAATCATAAGTATGCCGATCGGCATCATAAGTATAATCTCCATGGTTGTGGAGACTATGGAATTTAATGTGAGACTTTTCTTGTTGGCGGCATAAACGGCGAAAAGAAGAGCAAGTGTTACGGTTATCCAGGGCAGCCCTCCGAAGCCTCTTGATGAAAGCACAACTCCGGCAAGAATTATTGATAGAATAACAATATGCTTCCAGGTAAGCTTTTCACGGAAAATGAGGGCGCCGAAAGCAAAGACGACTATTGGCTGAATGTAATACCCCAGAGAGCACTCCATAACTTTGCTGTTTTGAACTCCCCACAGATATATGGCCCAGTCAAAAAAGAGAAGAAGCATTGCACCCGCTTCGCGCTTAAGAATTTTCCTGTCGCAAAATGCGGCTTTGAGCTCACCGGTTTTCCCGAGAGCTGCAACGAGTATAAAACACGCAATACCTGCAAATATTATCCTTGCGGCAAGAATGAAAAATGTGTCAAGTCCGCGGCACAGATAATAATAAAGAGATTGAAAACCCCATATAAGATAGGCTCCGAATATTGCAGGGAGCCCTTTTTTATAGTCATACTTATTCAATGAAAATACCTTCAAAAATAATATGCGTGTATCTTAATCCTTTTGCCGTCCGGTGTCCACAGAAAAGATTATGTGGAAATACGAATCTACATAATATTATCTACATAAAACAGTTTACGAAAATTATGAAAATAAAAAGACGGAAAAACTTTGTGAAGCGGATTGCGGGATATAAAAAAGCAAAACCCGTCCGGACTTATATCCGGACGGATTTTGCTCTATAAAAGTTTTGCTTTTTGTTTATTTCAGATGAGATTTTATTATTTCGCCTATGACTTTAATTCCGTTTACAATCTGCTCATCGGATGAACAGGAGTAGTTAAGACGGAAGCAGTGATTGTTTCCACCGTTCGGGAAGAAACTGTCGCCGGGGACATAGGCAACATTTTTGTCAAGGCACTCCTTGGCCATCTCGGTTGTGTTTATGTATTCGGGAACTTCGGCCCATGTGAAAAGACCTCCGTCGGGATCGGTGAATTTCACCTCAGGCGGGAAGTAGTCTTTCATTGCCTGAACCATTACTTCTGCCCTGTGCTTATAAAGCCGGCGGCACTGCTCAACGTGAGCATCGACATCGAACATCTCAAAGTACTTTGCTACTGCCATTGCTGCGAAGGTAGATGTCTGCAAAACGGCTGCCTGGGCAAGAAGGTTGAACTTCTCAAGATATTCATGGCATGCGCAGATCCAGCCTATACGGACACCCGGGGATAAAATCTTTGACATTGTGCCGAGATAAATTACAAGACCCTTTTCATCCATTGTCTTAAGTGCCGGAAGGTACTCGCCTTTATAGCGAAGCTCACCGTACGGGTTGTCCTCAACTACGGGAATCTCGTACTTTGTTATGATTTCCATGAACTGCTTGCGGCGCTCAAGAGGCCATGTGCGGCCGGTCGGGTTTTGAAAATCCGGAATTACGTATATGAGCTTTACATTTTTTGTCGTTGCAAGAACCTTTTCAAGCTCTTCCATAATCATGCCGTTTTCGTCCGTCGGAATTTCTATAAATTTCGGCTGGTTGGGCAAAAATGCGTTGATAGCTCCCAGGTATGAAGGTGACTCCATGATAATAACGTCATCTTTGTTGCAGAAAATTCTTCCGCAGTAGTCAAGACCCTGCTGAGACCCGGCTGTGAGCAGTATATCCTTTTCTGTGCAGTCTATACCGTTTTTCGCTTTGAGACGCTCGGCAATCCGGACGCGAAGATCTGTCCAGCCGTCTGTGGTGCCGTACTGGAGTGCCGTAGTGCCGTTTTCGTCCATGACGGCATCGACTGCCGCTTTAAAGTCATCAACGGGGAAAAGCTCCGCAGCGGGAAGACCGCCTGCAAATGATGTTACTTCGGGCTTTTGCGTAAGCGCAAGAAGCGCACGGATCGGTGACGGCTTCATGGCCATGGCTTTATCTGAAAAATTAACCATTGAATTATCCTCCTGAAAAATCAGATTTATAAAATTTTATCATTTAAGTTTTCGCATGTAAATCAAATTAACGGGTGAATTTCGGAAACTGCGTTTTGACATTCGTTTCCCCCATATACTTCAATACCGCAATCTGCGGAGTATTCGTGCCGTCAATTTCTATAGTGTCGGTATCGTAGTAATTGAAAAAAGAGGGATCGTCGAACCGGTTTTCAAGGTCTTTTACGCTTTCAAGACGTCTTGCACCGCGCTGCGCGTCACGGTAGTGCATAAGTATTAAAACAGTCGGTATGAGCTCTTCGTACATACGGTGGATTTCCTCTGAAGGAAGAGCGGTGAGACTGCCGGCCGTTGACATTATTGCATCTAAGCACATGAGCTTGGAAACTTCACCGCCGTTGAGCTGGGTTCCGAGGTCCGACATATGCGCAACTTTCGCACTCGGACTTTTAATTATATGTATTTTGCATGTTCCGCGCATTATGCCGCCGATTCCGTCATGGCTAACCTCTAAAGTCTCAATTTCAAAGGGACTTTCCGATTTGCTTTTTCCGGAAAGACGGACGCCTTCACGGTAGTTATGCCCGTAGTGCTCGTGGGATACCAAAAGCTCATCTGCTTCAACGTTGAGTGCGGGATAACCCGGCACGTATTTTGAGTTATAGGGGTCGATTAAAAGAGAGTAGCCGTCCTCGCTTATTTTAAAGCAGGCGTGGCCAAGCCATTGTATCTGCATATATTTAGCCCTCCATTACATGAAGTGATTTTATTTGCATGTTTTCTATTTTGTCCATAACCGAGAAGGCATGGTCTTCAAGGTAGTCGGATGCGGATGTTGTAAGCCCTTGCAAAATGAGCTCGGAGATAATATCCCCGGATATATCCTCTATAAGCTCTTCCTTGCCCTCAACCGGGGAGGATAGAAGATTTATAAGTTTTTCTCTTTCTTCACTGAGAATTTCAAGAGAGCCCATTTTCTTAAATACCCACTTATAGTAAGGCGCGTGGGCACGGTTTAAAAGGAATACAAGGTCGGCGCAGGATGATGCAAACTCGTTTACCGCAAGCGCGGCCGAGCCCTTTTCACCGTGTTTAAGGCATCTTTTGTAATTATACTGCCCGCTTTGAGCCATTGATACACACCTTGCGGCAATCTTTTTCTTACGGACATCCTCAGGCATACCGTAAAGAAGCGTATTTCTGACCTTTGAGAACTCTCCGAGAGTATCTTCAAAGATTTTGCCGTTTGTTGCCTCGGCAAGTGCATGGGACGGGAGATAAAGCCACTGCTCAAGTGTTTCGGGGGCTGAAGGCGTGCCGAGATAGCGCATGTAAAAGTCAGACGATCTTATGACACCGAGCTTTTTTGTACCGAGAGCGCTTTTATTCACTTTGCACGATGGAGTAAGCTCCCTGTAAAGCCTTGAAAGGCGCGGACCGAAACGGATGTCATCCTCGTCCGTTATAAAAAGGCAGAATCCGTCGCAGTAGTCGTGATCGCGGGACAGATCGTCTTCAAACCCGTAGCACTCGCTGCCGGGACCGGCTACGCCGAATGCAATCCTTCCTTTAAGCTGAGGGAATGCATCGTATATTTTATCTTTACATATTAAAAAAAGATTTTCGGAGTCATTTATAAAGCTCATCTATAACCTGCTCAAACCTGCGCATCTATTACTTTTTTTCTTTCTTTAAGTTCTTTTGAATATAAAAACATACCGAAATAATCAAATGACGGGATGCATTTGCTAAGCGTGAACGAGTGATATGAATCGCGCCGAAGAGTAGGAGTACAAAGAAGAACGTAGGCATTTTCAAGCATTTGGTTTACTGAAGATTCGTCTTTTCCCTGCGCATAGTAAAGTTCGGCCAGATTGCAATAGCTTGCGGCCTTGTCGTTTTCGCAGTTTTCTATACCGCCCAGTGCGTCTATCGCCTTGAAAAAATATTCCTCGGCCTTTTCGTATTCTGAGATGTCCTGATAGCTAAGTGCCATGTTGTTATATAATGGCGCCATACGGTAGTCGCCCTTTTCGAGAGTCTTTTGGTAGGTTTCCTCACAGCTTAAAAATATCGGAATCGACTCTTTTGCTTTGCCGAAGGCCTTCATGGTGGTGGCGGCATTGATTAAAATCGTGGCACCGGTTGCGCTTTGTCCGATCCCGAGCTTTTCAACCATTGCGATTGCTTTTTCGCAGGCGTCAAGGCCTTTTCCGGCACTGCCGCATTTCCTGTACTGCCCGAGCATTTCAGATAAGATAGAAAGCTCGGATTTATAGTCTCCCTCCGCGCGGGCATCTTCATACCATCTCTCGAGATATGCCTCGCCCTCATTTTCTTTTCCGGCGCTGTTAAGCGCATCAAGACCGGAAATTACTCTTCGAACGTCCATAAAATGTGCTCCGTACAATTGCTTTTGCCTTTTGGCAATTATATAATAAGGTCATGGAAAAAACAATTAAACTTCTAAAGTCCGAGGGCATAACGGGAGCCCAGGACCTCATATTCATGACAAGATACGCATCGCTTACGGACGATAAGGCGCTGATGCGTCTTGTGGGCGATTCGATGCAGCAGCTCGTAATGCCGAAATCCCCGTGGCTCACATATGCGCTTCTTGAGTATTTTGAGGCAACGGGTGAGGAATTTGCGAAAATATCTGCGGAGTATCTTTTATCCGGCGAAGAAAATGCCATGGTAAGAAATAAGGCGGCAAGAGTGCTGAAAAAAGAGGAGTACCTTACCAAAAGCGATGACCCTCTTGCCCTTCTGGAACTTTACCGCGCAACATACAACGAGGAATACCTCAATAAGGCTGCAGCTATGGGCAAGTACATAAGGGACGACTTTGCCAAATTTTTCAATCCTTCCGATGTATACGATTTTATAGAGCCTTCATCAAACTCCTGCATAGCCGTTTTATTTGACGTCATAGCAAGACTTACCCAGGAAGAAAAATGGCTCGAGGCAAGAGAACGCCAGAACCATTTAATAAAGCTCCTTGCCGAGAAATACCCGACAAAGGTATCATTCGGGCTTTGCGCGCTTTTATCCGACGAGTTCGGATATACTACGGCCGTTGTTGAAGGTGAGGCGCCGGAGTCGCTTTTTGGCATCTATTCGCCCGTGACCGAGATAATGGTGAAACCGTCAGATGGCGATACGAAGGTATATATCAAAAAAGACGGTAAGCTTGAGCAAATCATGTTTTGAAATAATAGCGGTTTTATGCGTCTCCGGCCCCTTTAAAGGCCGGAGATTTTCTGCGCTATGGTAAAGAGAAATGCTCTTTTGGATGATTGAAGATAAGATTTATGTATGGTAAAATACTTAAGTTATGTTAAAGAAAATTTTAAGCACAATTTTATGTATTATCTCTTTGCTTTCAATAATGCCGTCGGCATTTGCTTATGAAACGGACGATGATGACTATATCGGGGCCGATATAAGTATCGACGAGGCATATGATATCGCAAAGGCAATACTTGAAAGGGACGAGGGCAAGGACCTTGCACAGATTGCTTCCGAGAACAATGCAATCGTCTGGCATTACAATCCGTACGGAGAAGCTGAAATACCGGGCACGGCAATCACACTTGATGAAAACGATGATTTTGAAAGTGCGGTAGATAAGCTTTTTTCAAAGTATGCCGTCAACGATGATTTGAAAAACGAGTATATAAGTCATATATCTTTAGGTTATATGAACCTCGTGACGGGTGAGGAGTACTACTACGGGGAAGATACCGGGATAGTATCAGCCTCGCTTTTCAAAGTCCCTGAGAACATGATTTTCTGTGACAAGATCGCAAACGGAGAGATGACCTTTGATACGGAAATAAACGGTGAGCCGTATAAGTTCCTTCAGTACAGAACCCTTTCAAGGTCGGATAACGAGAGAGCTTTCGCTCTTTATTCATACATTGACGGATACATAGGGCTTAAAAAACTCCAAAGAGCTTATATAGGGGAAGAGCCGTATGCAGACGGTGAGTACATTGACGGCGGAGATATAACATACACACCGAAAAATGTTGTTTTTGCTCTTAAAACCGTCTATGACGACCCGGAAAGATTCAACGGAATAATTCAGAATATGATGCAGGCGCAGCCGTATGAGTATTTCAAAATGTTCCAGCGGGACTATGTAGTTGCACAAAAATACGGCTTTATAAATCAGACCGAGGCAACGGGAGAGCATTCATACATAAACTGCTGCGGCATAGTTTATACCGATCAGCCGATTGCAATTGTGTGCATGACGGACAATATCTCAAAAGCCTACGACGTAATAGGTGAGTATGCCTGCATAGCGGCACAGTATACCGATCTTCAGATTGAAAAACAGAAAAGGGCCGAAGAAGAGGAAGAAGCAGCAGCAATCAAATCTTCGGAAAATTCAAATGAAAAAACAGCTGAAGAGTCAAGTCCGGTCAGCACGCCGATTTTAGAACAGGTTGAAACTTCGCAAAATTCCACAACGGATAAAGACAAGGAGACAAAAATGTCATTACTATCATGCATGGCAATAGGACTTATATGTATCGTAGCCCTTTACTGCCTTGTCATAATATTCAGACGCAACGGCGGCGGAGAGGTTAACGGATTTTTTGCCGTGCTTGCGGTAATATTTGCATCTCTTGCCATGACGCTTTGCGTTATTGCAAACCAGAGGGGTACACTGTACGCAAAACCTGACGGAGACCCGGGCGAAACCGTAAGTGCATTTTTTACAGCCATAAAGGGAAAAGATTACCAAACGGCCTACTCCTATCTTGAAGATTACTCCGATCTCGGTCTTTCAAACACACCGTCAAGCACCGAAGGCCAATGGATGCAGCAGGCACTCACTGAAAGCTATGATTATTTTTTGATGGGAAACGCCGAGATAGACAAGCTCAGTGCAAAACAGCGCGTTACCTTCAGGTATCTCGACCTTGCGTCTGTTGAAGAAGATGCGAAAGCACATGTCCAGGACGTGCTAAAGAAGGTCGTCGATGAAAAGAGCAAAGACGAACTTTACGATGAGAACAATCAGTATAAATCATCCGTGCTCGATGAGGTTTACAACCGTGCCCTCTCCCAGTCACTTGAAGATGCGGAGGACTTTTATAAAACGGTTGAGCTGACGGTTGATCTGAACTACGTAAACGGAAAGTGGATGATGACCACGTCGACTGACCTTATTAACTATCTGATGGGAGGTGCCGGTGCATGAGCGATTACGAATTCAGCGTAGACGATATCCTCGATGAGTTTTATAAAGACCTTATGGAAGAAGACTCATCCAATAAGCAAAGCAATCCGCTTATAGAGCAGCCGATTCCCGAGGCACCGCATTATGAAAAACGCGTGAGCGAAGCGCCTTCATACAATGAGCCGTCTTACGAAGATGAAAGCCTTTACATAGAGCATCAGACTGTTTACGTACCGAAAAAGGCAAAGACGGTGACGGAAGACTCTTATGCCAAAGAAAAAGCGCCCGTAAAAAGCAAGGCAGCGAAAAATGACACTTATGATGACCTCTTTTTTGATGATGAAGACGGTGAAGAAAAAGAAAACAGGCCCAAAAAGTATACGCGCAAAAAGAAAGAAAAACCGATTTATGACGAAAGACCCGTGAAGGACGGAGGCAAAAGCGTCATTAAAGGCTTTGTCGGACTTATATGCGCCGTCTTCGGCATACTTCTTATTGCCTGGGTCGGAGTAAATGTTCATCCCGAGTCAGAGACTATGACCTATTCAAAGACAAACACAAAAACGGACCTTTCATCAAGGCTTGAAACATACTCCAATAACTCTAAAGTCGACGTTCTTTCATCGATTGAAGAAATAGCCGAACAAACAGTAATAAAGAAAATTTATAAGATTCCGGAGGATCAGCTCGTTGCCCCGAAGCCGAATCAGGCAAATTACGGCACGGTTTCAATCTCCGAAGCGGCATCCGTTATGGACGTCATTGAAAAAGCAAAGCAATCCGGCCTTTATGAAGACGGAGAGGAACCGCTTTTCAGTCCCGATGCGAACTTTTACTGGGACTCAAACATCCAGTACTACTATGATGAGACGATACTTGTAATCTGCTGGAAAGAGCAGATTGAGCAGCGCGTTACAAGCCTTGTAGAGGTCAAAATTGCCGACGGAAGCCAGATCAGACGCAAAGTCTGCGAGGACACATACGGCTCGTCTGTATACATGTACTGCTCCGAGCTTGCCGAGCAGGCAAATGCGGTCGTTGCAATGAACAGCGACTATTACGCATTCCGCGATCTCGGCATAACCTGCTATGACCGCACGGTATACCGCTTCAATGAGTACAGCTATTACGGTATGTACAAGGCATACAATGTTACGGACACACTCTTTATAAACGGAGACGGAGATTTTGTCTTCTTTAAGCGCGGAACGGAGACCACAAAGGAAGCTGTCCAGCAGTGGGTTGATGACAACAATCTTCTTTACTCAATAGCTTTCGGACCGATACTTGTGGAAAACTACGAAACGGTGGAGATAACGGACTATCCGGTAGGTGAGATAACAAGTGAGTACTCAAGAGCCGGCATAGGTCAGATCGGACATCTTCATTACCTTTATATGGCTGTATCGCACTCAAACGAGAGCACACCGAGATGCACTGTAATCCAGTTTGCCCAGATGTTCAAAGACAAGGGCGTCATGAACGCTTACTGCCTCGACGGAGGACAGACGGGTGAAGTTTACTTCAACGGCGCACCTTTTAACCATATAGATTTCGGAAACGAAAGAACTGTCAGTGATATACTTTACTTTGCTACCGCGCTCGGAGAGGAGGCACAGTCATGAATTTAAATGCAATAGCCTTCTTTAATGGGAAGATAACCATTTACTGGAGCGGAATAGTCATAGCGCTCGGCCTTGCTGCGGGCTTTTGCCTTACATATGCACTCTATAGCGCACATAACCGTGAAAGGGCATGCGTTTTCGCATTTTTCCCGGCAGCGGTTATCCTCTCGGTAATTTTCTGCCGCGCCATACACTGGTACACACATATTGAGCAGTATTCCGGCTTTTTCAAAGCCATGACGGATTATTCCGGAGGAAGCTATTATCTGCAAGGCGCGCTTGCAGGTGTCCCTTTAGCTGCGCTCATAGTCGAAAAAACGACGCTTTGCCGCGACAGACGCGAGCTTCTTGATGCCGCAGCGCCCGGATTTTCACTTTCAATTGCGCTTATACGCTTAAGTTGCCTTTTCAATAACCTTGACCGCGGCAAAATGGCGATTTCCTCAAATGTTTTCAAGCGTCTGCCGATCGGTGCACCCATAACGGACGCATCCGGGAACGTGACGGACTGGCGTTTTGCAACGTTCTTCTGGCAGTTTGTATTGATGATGATACTTGCCGCAGTACTTGTAAAATTCTATATTTCAAGCCACAACCGGGAAGTTAAGGAACCCTGCCGCGTGACAGGGAATGTATACAATATGTTTATGGTGTATTTCGGCTCAATTGAGCTCATTATGGACTCAACGAGATACGATGCATCGCATATGCATTTTTCATTCCTGCTTAAGTTTCTCAATAAATTCTTCTCATTCATATCCCTTGCCCAGCTTATAGCTGCAATTTCCATTCTCTGCATTCTTATTCATTATTCATCCGTCAGCACAAAAGCAAACGGAAGAATGCCGAGGAGAATAGTCTTTTGGGTGATTTGGGCACTGGGTCTTGTGATAGCCGGTGTAAGCGAATACCTCGTCCAGAGATACTCGGGACTTTATCTTCCGCTTTACTGCGCACAGGCGGTCGGCTGTGTCATGATGTCGGTCGCGGTATACATGATGTACTCAACGTGCGTTGAGGAGAAAAACTGGTAATTCATATAAAAGCTGCCCGGAACAAGGCAGCTTTTAATAAAATAAGGCAGAAAAAGATTTTCAAGAGGTGTAAAGATATTGAGCACACAAAAAAGAAAACTTTTATATATACTTAAGTATTTAAGCGAGCAGACGGATGAAAATCATCCATGCAAGGTGTCGGACATACAAAAGATGCTAAAGGAAAATGACATCGAAGCTGCAAGGAAGTCGATTTATGACGATGTAAGGTCTATCGAAGAGTCCGGATACGATATAGTCGGAGTGGGCGGGAAATACATGTACATGGGTTCAAGAGAGTTTGAGCTTGCCGAGCTCAAGCTGCTCGTTGACTCCGTGCAGTATTCAAAATTTATAACGAATAAAAAAACACGGGAGCTTATTGCAAAACTTTCATCTCTTTGCTCGGTGCACGATGCCAAAAAGCTTAAAAGAGATGTTCTTTTCCGGGACAGTATAAAGAGCATAAACGAGACCGTATACTATAACGTAGATACTCTCACAAACGCTATAATGGAAGACAGACAGATTACGTTTAAGTATTTTGAGTATACTATTTCCGGCAAGCAGTACAGAAAAGGCGGAAAACTTTATACTGCCAGCCCTTTTTCACTTATAATAGATAATGAAAATTACTATCTTCTGGCCTATGACGAGGACAGCGCGCAGCTTAGGCATTACCGCGTAGATAAGATGGAGAAGATAACCATACTCTCAAAGTGCAGAAACGGAAAACAAGAATTTGAAAAGATAGATATGTCAAGGTATTCAAGCAGAGTGTTCGGCATGTTCAAAGGTGAGGAGACGGATGTCCGCATGCGCTTTACCAACAGCCTTGCAAATGCCGTGCTGGATATACTGGGAAACGACCTTATCCTTGCCCCGAGCGGGGACAGTCATTTTGTGACTACGGCAAAGGTACAGGTAAGCCCTCATTTCTTCGGCTGGATATTCGCGCTCGGTGACGGAGCGGAGATTCTCGGACCTGAAGATGTAAGGCAGCAGATGAAGGAGTATCTTGAAAGCACGTCAAAACTCTATGAAGGATAAGATGCCGAAAATGAAAAAAAGAAAAAAACTGACTGCGGCAATTATTTTGATGTCGGTATTTGCGCTTTTGGCAGGCTGCGCAGCGGGAGATGAAAAGCAGGACGTTGATGACAGATCGCAGCTGACACTTAGTGAGGCATTGGAGTATTATTCTGACGGCCGCATCGGAGTGCAAACAGGGTCGACACTGGTTTCAATAGCTGAGGAGTATTTCCCGGATGCGGATATTTGTTACTTCTCAAACGGTGCAGACATAAAAACAGCTCTTCTCAACGGTAAAATAGATGCCTTCCTTCTTGATAAACCAAACGTAGAGATGATGTATAAAGAGGACCCGAGCTTTTACTACTACGAGGAAACGCTTTATACCGAATATATGGCATTTGGATTCAACAAGAATACAGGCACGAAGCTGTGTGCGGAGATGAACGAATTTCTAAAAGAAATTGAGCAAAGCGGCGTTAAGAGCAATTTGGAGGAAAAATGGACATCCGCAGACGACTATACGGCAATAGAAATTGACATCGATGAACTGATTGATATAAACGGTACGCTATCTGTTGTTTCGGACATTACATTTCCGCCGTTTGAGTATTACCGCGGAGCGGATGAGATAGCAGGGCTTGAAATGGAAATGCTTGCCCTTTTTGCTAAGGAGTACGGCTATGCACTTGATATAAAGAATGTTGATTTTTCATCGGTTGTATTAAATATCGCTTCCGGAAAATCAGATATGGCAGCTTCGGCGCTTTCAATTACAGATGAACGCAAAGAGTCGGTTTTATTCTCAGATCCGTTTTATGAATCGGGGCCTGTCCTTTGTGTTCCGAATACTTCCGCAGATGAAAATGGCAATTCTATTGCCGGGAGTTTCAACAAGACGTTCATAAAAGACAGCAGGTGGAAGCTTTTTGCGCAAGGCATGCTCGTTACGCTGATGATTTCATCTTTCGCAATTGTTGCAGGCACAGTGCTCGGGTTCGGAGTTTTTGAAATATCCCGCAGAGGCGGTAAAATTATAAATTTAACAACCAACTTCATTTATAAATTGATTCACGGAATGCCGGTAGTAGTATTTTTGATGCTTATGTACTATCTTGTATTCGGCAAGTCCCGTATGAGCGGCGTTTGGATTTCAGCGATTGCCTTCATGATTATTTTTGCTTTGGAGGTAGCCTCAATTTTAAGCAGCGGCAGCAAAGTAATCGATGCCGGGCAGATTGAGGCGGCATATATGCTCGGCTACAGCGAAAGAAAAGCGTTCAATAAAATTATACTTCCGCAGATTGTTATTAACTCAATCTCGTCATACAGTTCCGCAATCGTTTCCCTTGTGCTTTCAACTGCTGTTGTCGGGTATGTTGCCGTTGAAGATATAACAAAAGTCGGAGATATTGTCAGGTCGAGGACCTATGAAGCCTTCTTCCCGCTTATAGTTACGGCCGGCGCATATTTTATTCTTTCATGGATAGTTACAATTCCCGCAAGGATAATTAAGCGCAGATTCGATCCCGAAACCAGAAAGATAGTAATAAAGGGAGGCAACAGAGATGATTGAGATAAAAAATCTGACAAAAAAATATCCCGGAGCTGTGCCTCTTAACAATATGTCCGCTGTAATAAATGACGGTGATGTTATTTCCGTTATCGGGCCGTCCGGTACAGGAAAATCAACGCTTCTCAGGTGCATTTCATTGCTCGAAAAGCCGACTTCCGGACAAATCTTCATTGACGGTGAAGAGATAACCGCCAAGGGAGCCGATGTGAGTTCAATGCGCAGGAAAATGGGAATGGTTTTTCAAAATTTCAACCTTTTCCCGCACCTGACTGTAATAGAAAATATAATGATTGCCCAGCGGGATATTCTCGGGAAGTCAAAAGACGAAGCTTATGAAACGGGTATGAAATGCCTGAAGGACGTCGGACTTGCCCAAAAGGAGCTTGAGTACCCGTCATCACTTTCGGGAGGGCAAAAGCAAAGAGTTGCCATTGCAAGAACTATCGCGATGAATCCGGAGATAATTTTGTTCGACGAGCCGACATCGGCCCTTGACCCGACCATGGTGGGCGAGGTTCAGTCAATTATACGCAGCGTCTCCCGGGAAGGCCGTACGTTGATGATCGTTACGCATGAGATGCGCTTTGCCAGGGAAATTGCAAACAGGGTATTTTATATGGACCAAGGCGGCGTATATGAAGACGGTACTCCCGAGCAGATTTTTGATTTCCCAAGCCGTGAATTGACAAAAAACTTTGTTAAAAAGCTGAAAACACTCAGCTACGAAATATCTCCGGAGGGATTTGATGCGGCATCTGCAATTGCGGATATAAACACATTTTGCTATAAAAATATGCTCTCACCGGTAATCTCAAGAAATACGCAAATTGTATTTGAAGAGCTTTGCCTCCAGCTTCTTTGCGACAGGGCAAGAAAGGCAACGGTAAGGTTTTCGGGTGATACAGGTGAAGTAACCGTTGAGGCAAAATATACGGGCGATGCGCTTGAAAGAGAAAACCTTAGTGAGAGCGTTCCGTTTAAACTTATAAGTCATTATTCAAACAATATTGAATTTACAGAGCTGCCGGGAGAGAACGAGAAAATAATAAGAGTTGAAGTAAAGCGATGAAATGGAGTCAAATCCATTTCATTACTTTATTTCTTGCCCCAGCTGCGCTGCAAGGACAGGACGTAACTTTTACACTTAAGCATTTTTTTCGAAGATATGAAATTGACAGTTGACATAACGAAATATTTGGACTACT
>R05__coassemble_626_pt1 | contig 15579 bp, 14 predicted proteins | sample R05__metabat2_high_PE_014 | metagenome-assembled genome bin R05
CCTACGCCTGACGCTTACGCTTTCAGACGTAGTCCTCTGGACTTTGGATAGACTTATGGAAAGAGAGGGATTTCCCATCAACAGACGTACAAAACATATAATCGCATATATACTCGCTCTTGCACTCATCTTGTGTGCCTTCCCCGTATTTATCTTTGCCGATGATGAAGAGGACGAAGACTACTACACCCAAATGGAGCAGCTCAACAAAGAGAAAACCTCTGCTAGTGAAAAGCGCAAGGCAGCCCAAAGCAAGGTCGAATCGCTTAAATCCGAGCAGGCCGCAATTATTGAAGAAAAGATGGCTCTTGAAGAACGTAATGAGGCTGCACTGAAAGAAATTGAACTCATCAAGTCCCAGATTGAACTTATAGAAAAAGAAATCTACGAGACGGAAAAGAAGATCGAGATTAAAGCTCAGGAAGTTGAGGACGCCAAAAACCGCGAGGATGAGCAGCTCATGAAATACCGCACCAGAATCCGTGCAATGGAGGAAAATTCAAGCTATAACATATTGTCCTTCATTCTTGAAAGCGACTCTGTTTCCTCTCTTCTTGCCTCGCTTGACGATTACGGTGAGATAATGAACAGCGATAAAATTCTCTACAACAACCTTGTCGATGCCCGTGAAGAGCACGAAAGGCTTGAAGAGGAATACATAGAATATAAAGATGCATGTGAAGAGAAAAAAGCGGAATATGAAAACGGCAAAGCTGAGCTTGAAAAAGAGCAAGCCGAGCTTGAAGAGCAGATAGAAGAGTCCGAGGCCTTAATCGAGGAGTATGCGGAAAAAATAAAAGAAGCGGAAAAAGAGCAGGCCGCCATGGAAGCTGCAGAATCTGCGGCGGCTGCGGCTGCATCAAATTTCGTGTCCCAGTATATCGCCGCTAAAAATGCAGCGCTTTCTGCAAGTACAATTGCGCAAAACTCAGGCGAAGAAGCCGCAGCATCAACGCAGTCATCCATTACGGTATATGAAGGCAGTACAGGCTCGGGAAGTTTCATATGGCCGTTTCCAAATCATTTCGTTGTAACAAGCACGTTCGGCTACCGTTCATCCACGTCTTCATACCATACGGGTGTGGATATAGACGGCTATCAAAGTGCCGGCAGTCCTATCGTTGCTTCTGACTCGGGAACTGTAATCAAGTCCGAATACTACGGCGGTTACGGAAACTGCATTATCATAGACCACGGCAACGGGTACTCAACGCTTTATGCCCACTTAAATTCCATGTATGTTTCGGAAGGTCAATCGGTAGGACAGGGCTCTACTATTGGAGGAGTCGGAAATACCGGCACATGCTATGGTCTTGACGGTGTCCACCTTCACTTTGAAGTAATCCAAAACGGCACCCAGGTTGACCCGCTCGCATTCCTAAGCGGATATTCGTATACATTGTATTAATACTTCAACGGAGCTTTTCAAGGCTCCGTCTTTTTTTATCCTGTACATTGAATATGCAGGCAATTCACCCATACTTGAAACAAGCGCTGCCTTTCTCAGCTGTTAACATCATCGATACCATTCCAAAGTGCGCTCATGCAGCATTGCATCTTCAAAAGGTATTGTAATCCTCAATACCGGTTTTCCGGCGCGAAGCAGCATTTTATTCCGGCGCACCCCCAAAACATCTAATCCTTCATATATTTATAAATTTCATAAATCCCTGTGCTCTTTGAAAAAACATCGGTTTTTTCTTGTGTTAAAGGTGAAATTAAGCCGTACGGCTATTTTTATCCCATTTGGGTTAAAATACAGCCGTACGGCTTAATCTGATTGTATGGAATCTATTGTATATCAGCCAAAAACCGAAAGCAAAAATCCAGCTGCAATGGCAGATCCTATAACGCCTGCGACATTCGGCCCCATTGCATGCATAAGAAGATAATTTGTCTTATTGTATTTACGCCCGACATCCTGTGATACTCTTGCAGCCATAGGTACAGCCGAAACGCCGGCCGAACCTATCAGTGGATTTATTTTCTTTCCGGAAGCATAATACATCACTACACCGCCGAAAAGTCCGCCGACAGTAGATATTGAAAATGCCACAAGGCCAAGGATAATAATGTAAATAGTCTTGAGACTTAAGAAGGTATCAGCCACCATTGTTGCACCGACAGATGTTGCAAGGAATATTGTGACTATGTTCATGAGCGCATTTTGGACTGTATCCGAAAGTCTGTCAGTAACGCCGCACTCTCTTAAAAGATTTCCGAACATCAAGCATCCGATTAACGGAGCCGTTGAGGGCAGGAGAAGAATTACAAAAACAGCAACGACTATCGGGAATATAATCTTTTCAGCTTTGGAAACTTCCCTGGTCTGCTCCATCTTGACCTCACGCATTTCCTTTGTCGTGCAAAGCTTCATAATAGGAGGCTGGATAAGAGGGATAAGCGCCATATACGAATAAGCTGCTATCGCTATCGGTCCTAAAAGTTCCGGAGCCAGCTTCGTTGTAAGGTAAATGGCTGTCGGTCCGTCAGCTCCTCCTATAATCCCTATTGAGGCAGCCTGAGGTCCTGTGAAGCCAAGCATAACGGCACCTATGAAAGCCGCAAAAACACCCAGCTGGGCCGCTGCGCCGAGAAGAAGGCTCTTCGGGTTTCCTAAAAGCGGTCCGAAATCCGTCATTGCACCGACTCCCATAAATATAAGCGAGGGATATATGCCGGCCTTTACTCCTATATAGAAAAAGTCCAGCAGTCCGCAGTTGCTCATTATATGTCCGTAACTGTGGTAGTACGGCGAAGTTGCATCAAGAAAATCCGCCCAAAGTTCCGGATGATATAGAGCATTTTCTCCGCCGAGAGATATAAAGTAGCTGACATTGCTTAAAAGGCATCCGAATGCAATGCCCACAAGCAGCAGCGGTTCAAATTTTTTAACTATTCCAAGATACAAAAGCACGAAGGCTATTACTATCATTACGAAATTTTTCCAGCCTCCCGCCATGAAAAATGCGGCAAAGCCGGATTCGGCCGCGAGCTTTTGAAGTGTACCCAATACGTCCATCAAAGCTCTCCTTTATACTATAGATATAAGTGCGGTGCCGGTCTCAACGCTCTGACCTTTTGTGACAAAAATCTTTCCGATGCTGCCGCTTTTATTTGCTACAACCTCGTTTTCCATCTTCATAGCCTCAATGACTATTACCGGGTCGCCTTCGTTTACCTTCTGTCCTTCGGATACGAGCACCTTAAGGATATTGCCCGGCATCGGAGCTTTAACGGCATCTGCCGGTGCTGAAGCAGCCGGCGTGGCGGCAGTCACTTGTGCCGGAGCTGCCGCAACTGTATTCACCGCAGCCGCGGCTGGTGCTGCAGGCGCCTTTGCTTCATACTCATCTATGAGCATTGCCTCGCCCTTTTCAACTTCTACTTCGTATACTTTATCTTTTAATGTAACTTTATATTTCATAATCACTTTACCTCCTTGATGGAGATGAACCTCAGCTCATTTAAAGGAGTCTTGAGTTCATCGGCAATAATTGCCATTACCATTGCCGCATCACGCGGGTCGGTATCATAAAGCTTAATCTCTCCCGCCGTTCCCGGGGCTTTGACAGCGCAGTCATCTGCCGGTATTTCTTCAACGGCTGCGGGTATTTTTTTACCTTTTTTTATGAAGAATCTGCTCATGAGCATAATCACCCACATTAAAAGGATCAATCCGACAAAAACGACCGCGTATCCCAAAAGCCCTACAACCGCAGCTTCGGAAACCTTAATATTTACAATATCCATTACTTGATTTCCTCCACCGAGTACTTGACTTTTTTCTCCTCAGCTTCGGTTCTTTTTTCAAAGAATTTTTCAGCAACTTCCGGGAAAGCAATGTAAGAAAGCACATCCTCTTCGCTTCTTGCCGTTCCTTCAAGTTTTTCCTTTGCCTTTTCAAATGTGTCATTCGGCAATGAGTCTGCGAAACGGCCTTCTACGGGTTTTTCACCGTCAAGGATTTTTGCCCTGATTGTCTCGTCTATGGGAGCAGGTGTCTTCCCGTACTCTCCCCGGCAATATGCTTTTATCTCGGCTCCGACATTTTTATACCTTTCGCCGGCAAGAACGTTCTGCACTGCCTGAGTTCCTATAAGCTGGCTTGTAGGAGTTACAAGCGGGGGATATCCTAAATCCGCCCTGACTTTCGGTGTTTCCCTGAGTGCGTCTTCGAATTTATCCGAAGCATTCAGCGACTTAAGCTGGCTTAAAAGATTTGACAGCATGCCGCCCGGAATCTGGTAGTTGAGGCACTGGGTATCGGTTCCCATCGACACCGGATTGAGCGTACCGTTTGCAAGATACTCCGCCCTTATGGGTTTGAAATAGTTTGCAATTTCATAAAGTGTCTTTTCTTCCATCGGAGATACATCGTATCCGAATTCCTTAAGCGCTACAAACAGCGTTTCCGTTGCAGGCTGCGAAGTTCCGCCCGAGAAAGGCGAGATTGCCGTGTCGATTACGTCGGCCCCGGCCTCTATTCCTTTAAGGTATGTCATGAAAGCGGTACCCGTTGTGCAGTGGGTATGCATTATAACCGGAAGATCAACCGCGTCCTTTATTGCCGAAACCAAATCGTATGCATTGGCCGGAGTCAGTATTCCCGCCATATCTTTTATGCATATTGAAGATACGTTCATCTCCTTAAGCTCTTTTACCATGGATACGTACTTATCCAGAGTGTGTACCGGGGATGTCGTATAGGAGATTGTGCCGGATGCCATGGCACCGCACTTTAGTGTCTCCTCAATTGCGACTTTAAGATTGTCAACATCGTTTAAAGCGTCAAATATACGAATGATATCTATTCCGTTTTCGACGCTCTTCCTTACAAAGCGCCTTACTATGTCATCGGGATAATGCTTGTACCCGAGTATGTTCTGGCCGCGAAGGAGCATCTGGAGCTTTGTATTCGGCATACCGGCTCTTATCTTTCTCAGTCTTTCCCACGGGTCTTCATTTAAAAAACGGAGACATACGTCAAATGTGGCGCCGCCCCACACCTCGCATGAATAGTAGCCGGCCTTATCCATTGTAGAAAGGATAGGCTCCATCTTATCGTATGAAAGCCTTGTTGCTATGAGGCTCTGGCTTGCATCGCGGAGCACGGTTTCGGTAAACCCGACATGCTGTTTTGCCATTGTTTTATCGTCCTTTCGCCTGTTTTTATACTCAAATTCTACTCCTCGAAAATCCCATTTACAAGTGCGCACAATGTTAATTAATTATCTAACAATCATCCTTGCAGATATGTGTCTCAAGCATTATTTTTTATCAGGCCGCACTTATCTATTGTCCTCACCTGTGATAGAATATCTAAAGACAATTCCGTCAATGGATAAAAAGGAGCAAAGGGAAGACATCACTGCATCTGCAAGTTTCAATAATGGTGTTCTCGATTGATGGTGCATTTTATTGCCTTCATATTTTCATTCATGGATATAATTCATCTCGAATCCGTCGACTCAACGAACAATTATATTAAGCGTCTTGTCAGAAAGAGTGCATCAGAAAATCTCTTTGTTGTTGCTGCGCAGCAGACGAACGGACGAGGCAGCGGTGAAAGGACCTTTTTAAGTGAAATAGGCGGATTGTATTTGTCCTTCCTTATGACGGTAAGTACTTTGCCGGAAGATACGATACCTATCACGAAATCCGCAGCCGGAGCGGTATTTGAATCTTTATCTTCCGTATATCCTGAGCTTGAATTTAAAATAAAGCCAAGAAACGATATTTATTTAAACGGCAAAAAGTTATGCGGCATTTTAACCGAAATGATCGGTCAGAAAGTAATTATCGGTGTCGGAATAAATGTGAACAATTCAAGCTTTCCCGACGCCATTAATGCTACATCCCTCTCAATTGAAAATAAATGCACCCAGGATCTTTCTATAGTTGAACAATCAGTCATCGCATCTCTGTCCTCTCTTTATAGGTGCTGGCCCGATGTTTCAAGATATGATGAGATATATGACGCCAATCTTATATAGCAATCAGGTGCTTGACATTTCACTTGCTTGAGATTATACTCACGAACGAAGCGATGAAGGGAACGAGTTTCTTACCTTATCCCCCACAGAGAGCTGCCGAGGTGGTGAAAGGCAGTGAGGATATCAAGAAGCAGCCATCCCGGAGCTGTGCCAAGAACGGATATTTCCAAGTAAGCGGCACCGGGTGCGCCCGGTATAGCGTATATGGTCAAAAATGACCTGTAAAGGTCTGCCCCGCGAGAGGCAGATAAAATAAGGTGGTACCACGGATTGTAATCCGTCCTTATGCGAAAGCATCGGGACGGGTTTTTGTTTTCTCCCGTGACGGTGCAAAACAAAAAAATGTATAAGGGAGAAAAAACAAAATGAAGAAAATCGAAAAATCTTCGAGATTGAAAAATGTGCACTATGAAGTGCGCGGGGAACTTGAGCGGCAGGCTTTTGAAATGGAAAGGCTCGGAGAAAAAATTCTGAAGCTGAACATCGGCAATCCGCCGTGTTTCGGTCTGCTGTCACCGGATACAGTTACCGATCAAGTTGCGGAGCAAAGATATTTATCTCAGGCCTACTCATCCCCGGAAGGGCTTGACAGGGCAAGAGATGCGATTTTACGCTACGACATCGGCAAGGGCATCACCAAGACAGATGTAAATCACATCTTTACCGGCAACGGGGTAAGCGAGCTTATTTCCATGACGATGGACGCGCTTTTAAATGCCGGCGATGAAGTGCTTATTCCGTCACCGGATTATCCTTTATGGACCGCAGCCGTCACGATGTCGGGTGGGAAGGCCGTTCACTATATCTGTGATGAAGAGAGCGGATGGTATCCCGATCTTAATGACATAGAGAAAAAAATAAGTGCGAAAACCCGCGGCATAGTCATTATAAACCCCAATAACCCAACAGGTGTAAATTACCCGGTTGAGATTTTATCCGGTATCACGGATATAGCGAGAAGGCACGGCCTTATAATCTTTTCGGATGAAATATATGACCGGCTCCTTTTAAGTGAGGGCACCGGCACTTCAATTGCGTCACTTTCGGACGATGTACTGTGTCTTACATACAACGGGCTTTCCAAATCCCACATGCTCTGCGGTTACCGTATAGGCTGGGTTACTATAAGCGGAAACCTTGACATGGCCGATGACTACATGGAGGGGCTTGAAATGTTAGCATCAATGCGTCTTTGCTCAAATGTTCCCGGGCAGTCATTGATAGACGCAGCACTGTCCGGCAACATGCGTGCCGAGGAATATTTTAAAGAAGGCGGCCGCGTCCGGCTTCAAAGAGATACAGTTTATGAAATGCTAAATGCCATTCCGGGAGTTTCTGCCGTTAAGCCGGATGCTGCTTTTTATATTTTCCCGAAAATAGATACCGGAATTATACCCATATACGATGACAGAAAGTTTGCTCTTGATCTATTAAAAGAAAAGAAAATCCTTATTGTGCCGGGCAGCGGATTTAATTATCCCCGTCCCGATCACTTCAGAATAGTTTATCTTCCCCCGGCAGATGTTCTGAAAACCGCCATGGGCGACATAGCAGACTTTATTTCGTCAAGATAACCTCAATTATATGCAGCACGGGCGTCTCATAAGAGACGCCCGTGTACTTACATATATTCTGTAATTTCTATAATTTCTACAATCAAAATGCCTTTATGATCTTTCTCGGGCAGACTTCTGCGCATTTGCCGCAGCCTACGCACTTACTTGTGTCGATTGTGGCAAGGTTGTTGGTTACGGTTATTGCTCCCGCCTCACACTCTCTTTGACACTTCATGCACCCTATGCAGCCGGCGTCACATATTTTCATGACAGCTCCGCCTTTATCCTTGGATGAACATGCAGGCATAACCTTTTGTGTCTCGGGGATAAGCTTTACAAGGCTCTTCGGGCATGCGTCAACGCACTTCCCGCATCCGACGCAGTTGTCGCGGTTAACTGTTGCTATGCCGTTGACTATATGCATCGCATCAAACTGGCATACACTTGCACAGTTGCCAAGGCCGATGCATGCAAACGTACAAAGCTTATTGGACTTTCCGCCAAATAGCATAGCTGCGCGGCAGTCTTGCGGGCCGTCATACTCAAAACGTTTCTCCGCATTGCATCCCGAGCATGGAACAAACGCCACTTCTTTAACAAGATCGTCTGAGGACACGCCCATTATCGTTGCAATCTTCTTAGCCGCAGCTTCGCCTCCGGCGACACACTTGTTTGTTGGCGCCTGACCGGCTGCAACAGCTGCTGCGTATCCGTCACATCCGGGATATCCGCATCCGCCGCAGTTGGCGCCTGCGACGCAGTCGCGTATTGCGGCAACTTTGGGATCAACTTCAACATGGAATATTTTTGAGGCATAGGCAAGCACAGCGCCGAATATGGCACCAAGTGCGCCAAGTACCGCAATGGAAAGTAAAATGGATTTCATAAATGTTTACCTCCCTTTAAAATATCTGCATTCCGCTGAAGCCCATGAAGGCAAGAGCAAGAAGTGCCGCGGACACAAGGCAGATCGGGAAGCCTTTGAAGCATTCGGGATACTCGGAAAATTCCACTCTTTCACGTACGGATGAGAAAAGTACGATTGCGAGCAAAAATCCTACGCCGCCCATTATACCGTATGTCACAGACTCAATGAAATTGTAGTCGTTTTGGACATTAAGGAGAACAACGCCGAGAACTGCGCAGTTTGTTGTTATAAGGGGAAGGTAGATGCCGAGTGCGCTATACAGTGACGGCACGCTCTTTTTAAGGAACATCTCAACGAACTGGACAAGTGCTGCAATTATAAGGATAAATGCGAGAGTTTCCAAAAATGCGAGGTTCAAAGGTATGAGAATGTACTGGTCAACCACCCAGCAAATGGCGGATGCAAGTCCCATAACGAATATAACCGCAATTCCCATGCCGACAGCGGTATCTGTCTTGTTGGAGCAGCCGAGGAACGGGCAGCAGCCGAGGAACTGGGAAAAGATAAAGTTGTTTACAAGGATTGCTCCGAGAGAAATTGAAATTATCGAGGTAAGCATTATTCAATTACCTCCTTTTTTTCTTCTTCATCAGTTACGGCAGCTGCCTCTTTCTGCTTTGCATCAGCCTTTTCTGCGCTCTTTTTAAGTGCATACTGCATAACCGCTATAAGACATCCGAGAGTGAGGAATCCTCCGAAGGGAAGATTTAATATGGATGCGCCGTATTCCGAGTTGAACAGCTGAATTCCCTGGCCGGTGCCGTCAAGGGTGAACCGGAATCCGTTTGTCACGTCAATAAGACCGCCGCCGAAGCGCCCGCTTCCGAGAAGTTCACGTACAACACACATGATAATAAGCACGCATGTGTAGCCGAGTCCCTGGAATATGCCGTCAAAGAAGCTGTCTTTTACGCTGTTTTTCTGGCAGAAAGCTTCGGCACGTCCGATTATGATGCAGTTAACAACTATAAGCGGAATAAAGACACCGAGCGCTTCCGAAAGTGCCGGGACAAATGCCTGAAGCAGAAGGTCAACTATCGTAACGAAGCCCGCTATGACAACAACGAATATTGCAAGTCTTATCTCGTCCGGGATTATTTTTCTTATTGCCGCGATAACCACATTGCAGCAGGTAAGGATTATAAGAACGCTCAAGCCCATGCCGACGCCGTTAAAGAGTGTCGTCGTAATAGCCATGGTTGCGCACATGCCGATCTGCTGGACCAGAACAGGGTTATTTGTTATGAGGCCTTCTTTAAACTGATTTTTAATCTTCATTTAAATCCACCTCCTCAGCTTAAAGCCTTACAGGCTTCAATTGCGTTGGCAACTGCGCCCGTTACAGATTTTGAGGTGATTGTGGCGCCTGAAAGTGCGTCGATTTCACCGCCGGATTTTTTAAGTGCCACTGTCTCATCCTGGCCTATGAACTGCTCGCGGAAATTAACTCCCACAGGTGCAGTGCTCGCTGCATTTGCACCGAGGCCGGAAGTTTCGGAATGGGAAATTATTGAGATTCCCGTGCACTTAAAATCCTTAGAAACGCCGGTAGCCATTGTAATGCTTCCCTGTGCGCCTGAAAATGTAGATTCGACAACCCAGCCTTCGCCGTTGGATGCTTTGGATATCGAGTCAACCGTTTTATAAAGTGAGTTGGACTTGTCAAAACTAACATCCGAGTAGCTGGGTGACTCAAGAACCGTATTGTAGGCTTTTGCTGTCTTTTCAGCTGTAATTGCCGCGATGCGGTCTTTGGTAATTTCGTTTACTCCGCCGAGTATGCCGGCTGTTATTGCACAAACGAGCAGAAGTATGAAGGTGAGCTTTAAAATCTTATTCATGGATTACGCTTCTCCCTTCTTTGCATGCTTTTTGGCAAGCTTTTCATTCTTTATATCTTCTTTTGTAACGCCGAACTGATGACGTCTGAATGCTTTGTCTATGGCCCACGATGTAAGGTTCATAATAAGGATTGCATAAGATACGCCCTCGGGGAATCCGCCGAAGTAACGGATAAGAACGGTAAGAGCTCCGCAGCCAAATCCGTAAAGCAGCTGTCCGGGCAGTGTTACAGGGGACGTAGCATAATCGGTTGCCATGAAGATTGCGCCCAGCATAAGACCGCCGGACATGAGGTTATACAGCATCCACTCGCCGTTTGAATATCCGGCATGTCCGAAAATCAAGGTCAGCACGGCAACAGTTCCGATAAATGTCACCGGGATTCTCCAGCTTATGACTTTCCTTATAAGCAGATATACAAATCCTATAAGAAGTGCCAGTACGCTAAGCTCACCTATACATCCGGGTATTGTGCCCAAAAAGAGCGACTTAAACGACAGCGTTGCGGGCATTGCCTCTCCGGTATAGAGATAGGAAAGCGGTGTAGCCATGGTTTCCGCATCCACATATCCCTTAAGAGAACTCGGAACTGACCATGTTGCCATTATAACGGGATATGAAGCAAGCAGAAATGCACGGCCTGCAAGTGCGGGGTTCAAGAAATTTTTTCCTATGCCGCCGTAAAGCTGCTTAACAACCACTATTGCGAAAAATCCGCCTACCAAAGGCAACCACCACGGTGCCGATGTCGGAAGCGTGCAGGCTAAAAGAACGCCCGTCACGGCAGCTGAAAAGTCGCCTATCGTGCAGTCTTTTTTCATGAGCTTTCTGTATGCCCACTCAAAAAAGACGCATGCTGCAACAGATGTTAAAACAGGAATTAAGACCCCTGCGCCATACTGCCATACAGCTACAACCAGTGCCGGAATAAGAGCAATGATAACATCTATCATTATGCTCTTTGTATCGCGTTTTGTTCTGACCTGAGGCTGGTACGCTACGTCAAAAACGATTCTTTCGTTATTTTCTGCCATTTACTTCGCCTCCTTTGCAGCTGCAGCTTCCGCTGCGGCTTTTTCTTTCATCTGCTTGGCCTGGAACATGAGCTTTGCCGTCTTGAATGCATGCGTAAGAGGCATTCTTGCAGGGCAGTTATATGAGCAGCTTCCACATTCAAAGCAGTCAAGTATGTGATATTTTTCCATGTTCTCAAAGTCACCCTTTGAGTAGTACATGTACATAAATACGGGTTCTAAGTGCATCGGACAGACGGTAATGCATTTTCCGCAGCGTATGCACTTGGGGTTTTCAACGCTTCTGTCCTCTTCTTCAGTGAAGAAAAGGATGCCCGCCGTACCTTTTATATTAGGTGCATCAAGGTTTGTTGCGCAGATACCCATCATAGGTCCGCCGAGTACAATCTTCCTCGGAGTCTTTACGAATCCGCCGCACTGCTCGACAATGTGTCTGAACGGTGTGCCTACTCGTGTAAGACCGTTCACGGGTGCTTTAAGCGCACTGCCGGCGACCGTCACTATTCTCTCTATAACGGGCTTGCCGAGATAGCACGCCTCATAGATAGCATAAGAGGTTCTTGTCGATACGATGTTGCATCCGACGCCTGACGGGAGCCCACCCGGTTTTACTTCGCGCCCGGTTACGGCATAAGCCTGCATCTTTTCAGCGCCTTGAGGATATTTTACCTCTTCGGGAACTATCTCGATGCCGTACTTCTTCGGGTCAAGGGCTGTAAGAAGGTTTATAGCGTCCTGCTTATTTTTCTCAATCCCGTAGTATGCTGTGTCAACACCGCTTGCTATTCTTACAAGTTCAATACCCTTCATAAGCTGCTCGGGGTAGTTGAGCATCGTAAGATGGTCACCGTTTAAGTAAGGTTCGCACTCAGCACCGTTAATTATGAGTTTGTCTACCTTCCCGATACCGCCGCGGATTTTAAATGCGGTCGGGAACATTGCTCCACCCATGCCTACAACACCGGCATCACGTATACGTGTGAGTATTGCTTCCGGGTCTTTTAGCTGCTCGGGCGTAAGAGGCTCCATGAATTCCTGCTCGTCCTTATAGTCGTTTTCAATGACTACGGACATAATCATGTCTCCTAGCGGATGGGGGCGCGGCTCTACAGCTACGACCGTACCTGACACAGAGGCATGCACCGGAGCTGACAGGAGTGCTTCGTTGTCGCCTATTTTCTGGCCCATTTTGACGTGATCACCAACGGCAACAATTGGCACGCACGGAGCGCCTATATGCTGCGTCATAGGTATCACGACTTGAGGAGGCGGCTGGATTATAGACATCGGGATTTCCGGTGCCTTCATGTAATCCGGGTGCACACCACCTTTAAAAGTATGATTCATACGCTTTCACCTCGGTACTTTTTTCTTGTATTTGGCTTATGAATCATATTAACAAATTATTCATATATAGTAAACGAAAGTCATTTTTTTAACTAACTGCGTCAAATTTTTAACGATAGATCTTTATGCTTAATTGAACATGGTGAACTGGCAAGGTTCAACAAAGCCCGTTCGACTCTCTCGCTGCTCTATACAAACGCAAGGTCATCAACTTAAGTTTAACAATAAATCAACTCGAAAAACATTTGTTAATATTTATTGTGAATTAGCATAATTATGAATGAAAAACACGGAATTCCCGAGAGCAATGCAAAAAACTTATAAGCGAAAATTTCCCGGCTCAAAAGAAGCCGGGGAACGTATGATGAAATAAAAAAGGCAGAACCTTTAGCTTTGCCAAGTGACCATATAGAAAAGCGCACGCCGGAGATATTTTTCAATACCGATGGCGTGTGCTTTTAATTTATCTTTATCAAATTAAAGATGATTGTATATTTTCCTGTCGAGGGCAAAAATCCTGTCGCTCATCTCACCTTTTTCCATTTTTTCGTAAGTCTCGGTGTAAATCTCCATTCTCGAGTCAAGCATATCTATCTGGGCTAAAAGCTCGCTTTCTGCAATTGCAGGCTTAACTGCCGCACCGAATTCTACCTGACCGTGATGGGAAAGTATCATATGCTTTAAAAGCATTATCTTTTCATTGCTCACTCCAAGCTCATTTCCGACCTTTTCAACTTCTTCGGCGCCCATTACAAGGTGGCCTAAAAGCAGCCCTTCCTTTGTAAAATCGGCTAAAAGCCCGAGCTTTGACTGGGCATACTCATGCTCTTTTGCAAAATCGTGAAGCAATGTCCCCACCAGAAGAAGTGATCTGTCAACTGTATAGGGATAAATCTCCGTTGCGAGGAAGTCCGCGATTTTTAACATATTTCCCGTGTGCATTAGAAGTCCGCTTAAAAAGCTGTGGTGCACGCTTTTAGCTGCCGGCAGCTTTCCGAACATTTTCATGTGCCGTTCAAACATTGTCTCGGCTATGTTGCGGTACTCGGCATCTTCAATCGTGCCTATAAGGTCCTGTACGTACTCCATCTCTTTCATGCTGTCAATTGGAGCTGACGGAACTATGTCGTTTATTGAATATAGACCTACGTCATCATCATTTACTGCACGGATTTTTCCGATTCTAAGCTGCAGTGCACCCCTGTATTCCACTACTTTTGCTCTGAGCTTGACTATGTTTCCTTCTTCTTTTTCAATACCGCCGCCTGTGTATTCCCAGAGTTTCCCGTCTATCTCTCCGCTTGCGTCGCTTATTATAGCTGCAAGGTAGCTGCTTCCGTTTTGCTGTGACTTTACCGTGGCGTTTTTTAATAGATAATATCCCTGTATCTCATCTTCGGCTTCCAAGTATGCTATCTGCTTATTGTATTCCATGTTAATTCCTCAATTTAAAAGTATTTTCGAAAAATGTGCATGCTGCGATGCAGGCATTGATTATTGTTTTTAAGTATCCGTATCTTATCAGTCAAGCATTAAGCTTAAAAGTTCTTCATCGGTTGATTTCATTCCATCTGCGGCAAGGCGTCCGACTGTCGAAATTGTTTTTTCTATGTCCGGTTTTACTATTCCTTCACCGTCACGGAATACATTTCCCGCCTTAGCCATTGAATATCCGAGAAGGGAACAGTAAAGAGCCGTTGCTATTTTTGCCGCACATGAGGATTTTGCCCCGTCGCATACCATTCCGCTTATCGTTCCGAGAGAATTGATTATTGTATTTTCTATCACCTCAAGCCTCTGGGAATCCAAATATCCTATGCCCGCCGCGGCTGCTGCTGCCGCGCACACGGCACCGCAGTATGCCGAGAGCTTTCCGATTCCTTCTTTTTCATGTATTGCTATAAGGTTTGCAAAGCAAAGCGCCCTTAAAAGCTCTTCGTGAGAGCACGATTTCATTTGCGCGTATTTTATTATAGGAAGTGAAACGGTCATTCCCTGATTTCCGCTTCCGCTGTTTATTACGACAGGTTTTGTGCATCCGTTCATTCTGGCATCGCTTCCCGCGGCCGCAGCGGATATAAGTTCCGACCATATCCCGCCTGCGTCCATCTGTTTCACGGCTTTGCCGACCTTTTCGCCCCAGTCGTTTTCAAGACCTTCGTTTGAAATATCCGTATTGTACTCTATCTGCTTTTCTATCGTGTCTTTGATTGAGTCTATATCCACCTCTCCGGCATAATCGTATATGTCCTTTACCGTCAGAGGAACACTTTCTATGTCGGACTCTTCAAGAGTCATGGCTCTTTTTTTAAGATATACCCCGTTTTTTATGACATTTCCTATACCGGTATGACTGTCTATTATTTCAACCGATACGCTGTCATTATCTGCGTACGCGTCAATTACAACATGAAGCGTGTGCTCGGACGGCAAATGGTAAACAACCGCTGTCTTTTTATCAAGCATTTCCCGTATAAGTTTTCTGTCATCATCGTCAAGAACGCTTATAACCTCAAGCTGAAGATCCTCTCTTCCGCTTACGGCTCCGGCGATTGCCGCAACATCAATGCCGCGCAGTCCTCCGGTGCCGGGTACGGTTACCGCTTTTGCATTTTTTATAAGGTTTCCCGAGCATCTAACTTCCATCCTATCGGGCATTTTACCGAGGACTTTTCTTGCGTATGCCGCCGCGTACGCTATCGCTATAGGCTCCGTGCATCCCATAGCTACAAGAAGCTCGGATTTCAGTATTTCCGTATACTGCTTTATAACCGTTTCCGTCATCTGCTACACACCTCCGGAATTTCTTGCTTTGATTAATTATAGCATCTTTCAAAAAGCGAGAACATGAATTTTTCACATGTTCTCGCATAGTG
>R05__coassemble_682_pt1 | contig 14693 bp, 16 predicted proteins | sample R05__metabat2_high_PE_014 | metagenome-assembled genome bin R05
ACCCGTTTGAATACAGTTTTGAAAAAAATTCTTTAAGTGAGCTATTGAATACTGCATGAACCTCGGCTTGAAAGGCATCGAGTGCCGCCATTCAAGCCACACCCCGGGGCAGATGGCTTACCTTGAATCAATCGCCTCCGAGTACGGTCTTTATAAAACCGGCGGAAGTGACTACCACGGAAACATAAAACCGGACATAAGTCTCGGCAGCGGAAAAGGTTTCATGTCCGTCCCGTATGAATGGCTCGAAATACTCAAATCCGCCAGAAAATAATTTTGTAAAGAGGGCTACACACTATGGTAGAAGTAATATTTGCAGACCGGATATTGATTGCGGCTGCAATTGCACCGGCAATATTTCTTTTTTGCTATGTATATAAAAAGGATACGCTTGAAAAGGAGCCCATTGGTCTTCTTGTAAAGCTTGCACTCTGGGGCATCATATCCACAGCGCTTGCTTCAATTTCGGAAACTGTCGGTATAGCGGTTTTGCCGTATGTCTCCTCAGCCGGTTCAAAGCTTTACAACATCCTTCTTTACTTTATAGTAGTGGCCCTGAGTGAAGAAGGGTTCAAGTATCTTCTTTTAAAATGGAAAACATGGAGAAGTACCGATTTCAACTGCCAGTTTGACGGTGTCGTGTACGCAGTGTTTGTTTCTCTTGGCTTTGCACTGTGGGAAAACATCTCTTACTGCGTATCGTACGGGTTTTCAACAGCCGTTGCCCGTGCTCTCACAGCTGTGCCGGGTCATGCCTGCTTCGGTGTTTTCATGGGTACATTTTACGGTGCCGCAAAACGCTGCAGCATTTCGGGAGATAAAAAGACTGCCGGATCTCTTTTGTGGGCATCGCTGCTTGTTCCCACCTTCCTCCACGGAATGTATGACTATCTCGCTTCTACGATGGAAGAAAATGACAGCTATCTTTTCTTTATTTTTGTGATCGTATTTTTCGTTGCTGCATACAAGCTTGTAAAAAAGCTTTCAGAAAACGACAGATACATCAGCACGGATAACCCGGATGGCAGCATTTGAAGAAATTGACGTGCATTCCATGACGCGCGATCAGGCAAAGACTGCGATTGATGCCAAGCTCAGGCGCTGCAAAGGTGATGTTTATACGCTTCGAGTAATACATGGATATCACGGAGGAACTGCCATACGCGATATGGTCAGATCTCACTACAAAAACAATCCCGGGATTATAAGGATTGAATTCGGCCTCAACCAGGGCGAGACGGATCTTATCCTGCGGGAAATATAGCGCATCATAGTAAAAATGCTCCGTAAGTCTGTTTTTTACAAACTTACGGAGCTTTTATATTGCATCAATGTCTTATTTGACTTGGATTATTTGGATTTTCCTTTTTCCTTGGACCTCTTGTCATTTATAATTGCCATTTCTTTTGCCGTCACCTCTGTCACGCCGTTTTCCTTGGCCCACGCTACGCATCCCTTGAGTACCGTCGGGAGGAAAATTCTCGGAACATTGAGAATTGTGAGAAGTGCATCATCGGAAAAATGTACGTTTGGATCAGTTCTGTCCGCAGCATAACGTACCGATGAAAGGGTTGCTTCCCTTATCGGAAGAATCTCCGGAACAAGGCGCGGAGTTTTTGCAAACCAGAAATTCTTGCTGTCTCTGTATCCGTGGCATATAAGGACATCCGGCCACAATTTTCCCTTTACCCCGTTGATAATATTATCGTAAAACTTTGGCTTCATAAGGACCTTGTCGATTCTTAAGATGAAATGGGCACCATACTGTGTTGTTATGCCGTTGAAGTCTTTGTATGGAGGAGGATAGCAGCCGTCCTGCAGCTGACGGCCTATGTCTTCATCCGCATTTTCAAGGTTGCTCATCCATGTGCATTCAAATACCTGGTAAGCCTCACTGACAACCAACGGCCTCGGAACATCAGGATTTTCCTTTGCGCACAATCCCTCTTCAAGATTGAAGCCGAAATTTTTCATCTTTTCGGCAGGTGTGTCTCCCGGCCAGCCCTGAGCTACGATTTTCTTGTGATATCCCCTGCCCTCCGGCATGTAATTGATAGCTATCTGCTTTCGTCCGGCAAGAAGATGCTGTGCAGTATTCGAAGAATTTCTTGCTTCAAGTATCACCGCATAATAATCTTTACCTGCGATGTAATACGGGAAGCAAAGTGAGTAGGATCCGACGGATGTGGAACCATCCTCTGCCAGAGATGAAATAAGAACGGTGGACATCGGAATATACGAGCTGGTCTGATAAAAATTATCCACAATTCTCAGATCTTTGAATGAACTCATTGTTTTTCTCCTTTGCATATATATGTAACTGTTCAGTACCTCTTTAAGGAAAATCCCGAAAATTTTCGAGGAAGACCTTATATAGCAGCTGTTAACGTCTCTTTTTCTCAAGTATGCCGGATATGGTAAGTATTCCTCCGACCACAACAAGAAACAGTATCAGAAGCCACTTGGCGATAGGGATACGGGATACACGAATATTAACCGAGGATACGGCAAACAACACTATTACAGCTATCCCCGCAACACAGCCCCATTTTGCAGCCTTGCTCTGCGGCTTAAAGAAAAGCCATATAAGAGCTGCAAGAAGCGGTACTACGAGCACTCCGGATCTTATTGTCACTCCGAAAAGATGCACTCCCGAGGAAAAGAAATTGGACGCAACATATACTTTTTTCAGGAACATCCACATACCGGCAATAAGCATAGCCATTCCGACTATGAATCTTGTCTGGGCATCTTCGATAAAATTCTTCATTTTATTTAAGTCTCCATCACATTACAGAGCCTAAAAGGGCCTGATCTTTTTCATACAGTATACCATTTATTTCGTCAATGTCATAATTCTTATTTTCAATGAAATATTTAACCACGAGATCAGCCACATAATATGGTGAAAATGCTATTCCCGCTCTCTTAAGAAGGTCCTCCGCCTCATCCATATCAAGTCCGAGTCCTATTGCACAGGCAAAAGCCGTCGTTTTTTTCGGCTGCTTTTCCGGGTGGTTCTTGAGATTATAAAAAAGGCTTTTTGTTATATTTGCCCTTGTATAAAATTCTCCGTTCTTCATTCCCTTTTTATTGACCCACCACTGACACATATCTCCGAATGAAAGGTCCATGTCCATATAGTCTTCTTTGCATGGCGGAACTACTTCAGGCTCGCAAGGCAGTGATACATGAAATGCCTTATGGGCAAAAGGTCTTTTTGAACAATATAACTTTCCGTCATCTTTTTTTGCATCCGATTTTTTATTGCAATAATCAGCGTGATGGGGTTTATAGCATCCGCCGTAGTTGTCATCTACAGCTTCTGCCTTACGTATATCTCCGCTTTGTTGTGTCTTATAAAAATCTTCATCGGCTTCCTCTGCACTGCCGCAAAATTCCGGTAATTCCGGTTCTTTGCGATATGCTTCGGTGCGGTGTTTAAGCCACATTACACTCTCGATATCTGTCAGGCGCTCTTTGTTCTCATCAATATAGTTATCGTCTATATACTGGCTGATGGCATCATCAAGTTTCCTTGAGATTCCAAACATGGTTTTTCCGAAAGTAACAAGGTATATTTCAATATCATCGTCCGTGTCTGCAAGAAATTTTCTTGCCTCTGAAGTTGCCGTTTTGTAAGCAAGCTCCTTGGGGTATCCGTTTGCACCGGCCCCGAGAACCGGCATGGCAACGGATTTGCATCCGTTGCCGATTGTCAGCTCAAATATCTTTTTATAGCATCCCTTCAGAGACTCCATGCAATCCTCAGACCCGTCATAGAAGTCGGTAACCGTGTGGATGATATACTTGCAGCTTGGGATATCGTATGAGTCCGTAATAACAGCCGAACCGACCGGGCATGTACCTAATTTCATAAGCGCCTCATCCAGCGTTGGCCCTGCCGCCATGTGTATGCTGGCATCGACTCCCGTACCCGCCCCGATGAGATCTTCGTTCGTCGAGTTGACTATTGCGTCAACTTTCATTTTCGTTATATCGTTTCTGACTATTTGAAGCGGCATATGTAATCCCTTTCTTTTTTATTTATTGTTTATATAGTACCTTATCTTGAACGTTTTTGGAAGTCCTTGTCAGCCTCCGCACGCCACTCGACGGTCTCGCAGTTTTTGATTCCATCTCTTGAATTTCTGATTGCACGGCTGGCCGCTCTGTATTTTGCTGCAGTCCCCGCTGCATCATGATGGCAATCCACGGCATATTCCTCTCTTATTCCGTATTCCCTGGCCGTTGCAACGGCATCTATGTTTTCTGCCATGAATATAAATTCCCAGCCGTATTTTTCCTGCTCGTGCTTAATTTTCTCGCGTAAGCTCGAAACATCGTATTTATGGCTTGCATTTTCCATGCCGTCTGTTGTTATGACAAATATCGTGCTGCCCGGCACATCTTCCTCTCTTGCGTATCTGTGGATAGATGCGATATGGTCAATCATTGACCCCATGGCATCAACAAGTGCCGTGCATCCGCTTGCGCGGTATTCTTTTTCCGTCATTTCAGGAACATCGGAAATATTCACTCTGTCATGAATAATGACTGAATCATTATTGAAAAGACAGGTTGTGACAAGCACCTCGCCGTCTCCGTTTCGATGCTCTTTAAGTACCGAATTAAATCCACCGATCGTATCATCCGTGAGCCGTTCCATCGATCCGCTCATGTCAAGAATAAATACAAGCTCCGTTACATTGTTTTTCATAATAAATTTCCTCCTTATTTTTAAGCTGTAACTTTAACTTACAGTCTTATTATAAGGAGGAATCGGGGTAAACAGGTCAAATGACATTTGACCACCGGAATTTTTTTCTACTTTAGAAGTCTTTCAGCCCTTGCTTTTGTAAAATCAGCTATTTTAGTCCATAAACCGTGCAATTGTTTTTTATGGGAACAAAGCTTTTCCGTACAGTTGCTGCAATTCATATACGCATTTGTCTTTGCCGAAAAGCGCTCCGGATGAAGAAAAATCGTAAGTTCCCACCTGAACATCAGCCCGGCCGAAAGCAGCAGCAGACTCCACGTATACCACTTTCTAACAAAAAACAGCGGTGTAAACATCATCGCGTAGTCCCAGTTGTAGATTCTGCAGGAAACGCAGCACTTGTTTTTAAAGAACCAGGACTGGAACGGGCAGAAAAATAAAATACAGATCATATCGCAGATTGAATACAGCAGGCAGATGAGAAGCATTATCTCATCTGTCAAAAATCCTGCCATTTTTAATCCGCCGATTATCCCGTTTAGCGTGCACCACAAAAGAGCGACAAGTGCCGTTGCATTGTTGTCATCAAACTGGGCATCCGTGCTTCCGGTTTTTATATAATTGCGCGCAAACTGTTTCTGGCATCCCGGGCTTTCAAGCTTTGAGGGGAAAAACCGCAATATCATTTCAACAACGAATATAATCCATATTGCGATAATGAACTTCTCGCTTAAAAGCACCTTTCCGATAAAATCTTTCTTTTGATGTACAGACTCCACTATGTAGCTTATAAGGCCCGTCAGAAATAAAGCTGAGCGGAATATAAGCCTGAAAAAATGTAATGCACTTACTTTAGATATCTTTGGTTTCAAAATTCACTCCAAATAAAAATCGGATTATAGCTCTGCAATAACCTCGCACTCGAGATAAACGTCTTTTGGAAGTCTTGCAACCTCTACGCAAGACCTTGCGGGATACGGTTTCGTAAAGTAATTTGCATATATCTCATTTATCTTGCCGAAATCATTCATATCTTTTATGAAAACGGATGTCTTTACCGTCTTTGAAATATCTGTACCTGCCGCTTCAAGAAGCGCTTTAACATTAGTAAAAACCTGATTCGCCTGCTCTTCAAGAGATGACGGTATCTCACCTGTTGCCGGATTGATTGGGATCTGACCGGATGCAAAAACAAAATTTCCGGCTATCTGTGCCTGTGAGTAAGGACCTATTGCCTCAGGGGCATTTTTTGTTATAACCTGCTGCATTATAATTGTTCTCCTTTATGTTTACATAATATTGTTTACTTGTGTTACTTCAGCGCTGAGCGTCTTGCTGAATTGCATATAGACCGCCTGGCTTATTACAGATGTAATTACGTCTCCGGTAAACTGCGCCCATACAACACCGTTTATTCCAAATAATGCATTCATTATGAACAGGAGCGGAATATTGAGGCAGGCCCATCTTAAAAGCATAAGCTGCAGCGCCCTCACTCCTTTTCCTACTCCCTGGAAGTAGTTTACGTAGATGAAGCTTAAAAACATGAACACGGTTGCCAAAGAGCGTGCCCTTAAAAATCCTGTTCCGAGCTCCACCGTTGACGGATCTTCTATGAAGAATTCCATTATTTGAGGCGCAAATATCTCATAAAGCGCTATTGCCGAGAAGCCGATTATCATACCGGTATATCTGGCTTTTTTGACAACGGCTGTCATTCTCTCAATGTTCCCGGATGAGTAGTTGTATGCGGCTATCGGCACCATGCCGAGGCACAGTCCCACTCCTATATTTGTCGGGAACCGCTCGGCTTTCAGAACTATTCCTATCGCGGCAAGTGCCGTGTCCGAATAAGCCGCCATGAGCTTGTCTATTATTATATAGTCGAGATCGAAAAGGAACGGCCCGATTGCAGCCGGAATTCCGACCGTAAAAAATGCCTTCATGCTGTCTTTTGAAGGAAGTCCCTCCTTAGGTCTCAGGCATATTATTTCGCTTCTTGATTTTATCATGACGGCAACAAACAGCAAGCAGGTTGCGACATTTGAAATCATGGTAGCTATGCCGGCACCGAGCGTTTCGGAGCCTTCGGGCAAAATGACGAACATGAAAATGGGGTCCAGGATTATATTTAGTATTCCGCCCATCGAAAAGCCGTACCCCGCAATCTTTGAGTATCCGGCATTTCTCAGAAGATTTCCCAGTGTCATGCCCATTATGGTAGGAACGGCACCAATTACTATTACACATGTTGCATACTGCTTTGCATATTGAAATGTTGCATCAGATGCTCCGAGGGCAAAAAGGAGGTCATCCATAAGAAAATAGGTAGCCGCGGCAAAAACGAACGAGGAGACGACAGAAAAAAGGATTGAAAATGTTGAAACCCTTCTCGCCTCATCCTCTTTTGAAACACCGAGCAGTCTTGCTATCAATGTGCCTCCGCCGGTGCTTGCTATATTTGAAAATACGAAGCAGACATTGTATACAGGCAAAATGAGCGACGCCCCGGCTATCATTCCGGGATTATTGGTCCTTCCTATATAGTATACATCCGCTATGTTGTATATAAGCAGTATTAGCTGGGATATGATCATCGGGACCGCCATCTCTTTAAGCGCCTTCCCGACCGGCATTTCCTCAAATATTAATCTGTTTCTTTCTTTTTCGTCAGTTGCTTTCAATGGGTCTCAGTTCCTTTGCTATTTCGTTCAATACTCTTTTTTTGTCCGCACTCCAAAGCGGTGCAACAAGGTCTCTTTTTGCCCCGTCTCCGGTCAGGCGGTGTACTATTATATTCTCTCCGGCTGCCTTAACGCAAGCGCAAAGCGCCTCAATATATCCGTCAAGCGTCATTACATCGAATTTCCCGTCCAGATAATCTTTTTCAAGGTCCGTGCCGTGAAGCACATGAAGAAGCTGGAATTTAATGCCGTCAGCCCCGCTTTTTGAAATATACTCCGAAGTCTTTGCCATCATCGGTATATTCTCTCCGGGAAGTCCCAAAATCATGTGCACAACCGTTTCTATTCCGGCAGCTTTAAGCCTTGTCATTGCTTCATCGTAGACATCAAGATTATATCCGCGCCTTATATATTCCGCCGTCTTTTCATGGATTGTCTGGAGACCGAGCTCAACGAATACGGGCTTTATCCCGTTCACCTTCGCAATGACGTCCATCACATCGCTTCCGAGGCAGTCAGGTCTCGTCGCTATGGAAAGTGCCGCAATGTCCTCACGCTTCGCCGCACCCATAAAAAGTCTTTCAAGCTTTTCGGGATTGCCGTATGTGTTTGTGTGGCTTTGAAAGTATGCAATATACCTGCCTTTGCCTTTTTTCCCAAGTACGGCTATTGCGTCGTCAATTGCTCCGTTGATATCTTCTCCGCACGAAACGGCAAAATCTCCGGAGCCGTCACGGCAGAATATGCACCCGCCATATCCTTTGGTGCCGTCGCGGTTCGGGCATGTGAAATTACCGTCAAGAGCTATTTTATATACTTTCTCTCCGAATTTTTCTTTGAAATATTGATTTGCCGACCTGTAATAAATCATCAGCTCAAAAATCCGATCATATTATATATGCATATGCCCATGACTAATATCATCATGGCTAGAAAGAGCGAATTAACCGATCTTTCCGAGAGGCGTTTATTTATCCTGTTACCGGCCTCGCTTCCGATAATTCCCGCTGCAATCATTGCCGCAAGAAATTTCAAATCGGTTGGCGGCACCGTGCCGGATAAAAGCGAAAACAAAAGAGAGAATATCTGGCTTATAAGGATTATGCAGATGCTGTTTTCGGCTGCCTCCTTCACATTCATTGAAAACAAAATGAACAGCGCCGCCATATTGAACGGTCCTCCGCCTATACCAAGAAAAGCTCCTATAAATCCCAGCACAATGCCTGCCACTGCGCATACCGGGATACCCCGGAGTCTATATGATTTAAGCTTGTCTTTATTTAGCGTATAAACAAAAGTCAGCACAACAAGCAAAAAAAGCACAGCCGTCTGGACTGCTCCGGCGGTTTTTTCCGTGTTGAAAACTCCCTTTATATAAGAAAAAGCAAGTTTTCCTAATATTCCCCCGGCTGCCGCTCCAAGCCCGAGCGGCACTGCGGTTTTATAATCAAGCATCGAATCTTTTTTGATTGATGACTTTCCGACGGACCATAAGCTCATTGCAAGGACTGTACACCCGGATATGAAGCTTATCTCCGACACCGATGCTGTGCCGAGCATATCCAGCACCGGCTTGATTATTACTCCTCCGCCGAAGCCGCATATTCTTCCTGCCGTGCACGCGATCAGCGCCGAAATCACCGCTAAAATATATCTTTCCATATTACTTCCCGGCGCGGCTTCTCATATTATCTGCAATCACTAATATATCTTCCATAATATCATCTAAAAATTCTTTGTATGAACATTTGCTGTCACCTTCTGCGTAGCAGACAGATTCCTGCATTCTTTCGCATCCTCCGCCGCATATTGCTTTATACCGGCACTCATTGCAAAGAGGTCTTATCCTCGCACGGTTTTTAAATAGATCATTCACTTCGCAAGTCATTATCTCGTCAAGTGTGTTTTCTTTAAGAGTTCCTGTTTTCCAGTTATCCAGCATGTAAAAGTCACAAGGATAGGTACTGCCGTCACTCTCTACCACAATCTGCGGCGAGCAGTATCCCGTAATGCCGCAGGCATTCATTTGCGCGAAAGCTGTGAGTGATATGAGGTCGTCAAAAAGTTTAATCGAGTAGTATTCCCCTTTTAAGCACGCCTCTTTCCAGTATCTGAAGATTTCCGTGTAAAAGGTTTTAAAACGGTCCGGCGTCAGGCTATAAGCACTTTCACCGCCAATCGGCGCTATGCAGGGCGTAAACTGGACATACTCAAGTCCGTTTTCCCTGATAAACTTCCAGACTGCCGCCGGGTGCCTTGCGAGGGAATTTGTCAGTGTCATAAGTACATTGAACTCAACACCGTATTTTTTGAGCATGCCGATTGATTCTATTACCCTTTTATATGGCCCGTTACCGGATGCATCTTTCCTTACATAGTCATGATTATCCTTCATGCCGTCAAGTGACACCCCGACCAGGAATTTATTCTTTTTTAAATACCGGCACCAGTCGTCATCAAGAATGAGCGCATTTGTCTGAATAGAAAAATTCGTATTTTTATATTTATCCTTTTCGGATACATAAGCTTTAAATTTTTCAAACCACTCAAGCCCCGCCAGTGTCGGCTCTCCGCCCTGAAAGCAGATTGAAACCGTGTCATTTTTTGCGACAGATGCATATATATTGTCAACAACCGTTTTTGCCGTCTCATCCGTCATAATGCCATATGAGGCCGTTTCTCTTTTTGATGCTTCATCTTTATAAAAGCAGTAGGCACAGTTCATGTTGCAAAGGGAGGATGCCGGCTTTATGAGTATATTTATGTGTCTCATCCCTTTTTGCTTTCCTTCCCTACTTAACCGTAACTGTCCGGACTATCCTGCGTCTTTTTACAAAATGCCGCATGTACCAGAGGTTTGACTTGAACTCATCGCCTATTGCGTCCATCTTTTCATACATCTGCGATTTAAGCATCTCTTTTATATCTTTGTAATTATCGTCCTTTGCAAGATTTATCATCTGCAAAGGGTCTTCAATGTTGTCATAAAGATGTTCCTCACCGTCTTTAAGGTATACGGCATAGGTATATCTTTTGTCCCTCACTGCGCGCCATTCACGTCCGTTTCCCGCAATGGCCGTCGGTCCGGTGCCCATCATAAGCGATGGTGAAACGTTATCTTCTTTTCCCGTAATACATAGGCTTAAGTCCTCACCTTCAACCTCTTCGGGGTATTCAAGGCCCATAAGAGATAACAGCGAAGGCATTATATCCACTGTGTTGAAGCAAAAATCCGCATCGCCTTTTTTAAGATTCCGGGCATACTTTATCAAAAACGGCACTCTTACGGCCTCGTCATAAAAGATATTCTTTGCACGCCTTCCGTGCGCACCGAACATCTCGCCGTGGTCTGACGTGAAAACAAATATAGTATTGTCAACAAGTCCGCTGTTTTTAAGATAATCCCAGATTTTTCCGACATTGTAATCAAGGTTCAGCACCATAGCATAGTAGACCCTCATCCACTCGCTGAGATTTTCTCTCTCTTTTTTATTGAGTCTGGCCCACATGTCCGCATGTCTGTCGTTTTTTTTGCTGTAATTCTCCGGAAGAGGAAAATCCGTATCTTTCAGCATATCATAGTATTTTTCCGGCACATTTTCCTTCGTCCATGGGTCATGCGGAGTCCCCAGCGACAAAAACATTGCAAACGGTTTATTTCCTTCTTTAAGCCGCTCCATCTCTTTTATGGCGAAATCCGTCATAAAGTCCGGCTCATAGCCGTCCGCATAGATTTTTTCGGGAGTATCCAAATGATAATAAGCCTTCGGGGCGTAGTATTCATGATGGAAGTTGTATGCCGCAAAAAGTCCGTCAAAGCCGAGACGGTCAGGACCTTCCGGCACAAATGAGTTTTTGACGTCGTAGTGGTGCCCCAGCTGCGCTGCGTAGAGATGCCACTTACCTATATATGCCGTTTCATACCCCGCATCGTTCAATGCATGCGCAATTGTGCGGTGGTTTGTATTCATGCGGATTTCATTTATAACCATGCCGGTGCTCGTTGTGTATTTTCCCGTGAACAAACTTGCACGGTAAGGTGCGCACACCGGGTGTCCGGATACCGCATTTTTTATATTCAAACACTCAGATGCTATAGCATCCAGCCTCTCCGTTTTAACTTTTCCTCCGTTGAAGGAAAGTGCATCATACCTCAGCTGATCTGCAAAAACATAAACGAGATTAGGTGCCATCAGACGTTCTCCCCATCATATCTTAACCTTGCAAGTTTTTCTTTCATATCTTTCATTTCATCTTTGCCCAGAGGATATGCCGTCATCAATATAAGCATAATGACAAAAAGTATGAACGGCACAACCGTTGCAACGGTGTACATTCCTTCAAGTGTCGACGCATTCTGGCCCGTTCCGACAAGGTCGGCATCGTATCCTACAAGCCCGAGGAACATCGGTGCCAGAGCCGCCAGGGCCTGACCTACTTTTCTCATGAAAGTAAACGCAGAGTAGCTTACCGCCTCTTCACGGCGCCCCGTTTCAAGTTCCCTTGCATCTATTACATCCATGGCCATGGCCCATACCTCAAGGGTTAAAAAGCCCACGCCGGCATTTAAGAAAAATGAAGCTATAATATATGCCTCGGGCGTTTTAAGCCGTACGAGCCATACAAGAAGAGATGTAACCGCAGATACCGCAAGTCCGAAAATACATATGTTTTTCTTTCCGAACCGCTCCATAAGTTTATTTGCAAAAGGAATCATTATAAGCATAGGAAGATATCCGGCAACAGTCACGAATATAAGCTTTCCCGATGCCTTGTAGTAGTCTTTGAAAAGATACACATTTACAGTGTTGAGGTACATGGAAGATGCCATCAAAAGGCAGCCTATTATACTCATTATTACAAATGCCTTGCTTTTTATTAATCCTTTCAGCACTTCTTTGACCGGCGTTTTAGATGGGTTTTCATTTGACGGTATAAACTCTCTTGTCCATTTAAATGACAAGGTATAGAGGATCATCATCATAAGCGCAAGAATGCACATGGCTTTGAAAAGTTTAGCCGCATCAAGAACATTGTTTGTGAATATAAAAAGCGGGAAAAGTATTGTTGCCGGAAGAGATCCTATTCCGCCGCCTACACTTCTGCACATGGAAAGAATGCTTCTTTCGTTTTCCCTTCTTGTCATAACCGTTGCCATCGAGCCGTACGGGACCAGAACCACGGTATAAAGCATCCCGTAAAGAATATATGTCACTGCGGCGTAAACTACAGCAGTAATGCCTGATATGCTTTTCAAAGGAAGCATCGTAAGTGCTGCAGATATTGCAAGAGGGATTCCTCCATAGAGTATAAATGACCGGTATTTCCCGTTTTTATCCGGCTTCCTTCTTTGCACTATGAATCCCATAATTGGGTCATTGATTCCGTCCCAAAGTCTTGCAACAATCATTATGGCGGAAACTGCAAGCGTGCTTATTTTCAAAACATCTGTATAGAAAACCGAAAGGTAGGCGCCCAGTGCCGAAAAAGCCAGCATTCCGGCCACATCGCAAAGTGCATATCCTACATAATTTTTTATTGTAAGCTTTTGTTCCATGTACATCATCACGTCCTTATAAATTCTCTATTTGATTATACACTTGAGAATTTTTTTAATAAAGTCCGTTTACACATAAATATGAAAATGCCCTTCCGGGAGAAATCCGGGAAAGGCGTCTTCAAACTAAACATATTATACCGGTCAGATTTTTATCTGCCATTACCGGTACCGATTGCAATCTGCATTGATTTTGCCTTGAAATCTTCTTTTCTTTTGCTTGTATTTATCTTTTATTTTTTGTAATATGTATGCACAATTCATATTCAATTTTTTGTAAAAAACACACACAATTCATGTTATATTTTTTGTGAGGAACCTGATATGGAGCTACAAAGAAAGGCATATTTCTCTCTTCTCGAATGGAAAAACTCATCTGCAGGATCAAAAGCAATTATGATTAAGGGCGCCAGACGTGTCGGGAAGAGCTATCTTAGTGAGACTTTCGCCAAGAAGGAATATAAATCATATATTCTTATAGATTTCGGCAGTCCACTGCCGGGAACAGTTAATATCTTTGAAAAATATGGTAATCGCAACAGCCTGAATGAATTTTTCAATCAACTTTCGGTTATGTACTCTGTGCCTCTATATGAGCATAAATCTGTCATTATTTTTGACGAGGTTCAAAAATATCCGAAAGCGAGAGAACTTGTAAAATACCTCGTGGCAGACGGCAGATATGATTATATAGAGACAGGTTCTCTTATTTCTATTAAAAAGAACGTCAAGGATATAGTCATCCCGTCAGAGGAGGAAGAGCTGCTGCTTTATCCCCTTGATTTTGAGGAATTTTTAAATGCACAATCAGACTTTGTAACGGTGCCGTTCCTGCGCGATTGCTACGAAAGTGAGAAACCTCTTGGCAATTTGCTCAAGGGCATTATGGATAAATTCCGGCAGTATATGATTGTCGGAGGCATGCCTCAGGCGGTGACAGAATATATTTCATCAGGGAATATAGACAAAGTTGAGCGTATCAAGCGAGGAATCTTAAAACTGTATCGTGAAGATATTGCCAAATATGCCGATGGATATGTAGCGGAGGCAACGGCTGTCTTTAACGCAATTCCTTCTCAGCTTTCGCATCATGATAAAAAAATTAAATTCTCTGCTCTTGAGCAGGGAGACAGATTCTCTTGCTATAAGGATGCGCTCTTCTGGATAGGAGATTCTATGGTAGGAAATTTGTGCTACGGAGTTGATGCTCCTGACGTGTTCGGAGATTTCAAGCTGCAGGCATCGAAGGTGAAATGCTATATGGGAGATACCGGGCTTTTACTGACAATGGCAGCGGGCGAAAAGTATTTGAGCAGCAGCCTTTACAAATCATTTATGCTGGGGAAACTTTCCATTGACCACGGCATGATGACGGAAAATGTTATTGCACAGATGTTGCGCTCAAATGGACACGATTTGAGATTTTACGAAACAATCCTGCACGAAGACGAAGACTCAAAGAAATACGAGGTTGATTTTCTGCTAACGAAAGAAAGCAGCACTGTTCCTGTAGAGGTAAAAAGCGGAAATAATAGATATCACACATCAATTGACTATTTTTGCGGCAAATACGGACACAAGGGTACTAAAGGCATTATTCTTACAAAAGGGGATTTACGGATTACCGAGGACTATATATATCTTCCATTGCCAATGGCAATTTTTCTCTGAGCTATTCAAGAGAAAAGTGAAGGATCCTCGGTTCTTCAAGTGCCGAGAGGAATTCACACCT
>R05__coassemble_704_pt1 | contig 14370 bp, 14 predicted proteins | sample R05__metabat2_high_PE_014 | metagenome-assembled genome bin R05
AGTTTTCAATACTCATAACTGCCAGGTCACCTTTTCCGTTTTTCGTAATGAAAACAGGTTCTGAATAGGTGTGACAATAGGTTGAGATTTCATTGTAGCTGTTGCGCAGCTCGGCGCTGGATTCTATTCTCGGCATCGCTAAGCGCCTCCTACCAGATTATGAATGGACAGGCCATCAAGGTTGCCCCTCAAAGTTATTGTAATCCCTCAAACTTTTCGGATTCCCACGAAAAAATCCGTCATACCAAACTGATACGACGGATTTCCTTATGAATGAATTTTAGATATTTTCCTTGTCTACTTGACAAGGGGCTGATCACGTTACACTGCGCAGCAACAGCTGGTATTATTTTTTATGCATCCGACCTTTTAATTGTATTGTCGATTGTCTCATAAGATACGATAAGAGGAACGCTTTCATATATACACGATGACGTATCAAGCCCGTACCATGAAATTTTAGATCCGGCGGCATGCCTTATTGCGTATTTGGTCCTGAGCACAAACTCGTCAATCGAAGCAAGCTCCGATTTTGAAGAAATGGTTTTTTTAATCTGGCAGAATTTGAATGTCCCGATGGACAAGTCGTCATATATAGAATATTTTTTATCCTGTACAGGAAGCTCCCCGCTTTTTTGCAGGTCTTTAACAATCTGCCGGAGATATGTATTGACCTTTGTCTCTTTTCTGAAGCCCAGGTCTATATTTATGCCAAAGAGAAAATCTGTCCCGTAAGTGTTGACACGGTACTCCAGCGTATCCGGTACATTCAAAACATTTACAGTCACAAACCAGTAGGCGTCCGCCCTCTTGTGGTCTTTATCGAAAATTGAATAAAGTACATCCCTGTCTATTAAATCATCTCCCGGCACGCTGTCTATATATACAAGGTTATTGGCTGTTAAAGGCACCGACTCGTCTTTATGAAGTCTATCAAGTTTATCAATATAGTCTTCCAGCTTTAGTGACGGCTTATACATTGACTCGATCTGAGTACCTCTGTACCAGACCATCTCAACAAATGTTAAAAGCAACGTAAGTATTACGGAGATGTACCCGCCTGACACGAACTTTCCGAGGCAGGAGACGAAGAAGATTACGGACAGTGCGCCAAACACTATAAGCACAAATATACTCAGTATATTCTGCTTTCTTATTCTTCTTAGGTATACGGCAAGAAGAATTGTAGTCATAAGCATGGTTATGGTTATTGAGATACCGTAAGCCGATTCAATTCTTGCGCCCGAGCGGAAATAAAGAACTATAAGGCAGCAGCCGAGCCACATAAGCTTATTTACCGATGCTATAAATATCTGCCCCTTGGTATCCGATGGGTACTTGACTTCAAGGTGAGGGAGAAGGTCAAGGTGGATTGCTTCGGATACGAGTGTATATGACCCGGTAATAAGGGCCTGAGAGGCGATGATTGCGGCAAGTGCGCCGATAATTACGGCAAAAGGTCTCATATTCTCGGGCAGCATCATGTAAAAGGGATTCATATCCTCAATTGTTGCCAGTGCCGTATTGGATGTATTGGATATTATCCAGGCACCCTGCCCCAGGTAATTTACAACAAGGCATATTTTGACAAAAGGCCACGTAATATATACGTTGTCTCTCCCGACATGACCCATATCCGAGTAAAGTGCTTCGGCACCTGTCGTAGCAAGAAATACACTTCCGAGTATCATAAAGCCGGCCTTATTGTACGGGCTTACAAGAACTTTGATTGCATATATGGGGTTGAACGCTTTGAGTACCGCCGGGACCTTAACCATGCAGCTTAGTCCCGAGGCAAAAAGAAATAAAAACCATATGAGCATTACGGGTCCGAATGCGCTGCCTATCTTTTTTGTGCCGTTGTGTTGAAAAGCAAAAAGAAGCGAAATTATTGTAAGCGTCATGATTACAACGACAGTTTGTCCTTTGCCGAGGAAGTTGTCCATTACATCTATGCTTCTAAGCCCTTCAACGGCAGTTGTAACCGTGACGGCAGGTGTCAAAAGCCCGTCGGCCAAAAGCGCAGCTCCGCCGAACATGGCAGGGGCAATAATCCATTTGCCGTAGTCCTTTACCAGTGCATAAAGGGAGAAAATACCGCCTTCTCCGTGGTTGTCCGCCTTCATCGCAATCAGGACATACTTAACGGTTGTCAAAAGAGTGACGGTCCATATAACAAGAGATAACGCGCCTATTATGAACTCCTCATTTACATTGTTGATTCCGCCGTTGCCCTGCAAAATGGACTTCATAACGTACATAGGCGATGTGCCTATATCCCCGTAAACAATTCCTATTGTAATAAGCAATAGACCAAGTCTTGATTTGGATTTTGAGCTGTTTTCTTTCATTTTTTCACCTTCAAAAAATAATGCCACCCGGCAAAATTCAGTCGGGAGGCAATGCAACTGCATCTTAACAGATTCTTAACGTTAAGAATGAAAAAACAAATAATCCTCTGCCTACGGAATTAGCTGACGGGTCAGGAGGAGGACTCCCTCCGGCAAAACACCGGATAAACCCCAAAAAGTTGGTTCTCCCGCTGGCGAAACATCGCCACTCGACTTATTTTTTTATATACGATTTTTTGCGGCAATACTACACCGCAGAGATTAAATACACTTGCTCAGAATTTCGGGATGACTGAGCCCGTATTCAACAATTCTTCCAAGCACACCGGTATAACCTCTTCCGAGCTTTTTGGCATTGGCTATTGTTTCCTCGGAAAGACGGATTGATACGATATGTGTTTTGCTTTGTGCTTTCTTTTGGGCAAGCAGACGGGAAAAATATTCAAACTGTTCCTGTGTCATTTCGGGGCAATCCGGATCAGGAGTAATTTCTCTGTTGTCCGTTGCAAGAAGCATCTCCTTCTCTTCTGCCGTAAGATTGGCATTTGTTTCATCAAGAATATAAGTTGTCATCATAAAGCATCATCTCAAGCTTTGTCGCTCTTCGCGCTGATATTATTCTTATTGCATCGGTTCTTTCGGTAAATACAACGTAAAGGGTGCGGTCAATCACCCCACGATGCGACATCACTGCAGTAATATGCGAAGGAAGGAGTTTTAAAAAACGTCTGCACTTCCGGATAGTTGCAAGCTCTGTGGATTCAATCCACGAGTAGTTGACTATTCCAACCGCCAGAGATTTCCAGAGAATGCGTTTCGAACTTGGTGAGGGTACACATCTCTATGATGAAAATAACGCAGCTTATGTAATAGAAAAAATTACCTATACCAATTATCCGATTCATCCGGTAATCACAGCTCGAAAGTTATAACTATTCGGACCTTCCCATCAGGTCATCGCATTATTGCGGTGACTTTTTTATTTTATGTTCTCCATCAAACGTTCAATAAGCTCCTCACTGATGTGCCTTTCATTATCTCTAAGAACATCTATGCAGTGCCTAACTTCTGTGGCGGTCATCAAGCCTTTTGCGTTTGCAAGCTGTAGAATTCCAAGTGTACCGATTACCCTTATCTCCATCTGCTTTGCTACACTACGGCCTTTCGCTTCATCCATCATAAGGAGGTCTGCTTTGTTTTCATCGGAGTAAAGAATTGCTTCACTCTCTCCCAGGTCTAACCCTGTTGCCCTTTGAAACACATCTATTAATCGCCGATCCTCAAGCGTTACGGTTTTGATAAAGCTACTCTCTTTGATTAATGCTGCTTCTTCAGGGAATCTCTCGTTTGCCGTTAATTCGTTATACAGCTTCGGGAATGATGATCTCGGTAAATAATTCCTTTAATATTCCCAATCGGTTGTCCTTCATCAAGGAAATAATTGGGGTTGTATCTGACACTACCAGCATTAAAGCATCTCCTTAAGTTCTTCAACTGTCTTTAGGTCATCTTCGAAATCGGAAATGCTGGACAAATACGGAAATCCAAAACGGTTATAAAGTTCTATCAGATCCCATTTTTTCATTCCCAAAATCTGCGCTACCCTTCCATGCGACAGCACTCCGTTTTTAATATACGGATACATAATCATTGCATTTCTCTGGAGCTCTTCCTGATTTGTCTCAGGCTGAAGATATGCAAGCATCTGCTCAGGAACCTTAATTTTTATCTCGGCAATTGACATAACATTCACCTCAATATTTCTTCTACATTGATTTTTCTTGTGTTTTTCCTCATTTTAGCCCTACTATTTCTCGGTAAAAGCTACCTCTATACTTTTCGACTAACACGACTTTTTCTATACGTTTTTGCTCAAAAGTGTAATTTTTCTGCTGTTTCAAGCCGTTTTTTGGCCTTTTTCAGGGTATTTTCCCTGTTTCTCGACTTGTAAAAGTCGTATTACTCGAAAAATATGTCAATGCAGGTAATTCACAGTTGTTTTCCTTCATTTTTCACCTTCAAAAAATAATGCCTCCCGGCAAAAGTGAGTCGGGAGACAAACTGAATACTTCTTAAGCATTTATAACGTTAAGAATAAAAAAATATAAACAATCCTCTGCCTACGGAATTAGCTGACGGGTTAGAAGGAGGACTCCCTCCGGCAAAATACCGGACACACCCCAAAAAAGTTGGTTCTCCCGCTGGCGAAACATCGCCACTCGACTTATTTTTAATATGCAATTTTATGTGGCTATACTACATCACTGGGATTAAAAATGCAACAGATATCAATGCCAATATATATTATGTCAACCAATTAAGAGCAATAGCGAACCAAAAACCTCTCCCGGAAACTTTTTGGAAGTACGAGAGAGATAATTTTATATACCGTAAGGCAAAGCTCAAAAAAGAGTACTTTCCATAAAATCTATAAGCAGCCGTATGCCGTGAATATATGACCTTATGCTTATGCGCTCATTCGTTCCGTGCACTCCCGCAAGATCTTCGTTCGGAATAATAAAGGGCGAAAAGCGAAGGCAAACATCGCAAATCTGCTCGTAGCTTCTTGCATCGGTAGCGCCTGCCGTTGCAAACGGGATAAATACAACATCTTTATAATATCTGCTTAATGATTGAGTAAGCTTTTCATATCCGAAGCTTATTGACGGTGAAACTTTTGACGGCGGATTGCTTTGAAGAAATCTCATGCCGACGCGTTCATCGTCAACGGCACATTTGCAGTGCTTCATCACCATATCCGGTGTGCACTCTTCAGACAATCGGAAGTTTATAACGGCACGCATATTTTGAGGCATTACATTGCAAGCTTTGCTTCCCCCTTCTATCACAGTCGGGGCAATTGTGGTTGTCGTGAATGCAAAAAGGTCGGGGTTATTAAAACAGTATTGAGCAAGAGCCTCACTGTCTATTCCGTCTGAGTCAATAATAGAGCGTACGGTATTATCTGTAATACTGCTGTTTAGAATTTCGAATGCGCCGGCAAGCGGCGGGCTCATTTTATGAGGAAACGGATTATTGCAGATTGATGTTATGGCGCGGGCAAGGATTTCAAGCGATGTCCCGCCAAACGGTCTTGATGAGTGGCCTCCTGAGCTCTCTACAGTCAGCTCAAGATCGGCATAGCCTTTTTCCATAAGTGAAATATCGCTTACCATGACACCCGGCGCTCCGAAGCAGGCGGCATCATGAAATTTCCCGCCTCCTTCGTCCAGAAGAAATTCAAGCGTCACTCCCCTGCTTTTTAAAAGGTCTGAAATCATTTTAGACCCTTCATTGAATGTCTCCTCATCGTCTCCGAATGCAAGATAAAGGGTTCTTTTCGGTTTAAAACCGTGAGACAAAAGATATTCGGCTGCCTCCAAAGTCCCGAAAACCTGCTGCTTTATATCTTCCGTGCCGCGGCCCCATATATATCCGTCGGATACATCACCGGAAAAAGGTCCGTGAACCCAGTCATCCTCAGTGCCGTCCACGACCGGCACAACATCAAGATGCGACATAAACAGGGCGCCTTTTAAAGATGGATCGCTTCCGGGTATGGTTATAAGTACGGCATTTCTCACAAGTTCAAAATTCCCGGACGACATTACGTTCGGGAATCCTGATTTTATGATTCCGTGTATTTTTTCAAATGATCCCTCAGGGAAATTTTCCGTGACCGTTTTACATTTCACAGCCTCTGAAAGCCTTTTTACGGCAGAGCCGGAATCAAGGTCTTCATACAATTCCTCATTTATAAAATACTCGAAAATACTTTTCATTTTTCAGTCCTCAAGGTATCTTGCAAGGAACTCTCTTGTCCTTTCCTCTTTCGGGTTTCCGAAAACTTCCGCCGGAGTACCCTGCTCTAAAATTACGCCGTTATCCATGAATATAACCCTGTCGCTTACTTCTTTTGCAAACGCCATTTCATGGGTCACAACAATCATGGTCATACCCTTTGATGCAAGCCCTTTCATTACGTCAAGAACTTCGCCGACGATTTCAGGGTCGAGTGCGGACGTAGGTTCGTCAAACAGCATTATGTCAGGCTTCATGCAAAGAGCCCTCGCAATCGCAACGCGCTGCTTTTGTCCGCCTGAGAGTCTGCGGCTGTCGGAGTGGATAAAATCCTCAAGACCCACGGCTTTTAAGTTCTCTTCAGCAGCCTTTTCGGCCTCGGCTCTTTTTTCGTGCTTTACTACAATCGGCGCATAGGTGCAGTTGTCCAAAACATTTTTGTTGTTGAAAAGGTTGAAGCTTTGAAATACCATGCCTATTCTTTGGCGAAGCTTGTTTATGTCCACATCGAGGTCCATAAGGTTGCTTCCCTCAAATAAAATATTTCCGCTGTCGGCTTCCTCGAGAAGATTTATACACCTAAGAAGCGTGGATTTACCGGAGCCCGAAGCGCCTATTATGCATACAACCTCACCGGGGTATACTTCAAGATTGATACCTTTTAAAACTTCAAGTGAACCGAATGATTTCCTAAGGTTTTCAATTTTCAATATAGGTTCCATATATTTGCTTCCTCCCTCAGTTTGAACTTGGCAGAGGCTGAGACTGCGTATCGAGCTTTTTCCCTATCCACTTCATAAGCAATGAAGAAAGGCATGTGAGGATAAGGTATGTTACAGCCGCGATGCAGTATACGGGAAGTGCCTTATAGTAAATTCCGACGACAGTCGTTGTTGCGTACATAAGGTCATAGCATCCTATTACGGAAAGAACAGATGAGTCTTTTATATTTATGATAAACTCATTGCCGATAGCTGGAACGCTGTTTTTAACAGCCTGCGGGAAAACAATTCCTATCATGGCCTGCCAGGAGCTCATGCCAAGAGAGCGTGCAGCTTCCATCTGCCCGGGGTCTATTGAGTTTATCCCGCCGCGGAGCACTTCCGTGAGATAAGCGGTTGAATTAAGAGAAACCGTTATAAGGCCGGATATAAAGAAGCTCCATATTCTGTTTATCTCACTTACAGAAAGCCCCCGGGATTTAAATATTCCGAAGCCGGCGTAATAGAATATAAGCGCCTGAACCATCATCGGCGTGCCTCTTATAACAGTTATGTAAACCTTTGCAAAGAGAGCCCCGATTTTTTTAAGTATTGCCGGTATGTCCTTATCCTGGCGCTGCGGTGTCTGGATCCTTATGAAGACCAGAAGCAGTGCAAGAACAAAGGCAATTGCGGTGCCGAAAAGCGCTATTAAAACAGTTGTTTTTATACCCTTTAAAAACATTCCGCCGCTTTTAAAAAGCATGTAAAAAAGTGACGGCAGAAATTCCATCGGGTTTGACTCGGCTGCAATGCCTTTTTTGGCCGCATCGATTAAGATTAGTACAAATTTAATGCAGAAAAATACAGCAACAGCTATAAGGCAGTACTCTATAATTTTTCTTCTTTTAGGATTTCTTCCCACGATATGATACCTTGATTTCTTAATTTCTTTTGGAATTTACAACTTATGACGGCTGATTTTCAACGGCGGTGTCCCAAAGGGCCGTACGTGTTGCATCATCAATCTTTGCAAGTGCTTCGTTTACGTTTGCAAGAAGGTCGTCATCGGTCTTTCTGATACCTACGCAGGCGCCTGCAAAGCCGAGGTCAAATCCGTCACCGTCAGCAAATCTTATAAGAACAAATGTCGGATTGGACTCGAGATACGCTCCTGAGTTTTCAACATTTACAACGATTGCATCGCATGTACCTTCGGCCAGTCTTGAAATCATGTTGGGTACGGAGCTTACGGGAGATAAGTGCTCAACGCCTGCCATCTGGTCAATAACGGTATCGAGCTGGGTGTCCTTCTGTCCGAGCACACAGGCGCCTTCAAAGTCGTTTATTGTCTTTGCATCTACATAGGGTGAACCTTCCTGTACCATAATCCCGTACTCGGTTACGTGATAAGGATCCGAGAAGTTTATGGCCTCGCGTCTTGCAGCGGTATCTGCCATGCCGGCAATAATCATATCTATCTGGCCCTGGTTTAAAGCCTCTATAAGTCCGTCCCAGCCGAGCATAACGATTTCGATTTCACAGTTTGTGTACTCACCGATCAGCTTTGCAATCTGCACGTCGTAACCGTCGGCATAGCTTCCGTCAACGTTGGATATAGGAAGGTTTGAATCGGTGCTTTAGGTTTATAGCCAGTTATTGGGTGCATAAGCACACTCAATGCCTAAGCGGAGGACTGTTGTCTCTTCTGCACTTGCTTCTTCGGCGGCAGCCGGTGCGGCGGCAGAAGATGCTGTTTCTTCATTTGCTGCACCTGATCCGCAGGCTGCGAGCGAAATAATCATTAAAAGTGCCAGTGCGATGGAAATTGCTCTCTTCATTTTTTTAATTCTCCTTGGAATAAGTATTTTTGAATTAAAAAAAATAAGCCATGAACTATCATGACTTAACAAAAATATCTATAAAATATAAATACATTGCTAATCGGATAGCTCTCCGCAGCTATAACTGCGACAGTCATTTGGATATTCTCCAAATGCCCAGCGGAAGCGATTTTTCAGGATTAAATCTTTCCGCTTCGGCGGCATTCCCTATGGGCTTATAAGGTCCTGACCTTTTTAATGAAGCCTTTAATGTTTGCCGCGCCTCTACCTTGGATTATTATTTTTAATTTGGTTGGATACTACCATGCAATTTTAAAATTGGCAATATCTCATGAATAAAATTGTAAACTCTAACAAATTAAGCGGTAAATCGATTTTAAAAATGTAAAATTTTACAAATCAATGCCGTTTAACCTCGAAGATTTTATAAAAAGAGATTACTCAAAGTCCGTCTTCGTATCGCTGAAGCCTTTATATCTTTTAGGAACGGCTGCACGGTATCCGATGCCTCTTATTGTCTGGATTTTAATTGAGTCTACACTCCGAAGTTTCTTTCTAAGCTGCTTTATATGCGTATCAACCGTTCTGGGTGATGATACGCAGTCAACGCCCCAGATATCATCCATGAGCTGGGCCCTTGAAAATATCCTGCCGGGACTTCTGATAAGCTTTTCAAGAAGTAAAAGTTCTATTCGCCTCAGTTCGATCGTAATTCCCGGGGCTTCGAGCGTACCCGTTGCACAGTGAAGTTCACACTGCCCGAATTTTATAACGGACCTGTCCCCTTTATCCATCCGCCAAAGAATATGAGATATACGAAGCTTAAGCTCTTCAATGTTAAGAGGCATCAGCATATATTCATCGGCACCGGAATTATATATACGCCTTATTGTGCTTATATCGTCGCTTGACGATATTGCGATTACGGCCGCCTCGCTGCCGCTGTCTCTTAAGTCGCGGCAAAGATTTAAGATGCCGTCATCGATGTTTCCTATAATTATATCGGCATTTTCAACCTCTGTCTGTTTGATTGTACCGACACTGTCTTTTAGTGCACTTACGCTGTAGCCCTGATCTTTAAGGCAGCTTACTATCTGACGCCGTAAGGCATTATTTTGTTCAATAACTAAAATAGAAATCATAATTTTTTTAAAGATAAGTTTTTTGCTGCGGTCATTTTTTAAGGATGAGTTCATTATAATGTAGTAAAGTTTCACGGTCAAAGATTTTATTAAATCATAAAGATTTATTAAGGCAAAAAAGCTTGCAGCTCATTTTACATATTTGAAAAAGAAAAAAATAAATCCATACAAGTTCACTTTATTTTCACATTTGTAAGATAGGATATGCTTAAGCGAAGTATAATTTTTTTCTATTTAAGCGAGGTACACCCCATGACGAGCGGATTTAACTTTTGGGATATAAGTATTTGGTCATTTGTTCTGACTATTTCTATCATGCTCGGTGCCATGCTGCTTGCAAACGTAATGAGACGCAAGATTCCCTTTTTAAAAGGCTCTTTGCTCCCAAGCTCGGTGCTCGGCGGATTTCTGGTACTGCTTTTAAAGGTTTTATATGAATCTGCATTCTCATCTCCCCTGTTTTCCCAGAGCACACTTGAGTCGCTTACCTATCACGGTCTCGGTCTGGGCTTTATCGCTCTTGCCTGGCGCCATCTTGACGGTGTTAAGGGAAAGAAAGCAAAAAGGGATGTATTCAACACATCAACCGTTACTGTCGGAGGATATCTCATACAGGCCGTTGCAGGTCTTATAATCACGGTTATACTTTATTATCTGATAGGCTCTTTCGCTGCCGGCGGAATACTTCTTCCGATGGGCTACGGTCAGGGACCGGGTCAGGCATTTAACTGGGGCACAAACTATGAAACGAGCTACGGTTTTGCAAACGGATCAAGCTACGGCCTGACAATAGCCGCAATGGGATTTGTAAGTGCCTGCGTCGGCGGTCTTTTCTTCTTAAACCGTCCCGAAATCAAGGGTAAATACGTCAGAGGCGGAATTAACCTTACCGAGGACTCAAACATAGATGACTACCGCGGAGAAAACGAAATTCCTGTTTCCGAGTCCATGGATAAACTCACAGTTCAGTTTGCCTTTGTATTTTTAACCTACGCCGTTGCGTTTGGTTCAATGTGGCTTTTATATAAATACGTTTTAGAGCCTGCCGGCGGATTTGCAATGAGCACCGTCAACCCTCTTATCTGGGGCTTCAACTTCCTTATAGGCACCGCCTGGGCAATTCTTTTCAAGGCAATATGCAATAAACTTCGTGAAAAAGGCATCATGCACCGCGAATATACAAACAATTACATGTTAAACCGCATTTCCGGCTTCATGTTTGATATAATGGTTGTATCGTCCATAGCATCAATCGATCTTTCAGCCTTCCGTTATAAAGAATTCTGGGTACCTATACTTCTCCTTTGCATAGTCGGAGCCGTAATAACCTATGTATACTGCTTAAAAGTCTGCCGTCACCTCTTCCCTGAGTACAGTGACGAGATGTTCCTTGCAATGTACGGCATGCTGACAGGCACGGCATCTACGGGTGTAATACTTCTTCGTGAAATAGACCCGCTTTTTGAAACGCCTGCTTCTCACAACATAATCTATCAGAATTTATGGTCGATAGTTTTAGGAGCCCCGATGCTTTTAATGCTGGGCATAGTTCCTCAAAGTATGACAAAGCTTTATGTATGTTTTGCAATACTTGCGGTAATGTTCGGAGTTATCCTTATTATCCAGTACCGTGATATTATTTTCAAAAAGAAGGGACAGCAGTCATAAAATTGCAAAATACTGAGACCAAAAAAGAAAATAAAGAGAAAGAGCTGAGGCGTCACAAAAGGTATTTTTCTATAGGCTGTGCAATTGTAAAGCCGCTATCAAAGCTGTTATTTAACTACAGCTACGAAAAGATTCCTGAAATTGACGGCCCTGTTTTGATACTTTGCAATCATAATACCGACTGCGACTGTGCGTTTTTGGCGCTTGCCGCGCCGAAACAGGTATATTTTGTCGCAACGGAAAACATAGCAAGGATGGGTCTTCTCGGGAAATTACTCATCTACGGCTTCAACCCCATTTTGCATTTCAAAGGCATGATGGGAACAAATACCGTGCGTGAGATCCTTAAAAAAACAAAGGCCGGCAGCAGTGTTGCGTTCTTTCCCGAAGGCAACCGCTCATTCAACGGTCTTACAAACCCTATACCCTCCGCTACCGGCAAACTTGCAAAGATGTCAGGCGCAACGCTTATAAACTACACTCTTGAAGGCGGATACCTCACCTGTCCACGCTGGGGCAAAGGAATAAGGAAAGGCAGAATCCGCGGAAAAATTGCAGGGATATATACTCCCGACGATTTAAGCAAAATGTCAAGTGAAGATATAAGCAATGCAATTAAAAGAGATTTGTTCGTTGATGCCTATGAAGACCAGAAAGTGCGGCCTGTTAAGTATATAGGTAAAGACAGTGCTCTGGGACTGGAATCAATGCTGTTTTTATGCCCGAAATGCAATAAAATAGGAACTCTTAAATCCGGCAAAAACAGTGTCAAATGCAGCTGCGGATACAATGCAACTTATACCCCGTTTGGTTTTCTTGAATCGCCGGACGGCTCTACATTCGACCTTACTTCTCTTGATAACTCCCAAAGAAAATATATATCCGAACTAGTAAAGGGTACCTCTGAACTTTTCTCAGATGAAATCACTTTTCGTGTTGTTGATGAAAATCACAGCATTATATCCGAAAGCAAAGAAAAACTGTCTGCTTTTTCGGACAGGTTTAAAGCAGGCGAAGAAGAATTTCTTTATTCCGAGATGGATGGTCTTGCAATAAACCAGAGGAACTTACTTCTTGTACACAAAAAAAGCTCGGATAAGCACTATGAATTTGAAGGTTCAATATCCTTTTCAGCACTTAAGTATTTATACGCGGCAAGAACTTCTTTTAAGAGTGCAAGCGGACTTTTGTAAATAACTGTAAAGGCTCGGCGCTCTGCCGGGCTTTTTTCTTGCGCATAATACACATAATAAAAATTGAAATATTTTTTGGATTTGTGTGCAAAACGCTCGCATTTTTCTCACATTTTGTGGTATAATACTCAATGTCAGAGTAGGTACCTATCTGCCCTATCTGCTCACCGTTTTTATCAAGCGAAAGGATGATTTAATCATGCAAAAAACTGCAAGTGTAAATACAAGAGTTGATCCCGTCCTCAAGGAACAAGCCGAATCCGTATTGGATGAACTTGGCATGTCAATGGCTACGGCCATGAGTCTGTTCCTTAAGCAAATCGTTATTCACAACGGAATTCCATTTGACCTTCGGATTCCCAAAGCTAAACCAATTGCCTATGGAGCATTAACCGACGATGAATTCAACAATTTGATGGATAACGCCGCCAAGTCCTACGCTGATGGCAAAGGAATCTCACTTACAAATTTTGAAAAGCAGTTGAGTGAGGACATCGGCCTATGAACTCATGGGAAATAATCATTACGCCTGAGGCAGCTAAAGACATCCGTGATATTCACGATTATATTGCAAAGTCCCTTCCTGCCCCGGACACAGCAAAAAAGATGGTCAAGAGAATACTCCAAACCATCCATTCTCTGGAAAATATGCCGCTTCGATATTCCCTTTACGAAAAAGAACCCTGGTGCTCCAGAGGTCTGCGTAAAATTGGAGTCGGCAACTTTCTTGTTTCTACCTGCCGAATGAATCAACCAATGAGGTCGTTATCTTCCATGTGTTCTATGGTGGACGAAACATCGAACAGATTTTAAGCGATAACGAATAACATACAAGGCACGGATTTGTTCCGTGTCTTTTTTCATGGCCTTTCATCCGTAATATTTGTTATTTTTGCCATGTAATAAATCTGGCGTAGAGTCCTCGGAAAAAGTAACGAGGGATTTTTTTTTAAGAGATACATCCAGACAGAGGATACAACGCTTTCCCACACATGAAATTACCGGGGAAGCGATTCGTAGGTGCCTGTGGCATACAGCACTCCTCCGCTGCCGTTTGGGACATTCTGCATCATGATGCACGAGACAAATGTCAATGAACACTACTCTCAAAGACAGGTTATGCATCTGCTCTCGAAGTAAGCAAAAAAAGGAGCACTAGGAATCCAGAAAAATGGATTGACTGTGCTCGCTTAAAATACGTTGTTCTGCTATGTGATAAACTCGGTGTAGAGTTGCGCAAATTGGGAACTCTTTATTCTACATATCGTCAACAATTATCTTTTATCTAATTGTTTTTTAATATACGCAGCTGTCGAAAATTGCCTGCGGATTTTCGATAAGGATTTTATGTGCGGCATCCTCACCGACTAAATCTATCATATGGTGGGCAGCTGAGCGCATTTGTGACATGCGGCCCGGCATGCTGTGGATATCCGTTGCGACAAAGTTAACAAGGCCTGAACGAAGCATTTCATCCGCGAAAGAACTGCGGCCTGGCATAAATTTACCGGGTGCAATATTTTTTCTCAATTTATCAAATAGATTGTGAGATTTCTCTTTCCCGTTTTCTGCCGGCATTGAACTTTCATCGAGCGTATTGCAATTCAAATCCAATCTTGCCGCAGTTTTGTCAGAAGATTGTTCGCTGCCGGAATACGGAGCTGCCAGAG
>R05__coassemble_721_pt1 | contig 13904 bp, 9 predicted proteins | sample R05__metabat2_high_PE_014 | metagenome-assembled genome bin R05
CTCAATACTGTATTAAAAGCTGTACCTTCAAAAAGCCCTATTTCTTCACTTGAAGGAATTTTATTTGAAACCGGAGATCAAACTTTAAAACTTACAGGATACGACTTAAAAAAAGCAATATATACGAAAATAGACGCAGACATTGCCGAAAGCGGATATTGCTGCCTTAACGCAAGATTTTTTTCCGAAATGATAAGAAGGCTCGAAGACGGATTTGTAACAGTCTCATGCGATGCAAATAACAGCGTAAGAGTAAAGTGCGGAAAAAGCGAATATAAATTTATAGCACTGGACAGCAATGAGTTTCCTGAAATTCCTATATTTGACGAGACAAAAAAAATAGAAATTCCTCAGGATATATTAAAATCAATGATAGAAAAAACAATTTTTGCAGTTTCCAAAGAAGAAGTAAGACCTGTTTATACCGGATCGCTATTTGAAATAGAAGGAAACATATTAAATGTTGTTGCGATAGACGGATACAGACTGGCAAGAAGAACGGAAAGAATAGAAAACTCACATTTAGAGGACTGCACATTCATAGTTCCGGGAAATGCACTTTCAGACATAGAAAAAATATGTGAGGAAAGTGAAGAAAATGCGGTTATATCAATAGGTGAGAAACATATCTCATTTACAATAGGAAGAACAGTAGTAATAACAAGAAGGCTTGAGGGAGAATTTATAAATCACAAGAACAGTGTGCCTCAAACATTCAGGTACGAAATAACGGTAGACAGAATGGAATTCATATCATCTATTGAAAGAGTTGCACTCGTACAGTCAGAAAAAAACAGCAGTTCTATCAGAATGACATTCAACGATTCATATATAGATTTGGTATGTTCTACTCCTATAGGAAAAGCAGAAGATACATGCACATCCGAAGGAAACGGAGAAGAGCTGGAAATAGGGTTTAATGACAGATATATTTTAGAAACTCTGAAAGCTGCAGAAGGGGAAAAAATAAAAATTTGTATAAACACGTCATCATCTCCTTGTGTAATAAAGGCAATCGACGGAAGTGACTCTTATACATATATGATTCTTCCGGTAAGATTAAGAGCATAAAAAAATCACAAAGAAAGGCAAACTTTAATTTTCCGTGCGTTAGGAGGGAAAATTAAAGATTAAAGAGATGAAAATAAACACAGAGTATATAAAACTGGACCAGTTTTTGAAATACGCGGCGATGACAGGAAGCGGAGGAGAAGCAAAAACAGTAATAAATAACGGAATGGTAAAAGTAAACGGTGAAACATGTACAATGAGAGGAAAAAAACTGCGGCCAGGTGACACCATTGAATTTAACGGAGAAAAAGAAACAATAGAGTGAACGTAAAAAGAATATCTCTTACCGGTTTTAGAAACTATGAATTTGAAGCGGTAGATTTTAAAGAAGGAATAAATGTAATAACAGGAAACAATGCACAGGGAAAAACAAACCTTATAGAAGCTGTGTATTTGTTGGCATACGGAAAATCGTTCAGATCAAAAACAGACAGAGAAATAATAAATTTTGATTACTCTTCGGCAACTTTACTTGCAGACATAGAAAGCCATGGCAGAGATCAGACAATAAGCATAGAGATGAAGCCCGGAGTCACAAAAAAAATTTTAGTGAACGGAGTAAAAAGAACATCATCCGAACTATCTAATACAATGAATGCGGTATTATTCTGTCCCGATGATCTGGATCTTATAAAAAGCGGTGCTGCAGAAAGAAGAAAGTTCTTAAATAATGCAATAGGCCAGTTAAAACCACAATACAGCGAATATATAACGGAATATAACAGACTTTACGAACACAAACTGAGAATATTGAAAGATTGGCACGAAAAGCCGTCTTTACTTGATACTATCGATGAGTTTTCCGACAGTCTTTGCAGATGTTCTTCACACATAATAAGATACAGAGCGTCATATATAAAAAAATTGGCCGAAGCATCAAAAGCGATACATTCGGAATTTACGGAAAACTCGGAGGATCTCGAAATCAGATATAAAACCGTAAGCACTGTAACAGATCCTTTTGCTTCGGAGAAAGAAATATATTACGAGGTATTGAAACATTTCGAAAACCACCGCAATGCGGAAATTGAATCCTGTCAGTGTTTGACCGGTGCTCACAAGGATGATATTGAAATTTTAATAAACGGACAAAGTGCCAGGTTATATGCATCTCAGGGACAAACAAGAACAGCTGCTCTTTCTCTTAAACTTGCGGAACGTGAGATACTGCTTGAGAAAACCGGTGAGTATCCGATTCTGCTGTTAGATGATGTTCTGTCCGAACTTGACCCGAAAAGGCAGGAGTTTGTGCTTAACAGAATCGGAGGAGGACAGACCTTTATAAGTTGCTGCGAAGATGAAAATATATCGTCAAGAACGGGCGGTACCGTCTTTTTTGTTGAAAAAGGAGCGGTAAAAAAATGTATTTAGGTCTTGGCAAAGGTAAATTTATAGACGAAAAGAATATAATCGGCATATTTGATTTGGATATAACATCTCAATCCCATATAACAAGAAAATATTTAAATATGGCGGAAAAAGAAGGAAAAATAATAAATGCCGCAGAAGATATACCAAAGTCATTTGTGATAGAAAACAACGGCAGCACATATTTATCTCAGATGAATACGGCTACATTGATAAAAAGGGCGGAAGAGGAAAGTATAAATGGAAGAAATCAATAAAGAAAAAGCTCAGGAATATGATGCTTCGCAAATACAGGTTCTTGAAGGACTTGAAGCGGTAAGAAAACGTCCGGGAATGTATATAGGTTCGACGTCATCATCCGGACTTCACCATCTCGTATACGAAATAGTTGACAACTCAATAGATGAGGCTCTTGCCGGTTTTTGCGACCATATAGAGGTAATAATAGAAGAAGGAAATGTAATTTGTGTCCGGGACAACGGCCGAGGAATACCCGTTGACATCCAGGAACAAACAGGAAAAAGTGCTCTTGAAGTCGTATTTACAGTGCTGCACGCAGGCGGAAAATTCGGTGGAGGAGGATACAAAGTATCCGGAGGACTTCACGGAGTTGGAGCAAGTGTTGTAAACGCTCTTTCGGAGTGGCTTGAGGTTCATGTTCATAAAGAAGGCAAAATTTACGAAATGAAATTCTCGCGCGGTGAAATAACCGAGCCTATAACAGTTGTAGGCACTACAGACCGCACCGGAACAACCGTACGCTTCAAACCGGACGGAGAAATGTTTGACGATATCGTATATGACTATGAGATACTGCATACCCGTATGCGTCAGCAGGCATTTTTAAACGGCGGATTGAAAATAAGCATAAAGGACGAGCGCGAAGGACAGGAGCAGGAAGACCACCTTTGCTATGAAGGAGGAATACGCGAATACGTATCCTACCTTAATAAGAATAAAAATCTCGTAAATGAAGAGGTTATATACATCTCCGGAACCAAGGATGATGCATATGCCGAGCTTGCTTTCCAGTACAATGACGGATACAACGAACAGATAGTGTCTTTTGCAAACGATGTTCATACACCGGAAGGCGGCATGCATGAAACGGGATTCAGAACCGCACTCACAAGAGTAATAAACAACTACGGTGAAAAGAACAATATAATTAAAACAGATTCTGACAAGCTGACAGGCGAAGACTGCCGTGAAGGAATAGCATGCGTGATTTCGGTAAAACTGCCGGAGGCACAGTTTGAAGGCCAGACGAAACAGAAACTTGGTAACGCATACATAAGAACTCTTGTTGACGGTATTGTAAATGAACAGCTTGCAACCTATTTCGAAGAGCATCCCGCTGTAGCAAAGGCAATACTTGAAAAGGCCATGATGGCGAACCGTGCAAGGGAAGCCGCAAGAAAAGCAAAGGAAACGGTAAGACGTAAAACAGGTCTTGAATCCGGTCAGATGCCGGATAAATTACAAGACTGTAATGAAAGAGACCCGTCCCTTTGTGAAATATATATAGTTGAGGGTGATTCTGCAGCAGGATCTGCTATACAGGGCAGAGACTCAAGATTCCAGGCAATTCTTGCAATGTGGGGCAAGATGCTGAACGTTGAAAAGGCGAGGGCCGACAAGATATACGGAAACGACAAACTGTATCCTCTTATAGTCGCTCTCGGTGCCGGAATCGGAGACGAATTCAATCTTGAAAAACTCAGATATCACAAAATAATTATTATGGCCGATGCCGATGTCGACGGTGCACATATAAGAACGCTTCTTTTGACATTTTTCTTCAGATATATGCGTCCTCTTATAGAAAACGGATATGTCTATTCAGCGGTGCCGCCGCTTTATAAGCTGACAAAGGGTAAGCAGCAGAAAGTTGCCTACTCCGATGACCAGCGCGATGAGATAAGCGCACAAATGAGAGAAGGCAACGAAAATGCCAAAATAGACATTGCCCGCTATAAAGGCCTTGGCGAAATGGACCCGCATGAACTCTGGGAGACAACAATGGATCCCGAAAGAAGAACACTAAGACGAATTACTCTAAATGATGCAATAGAGGCAGACCAGGTCTTCACTGTACTGATGGGCGAAGAAGTTGAGCCGCGCCGTGAATGGATAGAGACAAACGCACAATACGTAGTCAACCTGGATATATAAGAAAGGAGGATTTTTAAGATGGCACAGCACAAAAGAGATTATAAGCCTGAGGATATTGCATTTCCAAATCAGGTTATAACCGAGTCGGAGCTCGTAAGCGAAATGAAAACGAGCTATATAGATTATGCAATGTCAGTCATAGTCGGAAGAGCACTTCCGGACGTAAGAGACGGACTTAAGCCTGTACACAGAAGAATCCTCTATACTATGTATGAAGGCGGCCTTACTGTTGATAAGCCTTTCAAAAAATCCGCAACATGCGTCGGTGACGTTCTCGGTCATTACCATCCGCACGGAGATGCATCTGTTTATGATGCAATGGTAAGACTTGCACAGGACTTTTCAATGAGGTACATGCTTGTCGACGGACACGGAAACTTCGGTAGCGTCGACGGTGATCCTCCCGCAGCATACAGGTATACCGAGGCAAGACTCAGCAAAATCTCTAATGAGATGCTCCGCGATATAGATAAAGATACGGTCGACTGGGATCCAAACTTCGACGAATCCAGGAAAGAGCCAAGAGTGCTTCCGTCACGTTTTCCGAATCTTCTTGTAAACGGCTCAAGCGGAATAGCAGTCGGAATGGCAACAAACATCCCTCCCCACAACCTCGGAGAGGTTATAGATGCATGTATAATGGTCATAGATAATCCGGATGCCGAGCTTTCGGATCTGATGACTTGTATCCAGGGACCTGATTTTCCGACAAAAGGAATAATTATGGGAAGGAGCGGAATTCGTCAGGCATATGCGACGGGACGCGGAAAAATAGTGCTTCGTGCACGGGCCGATTTTGAAGAATACGGTCGTGACTCAAGAACAAGAATAATTGTTACGGAACTTCCCTACCAGGTAAATAAGCGTCAGCTCATAAAGAATATTGCCGAACAGGTGAGAGACAAAAAACTTGAGGGAATATCGGACCTCAGAGATGAAACAGACCGGAACGGCATGAGAATCGTAATTGAACTCAAACGTGATGCAAATCCACAGGTCGTTTTGAACCGTCTCTATGCACAGACAGCTCTTCAATCAAGCTTTTCTATAATAATGCTTGCCCTTGTAAACAATCAGACTCAGCCCAGAATACTTTCGCTAAGGCATGTGCTTGATGAATATCTCACATTTCAGGAAGAACTGATTGTAAGAAGAACGAAATATGACTTAAGAAAAGCGGAAGAAAGAGCACATCTTCTCGAAGGTCTCATAATTGCACAGGACAACATAGATGAAGTCATAAGGATTATAAGAAGCAGCTATGACGACGCTAAGCAGAATCTTATGACAAGATTCGGGCTTGATGAGGTGCAGGCACAGGCTATATGCGATATGAGACTGATAGCACTTCAGGGTCTCAACAGGGAAAAACTTGAAAACGAGTATAAAGAACTCGAGGAAAAAATAGCCTATTATAAGGAACTTCTTTCAGATAGTCAGAAGATAAAGGATGTACTAAAAGAAGAACTTATCGAAATAAAAAGAAAATTTGCAGACAGCCGCCTGACAGAAATACAGGATGTCGAGGAAGATATACTGGACGAAGATCTTATCCAGGAAGAAAAGAGTGTTTTCACACTGACTCACGGCGGATATATAAAGAGAATGGCAGTAGATGAGTATCGGACACAAGGACGCGGAGGAAAAGGAATCCGTGCAATGAGCACAAAAGAGGAGGACTTTGTCGAAACAGTCTTTACCGCGTCGACTCATGACAACATACTTTTCTTTATGGACAGCGGACGGGTATACATGAAAAAGGGTTATACAATACCGGCGGCGTCCAGAACCGCAAGAGGAACAAACATAGTAAATATTCTGCCGCTCGAAAATGGGGAAAATGCCGAAAAGGTCAGCGCGATGATAAACGGAAGAGCTATAGACAACGAGGCGTATCTTATTTTCGTAACAAAAAACGGCACGGTAAAAAGAATGTCGCAAAGTGCGCTTAAAAATATACGCACAAACGGCATAAGAGCAATAACCCTTGATGAAGGGGATGAACTCATAACCGTACTTCAAACACACGGCGGAGAAAGAATTGTTATAGCAACACATGACGGTATGGCGGCCAGCTTTATTGAAGATGAAGTACGTCCGACGGGAAGAACGGCAGTCGGCGTACGCGGGATTAAGCTTCGCGAAGGTGATTATGTAATAGGGGCAGCGTGCTCATCGCAGGGATCCGCGCTTCTTACCATAACAGAAAACGGTTACGGAAAGAAAACCGACATTGAAGATTACAGTATTCACAAGCGCGGCGGCATAGGAATAAAGAATTACAAAGTAAGTGAAAAGACAGGAAAAATTGCCGATATAAAGATGGTCCACGATGAAAACGACCTTCTTGTAATTACCGATGACGGAACAATAATCCGGGTGGCCGTATCTGAAATAGGAGAAAAAGGAAGAACTACACAGGGTGTCAGAATAATGAGGCTTGCCGACTCGGTGAAGGTTATCTGCATAGAGGTAACCGAACACGAAACCGCAGAGGATGACACAACTGACGAAGTTGAGCAAAAGTCAGAAGAATCGGTATCTGAAGAATAAGATGAGTGAGAAAAAAACAGTTGCCGTCTATACAGACGGCGCATGCAGTTGCAACCCCGGCCCCGGCGGCTGGGGTGCAATTCTGCGTTATAATGACAAGGAAAAGGTTGTTTCCGGCGGTGAAGCGGCCACTACAAATAACAGAATGGAACTGACAGCAGTCATAATGGCACTTAAATGTCTAAAGGAGCCATGCAGAGTTGAACTTTGGTCAGATTCCAAATATGTCATAGACGGCCTTTCTAAAGGATGGGCTGAATCATGGAGAAAAAGAGGCTGGAAAAAATCCGATAATAAGCCGGCGTTGAATCCTGACCTTTGGGAAGAACTTCTAAATTTAACAGCGGTCCATAAAATGGAATATCACTGGATAAAAGGACATGCGGAAAATAAGTATAATAACCGGTGTGATGCACTCGCTGTTGCGGAAAGGGAAAAATTCTGAATTGGACTACAGCAAAAAGCCGATAAAAATTTTTATAACTTACATTTCGAGGCATAAGAAGCTTTTTTATATCGATATGATATGCGCAATTGCGGTAGCTCTTATAGATCTCGTTTTTCCGTATGTATCAAAAATTGCAATGAATACATTCCTGCCGAAGGAAATGTATAAGACATTTTTTATAGTTATGGGAATAATGATTCTTGCATACGCCTTAAAGGGAGTCCTCTATTACATAATAACCGTAGTAGGACACAGAATGGGAGTCCTGACGGAATCGGATATGAGAAGGGATCTGTTTAGTCATATAGAAGAGCTTTCATTTTCATTCTTTGACAAAAACAGAACGGGAGTGCTTCTGAGCAGAATTACAAGTGATCTTTTTGACGTTACAGAGCTTGCTCATCACGGTCCGGAGAACATAATAATATGTACACTTACTATCCTTGGTGCTCTTGCGGTAATGTTTACGATTAATTGGCGTCTTGCACTTGTGCTGGCTTTGTCGCTGCCTGTATGCCTGGCGTTTACCATTTCTCAAAGACTCAGGATGAAGACGGCAAATATAGAGGTCAAAAGAAAAACAGGATTAATTTCGGCAGCAATCGAAAACAGCATTTCCGGAATCAGAACAGCAAAGGCTTTTGCAAATGAGGATCAGGAAAGAATAAAATTTGAAGAGTCAAATGAACTTTTCAGAGGAGCAAAAGTAGAATATTACAAATCGATGGGCCTTTTTACGAGCGGAATGGAATTTACTACCGGTGTAATGCAGGTCTTGATCGTACTTGCCGGCGGTCTTCTGATAATGAAGGGCAAAATGAATTATATAGATCTCATTACATTTACCCTCTATGTTTCAACATTTATATCTCCGTTGAGAAAACTTGCAATGTTTGCCGAGCAATATATGGCAGGCGTGGCGGGATTTTCAAGATTCCTCGAGATAATGAGAACCGAGCCTGAAATAAAAGACAAAAAAGGGGCAAAGGCGCTCGATTGTGTAAAAGGAAAAATAGAAATAGACGACATGTCTTTTGCATATGAAGAAGGAGCCGACGTATTAAAAGATATAAATCTGAAAATAGATCAAGGAAAGTGCCTTGCTGTAGTGGGGCCTTCCGGCGGCGGAAAAACAACACTGTGCCAGCTGATTCCGAGATTTTATGATGTAAAAAAAGGCAGTATCAAAATAGACGGCACGGACGTTAGAGATGTGACACAAATGTCACTTAGGAAAAATATAGGGATACTTCAGCAGGATGTATTTTTGTTTGCAGGAAGTGTCAGAGATAACATCCGTTACGGAAAACCCGAGGCAACCGACGAGGAAATCATCGAGGCGGCAAAAAAAGCGGAGATCCACAGCGACATAATGGATATGCCGGATGGATACGATAGCTTTGTCGGAGAAAGAGGTGTCATGCTTTCGGGCGGACAGAAACAGAGGATAGCAATAGCCAGGGTATTTCTTAAAAACCCAAAAATAATAATACTAGACGAAGCGACAAGCGCACTTGACACAATAACAGAGATTAAAATCCAGTCAGCTCTTGATGAGCTGGCAAAAGGACGGACAACCATAATAGTTGCGCATAGACTGTCAACAATCAGAAATGCCGATGAAATAGTGGTTATTAACAATCATGGAATTGCCGAAAGAGGGACTCATGATGAGCTTATCCGGCTAAGCGGAGAATTTGCCAAACTGTATAAAAGTCAGGGAAAAACAAACTGATGGATGCGCTCTTTAAAGAAATACTAAAAATAAAAGAAGCTGCCACTCTCCCGATGCTTAAGGAGAGCGGCCGACTTCCTGCGCTTATTTCCGGTCTCTCATCGGTACACAGAGCGAATCTGGCAGCGGCATTATTTGACGGAAAAATGTTTGTTATCTGCCCGGACGATACGACGGGAGAAAATTTTGCTGCGGATCTTCATGCCATGCTTGATATAGACATAAATTTCCTTGGAATGCGGGAATTCAACCTTTATAAAGCGGAGGTGGCGTCTCACCTGGCAGAGCAGGCAAGAATAGGTGCATTATATAAAATAGAAAGTTCTCCCGTGACAGTTGCATCTGTGCCGGGCCTTATACAACGGACTTTTGATAAAGAAAAACTTGCAAGTTCGGTATTTGAGATAAAACTCGGGGAAGAAAGGTCACTTGACCAGACGGTAGAGAGACTTGTAAGCTGTGGATACTCGCGATGCGAACAGGTAGAGGGCTGCGGTCAGTTTGCAAGAAGAGGCGGAATACTGGATATATTTACGCCTGCAAACAGAGAGCCCGTAAGAATCGAATTTTTCGGTGATGAGATAGATTCCATGGGAGAGTTTGATGTTGTGACGCAGAGGCGTCTCAATGCGATAGATTCCTGCCTCGTATTACCGGCGGAAGAAGATATATCAGGGCAATTTGCAACGGCAGTTGACTATATTCCCGAAGATGCGACGATTTTTATGGATCAGGGAACAAAGTGTTTTGAAAAAGCAGCAGAATACGAAAAGAATCTGGACAAAAAGTATTTTACGCCGTTTTCAAAAATAGCTTTTGAAAACTATCCTGTGTATATAGCAGACGCATTTACTACCGCAAGAATACCAATAGAGCTGAAATCACTATTATCTATAAGTGCCAAGCAGCTGCCATCTTATGCCGGAAATGCGCAGACAGCAGCAGAAGACGCAAAGCAGCTTATTAAAAATGGGTATGCCGTTGCCATATTGGCGGCAGATGCAAGGCGTGCAGATGTACTTCTCACATATTTAAATGATCATGGAGTCCATGCTGTAAAGTCGGACGAAATACCGAACGCAGGACAGTGCTTTTTAAAAATCGGGTCTTTGTCTGCGGGAGTGGAATACCCGGGTATCAAGCTTGCAATACTTACAGATTCACAGATTGTAAAGAAAAAGACCAGATCGTACAGAAGAAAGCTTCCGAAAGGCAGAGAGCAGATAATATCGTATTCCGACCTTGCTGTCGGAGACTATGTAGTGCACGAAAGTCACGGCATAGGGAAATTCGTCGGAATAGTAAGAATGACAGTCGACGACTGTCTTAAGGATTATATAAAAATAGAATATGCAGGCGGGGACATACTGTATGTACCGGCTACAGGACTTGATTCCGTATCAAAATACACCGGAGCCGGAGAAGATGCGAAAGTTAAGCTTTCAAAAATGGGCGGTACCGACTGGGAGAAAAAAAGAAGCCGGGCAAAAGGTGCGGCAAAAGATATGGCAAAGCGCCTGATAAACCTTTACGCAGCACGCCTTAAAACCCCGGGCTATGCTTTTGCACCCGACAACGAGTGGCAGCTTGAGTTTGAGGAAAACTTTGGATATACGGAAACAGATGACCAGCTAAGGTGTACCGCAGAGATAAAAAGAGATATGGAATCATCCGTACCTATGGACAGACTTCTTTGCGGTGATGTCGGATTCGGAAAGACAGAAGTTGCTTTAAGGGCAGTTATGAAATGTATACTCGACGGAAAGCAGGCGGCCATTTTGGCACCGACGACAGTCCTTGCTCAGCAGCACTACCAGACTGCATTGCAAAGGTTTTTCGGCTTCCCCGTCAATATACAGGTTCTCAGCAGATTTACAACAAGCGCGAACACTACGCAAACACTCAAAGAAATTGAGAGCGGAAAATGTGATCTCCTCATAGGAACACACAGAATATTAAGTAAGGATATAAAATTCAAAAATCTCGGACTGCTTGTAGTTGATGAAGAGCAGCGGTTCGGCGTCACGCATAAAGAGCATATTAAGGAAATGAGCCGGGGCGTTGATGTGTTGACGCTCAGTGCCACCCCCATACCTCGCACAATGAATATGGCGATGAGCGGTATAAGAGACATGTCTATGATAGAGGAGCCGCCGGAGGACAGACAGCCTGTACAGACGTTTGTTCTTGAGCACGATTGGGATGTAATTGCCGATGCGATAAAAAGAGAACTGAACAGAGGCGGTCAGGTATATTACCTCCACAACAGAGTTGAAGATATAGAAAGATGCGCCAGAAAGATCCAAGATATGCTTGGGGACAACGTCAGCATTGCTATTGGTCATGGTCAGATGGACAAAAAAGAACTTGCCGAAGTAATGGAGGAGGTTGTAACCGGTGAGGTTCAAATCCTGGTATGTACTACAATTATAGAAACCGGCATAGACATACCGAATGTAAATACCCTGATAATTGAGGATGCCGATAAACTGGGCCTTGCGCAGCTCCATCAAATAAGGGGAAGGGTCGGGAGATCTGCGAGAAAAGCTTCTGCCTATCTGACATTCAGGAAAGATAAGGTGTTGACTGAGGATGCTGAAAAGAGGCTCAACGCTGTCAGAGACTTTGCCGAATTCGGGTCAGGATTTAAAATTGCACTTCGTGACCTTGAAATCCGCGGAGCGGGAAATTTGCTCGGGGCGGAACAAAGCGGACACATGACTGATGTCGGATATGACATGTATATGAAGCTGTTGAATGAGGCGGTTTTGGAGGCACGGGGAATCGAGGTACCGAAAAAAGCAGACTGCTCGGCTGACCTGGCCGTGAATGCAAGCATACCGGAACGCTACATAGAATCTGCGGAGCAGAGAATGGATATTTACAGAGAAATCGCAGCTATAAGAAATGAAGAGGAAGCAGATGATCTCATAGATGAACTTATAGACAGATTCGGAGACATTCCACCATCAGTTTCGACATTGATTCAGGTAGCACTTCTGCGGGGTGAAGCTGGAAATGCCGGGATAACGGATATAGCACAAAAACATGGAGAATTAAAATTTACAGTAAAAGACTTTGACATGGAAAAAGTGACCGAGCTTTATTCAACAGAAAAATACAACAAACGGCTCAGAGTTGAGGCCGGGTCAAAGCCGTGTCTTGCACTAAAAGTAAAAAACAAAGCACATGTAATTGACGAGGCAAGACAATTCGTTTATGATTGGCAAAACAAAGGAGATGGAAAAAATGAAAACTAAAACATTGGTAATAATTCTTGCAATAGTTTGTCTTTTGTTTGTGAGAGCAACGGGATATTTTCAGTTTTATGATGTAGCCGAAGAACCTGTGGCAGAACTTGATTATCTGACGCTGTACAGCCTGTATGACGCAGACAAAACTATAGCAAAAGTAGACGGAGAAGATGTTACATGGGCTGAATACAGTGAGTACTTTGTAGATTATGCCCAGCAGATAGAGTATTACTTTGCACAAATGGAAACATATTACGGCATCCAAATGACCTGGGACGATCAGGCGGATGAAGAAGGAAATGTATATGCAGATATTCCAAAACAATATGCCGAAGCTTATGTGACAGAGGATAAGGTTCTGGAGAAAACTGCCAATGATATAGGAGAAGTGTACGATCCGCACGATTCAGAGTCTATCTATAATATATTCTATGCAATGTATGGAGAGCAGGGCGAAAAGATAAGCGACGAAGAGTCTCTTGGCTGGCTTGAGGACAACGGCTATATGCATTGCATGCATATCCTGTTTTCCACTATAGACATGACCACGTATGAAGAACTTGACGAAGACGAGATAAAGCAAAAATATGAAAATGCACAGAGAATTGCCGAGGAACTGAAAGCGACAGAAGATGAAGAAGACCGCTACGAAAAATTTAAAGAGTATATGAATGAATATTCAGAAGACAGCGGGCTTGTAAGCTACCCGGACGGTTACACATTTACTGACGGGACCATGGTTGAGGAATTTGAAACAGCAACGAAAGAGTTAAATGAATATGAAGTTTCCGAACCGGTAAAATCCAGTTACGGCTACCACATAATAATAAGGCTTCCGCTTGATGCAAATGCAGATATCTCTGCAGATACCGGAGCGCCGGCAAAGCTGACGTGTGCATATGAAAAATTCGAAACACAGATATACGAACTTATGCAGGAAGCAAATTTTGAGTATGTAGACGACGCAGAAATTCCGGATATAAGAGAATATATTTATTGAGTGTACAGGAAAAACACTTGTAAAAACATATAGAAGAAACCATAAAAAATAAAAGCTAAGCACTAAATATAGCGTTAAAATTGACCTCAAACCACAACAGTTTGAGGTCAAAAAAAACTTTAAAAAAATCTAAAAAAAATTTAAAAAAATGCTTGACACAATAAAGTCATGATGGTATATTAAGCAAGCTGTCGCAAAGAAAACGACAGAATGTACCTTGAAAATTGAACAATGTAAATAAAAAATAGCTTATGCAAATAAGCACCGGAAAAGGGCTTTTAAAAAGGTAGCCGAAAGGTT
>R05__coassemble_741_pt1 | contig 13572 bp, 15 predicted proteins | sample R05__metabat2_high_PE_014 | metagenome-assembled genome bin R05
ATGTAATTGCTATCAGAGACAAGTTTGCTTGTATCCTTTATAGCAGTGACGAAGGTGAAAAGTGCGGATGGGCTGCGCTCGATGCGCTAAGCTATAATGACCCGACAAAATCGCACGGCACAGTCAGTGCAAAAGATTATTCCGGCACACCGTCTCCCGACACGCTCAAAGCTCTCGGTGTAGATAAAAGCCTGACGCTTCCGAAAAGCGAAAATTATCTTTCCATATTTGAAAAAATGTATGTTAAAGAAGCAACGGTGCAAGTATATTCTTTCAATGAAGATAAGAGGATAATCAATTCCTGCAATCTCTATTCCGGGTCTGAAGTAAACGTGATTGCAATACAGGAAAAATATGCGCTGATTGTTTTTGAAACTGACGAAGGACAGAAGGCCGGCTGGACTGCGCTTGATGCTTTAAGCTACAACGACCCTTCAAAAAAGCTCCAAATAACCGAAGCTCCTTCGCGAAGCGGGGTACCGTCTCTAAATGTACTTGAAAGTCTCGGTGTAGATAAAAGTATTACTCTGCCTGAAAGTGACACCTACACTTCATCTTTTGAAAAAATGTATATCAGCGGCGCTGTAACGCCCCTTTACACGCTCAGCGGAAACGGCATTAACAATCAGGCCTGCACCTTGGCAATCGGCTCCGAGGTCAATGTAATTGCAATACAGAAAAAATATGCCTGCATTCTTTGCATGACGGACGAAGGTGAAAAAGCCGGTTGGGTTTCAATGGAAAATCTGAGATTTGATAACCCCAACAACAAGCTTTCTCAAACAAGTGTATCCACACCCTCAGGAAGCCCCGGTATTAAAGACATAGAGGCACTCGGGCAGGACAAGAGCATGACGCTTCCGGACGGCTCATACCTTGCGCAGTATGAAGTTTTATATGTTTCAAGCGGAAGTCTTCCCGTATATTCATACTGTGAAAGCGGAATGTCGTATCAAAGTGCGGCACTTGCGAATGGAACACAGGTTGTTGAAATAGCAAAGCAAAAAGATTACGCCTGCATACTTTATAGCTGCGATGCCGGCACCAAAGCCGGTTGGGTTATTGCAAGCGGGCTCAGTGAAACAAGAAAGTGAGGTTTTTATGAAAGATTACTTTGAAATCGTCGATGTTCTTGCCCGTGAGGTTTATACCGTAGAAGACAAGATTACTATCGAAGCCGAAGTCACACTTGATGACGGAACGGTCGGCCGTGCATGCGTCAGTGCCGCAATGGAAGAAGGAAAGCCAAGCAATATAGCATGTGAAAATGTCAACACCGAAATTGCCGAGGCAATACTCGGTTTAAATGCACTTGACCAGTCATATATAGATGCAATACTCATGGAAGTTGACGGGGACAGCGGCAGGCGTCTCGGAACAAATGCCACCATGGCGGCATCCGTTGCCTGCGCCAAGGCGGCCGCGGAGAGTGCCGGCCTCAGCCTTTACAGCTATCTCGGCGGCGTAACCGCAAGACACATTCCGGAAATGGTCGGCAAGGTAGATGAAAGGCGCGGCATGAAATGGTACCCGACCCTTACAGCCATGCTTGACGATCTTAAGAATTACGACACCGTCTGTTCCGGCACATGTGAAGACCCGTTTATGGCACATGTCGCAGTTGCATCCGGAGCAAAAAAATTATGCACACTTACAACGTGTGCAAAAAATGAAATCATACGTATAAAAGAGGAGCTTGAACTTTTATGAAAGAAATAATTCTTACGTCCGAAAATTTCAAATCCGAAGTGCTTGAAAGCGACGTCCCCGTACTGGTTGACTTTTTCGCAACATGGTGCGGACCTTGTATGATGATGGCCCCGCTCATTGAAAACCTGGCCGAAGAAAGCAACGGCTCATATAAAGTAGGTAAGGTAAATGTTGATGAGCAGCCCGTTCTTGCCGCAATGTACGGAATCGAGGTTATTCCTACTTTCGTATCCTTTAAAGACGGAAAAGCAACAGGAACGGCAAAAGGCGTTATGCAGAAAGAGTCGCTTCTCGACCTTATTATATAATGTAAAAACACCTCTTATAAATTAAGAGGTGTTTTTAATGACCCGGACGAGAATCGAACTCGTGTTACCGCCGTGAAAGGGCGGTGTCTTAACCGCTTGACCACCGGGCCGGAAAATAGCGGCACCTGGATTTGAACCGGGGACACCGCGGGTATGAACCGCGTGCTCTAGCCAGCTGAGCTATGCCGCCAAATTTTCAGCATATGGATTTTAGCAAACAAAGCGTTGCTTGTCAACAGTTTTTCTTGAGTATTATAATATTTTATGTTATTATCTTCAGGTACGGAGGGCTAGCTCAGCTGGTTAGAGCGTCCGCCTCACACGCGGAAGGTCAGCGGTTCGAGCCCGCTGCTCTCCACTTCCTTATCATGAAAAAAGAAAAACTCCAATTTATTACATCCATGATAATTTATGGCACGATCGGATTATTCCGCAAGATGATCCCTCTGTCATCTAGCATGCTTGCCTTTTTAAGAGCATTTATAGGCATGCTTTTTTTACTGTCTTTTGTAATATCATCCAAGAAGAAAATCTCAGCCGATGCAATTGCACGCAACCGGAAGATTCTCCTCATATCAGGTGCAATCCTCGGCTTTAACTGGATACTTCTTTTCGAGGCATACAATTACACGACAGTTGCAACCGCCACGCTTTGCTATTATATGGCGCCCGTGCTTATGCTTTTAATCTCACACTTTGTTTATAAGGAAAAGATCGGAGCAAAAAAGTGGGTCTGCATTGCTGTATCTCTTGTCGGAATGGCCCTTGTGACCGGAAATGTTGCCGGCGGGCTTAAAGGTACAAAAGGCGTTATTCTCGGTCTTCTTGCGGCAGTTCTCTACGCGGCAATTGTCATGAACAACAGACGGCTTAAAGATATTTCTCCCGTAGATCAGACTATCGTTCAGCTCGCCGTATCCTCAGCCGTGCTTCTTCCGTATATCCTTATAAGAGAAGGCTTCGGCGCAACCGATTGGTCCTTAAAGTGCATACTCCTTGTTCTTGTTGTCGGTATAGTTCATACGGGATTTGCATATCTTCTTTATTTCGGTACAATTGTAACCCTTCCCACAAACTTTGTTGCCATCGGGAGCTATATAGACCCGGCTGTTGCAGTTGTGCTTTCTGCGCTTATATTAAAAGAACCAATGACGCCCTTGAATGCGCTCGGTGCGGTACTTATAATAGCTTCTCTTATTGTATCCGAATTCACTAATTAACTTTACGAAATATTGGCAGATTTACGCTTGTAAATTGTCTGTAGAATGGACTAAAATTGCTTTATGAAAAAGATGTATGTTTTAATCGGAAATTATGGCAGCGGAAAGACAGAGCTTGCAATCAACTTCGCTGTTGCCGCGGCCGCAAGAGGTGAAAGAACCGAGCTTTTGGACCTCGACATGGTCAATACATATTTCCGCCTCACAGAGCCCGGCAGGCTTACCCGTATGAAAGAAATCCGGATTGTAAGCCCTAATTTTGCAAACACAAGTGTTGAGACGCTTTCTCTTCCTGCAGAAGTCCAAAGCGCATTTGACATGGACTGGGATACCGTTGTGTTCGACGTCGGAGGAGACCCGACCGGTGCAACCGCTCTCGGCAGATATCATCAGGACTTTGAAGATCTGGAAGACGGCCAGCTTGAAGTTTTAAACGTTATAAATACGAGACGTCCGCTTGCCGGTACCGTGGAAAAAATAGTCAATCTTCAAGAGCAGATGCAGATTTATTCCCGTCTCAAAATAACCGGTATGATAAACAATACAAATCTCGCCCAGGCAACAACCGAAGCAGATTTAAGGGACGGATACGAAATAATAAAACAGGTGAGCGAACAAACCGGTGTTCCTGTCCTTTATACTTCCGGCAAAAAAGATATGCTGGACAAATTTATGTCTGAAAACCATGACCCGAAATTCGTGGGCACGCCTCTTGATATAGAGACGTACATGGCCCGCGACTGGGAGTCCTGGATTAATTCACTATAGAAAATCTTTATCCTATATACACAAGGAGGAAATCGTATGGTCAAAGTAACGATTAACGAGCTTGTCTGCAAAGGCTGCGGACTGTGCGTAAGGGCATGCCCTAAAGGCGTCCTTGGTCTTTCCAAGACAAAGCTCAACGCAAAAGGCTATCATCCGGCAGATGTCATCAATCAAGATGACTGCATAGGCTGTGCATGCTGTGCAAGAACCTGCCCCGATGTGGCAATCAGGATTGAGAAGGAATAAGGAGGAAACGAAATGTCATTAACACTTATGAAAGGCAGTGAAGCAATTGCTGAGGCTGCTATCCGTGCAGGTGCACGTTTCTTCTTTGGTTACCCTATCACACCGCAAACCGAAATCCCGGAATACATGTCAGCACGTATGCCGGAAGTCGGCGGATGCTTTTTGCAGGCTGAAAGTGAAGTAGCCGCAATCAACATGGTATACGGTGCAGCCGGAACAGGCGCACGCGTTATAACATCATCTTCTTCACCCGGCGTTTCACTTAAACAGGAAGGTATTTCCTACATGGCAGGCGCAATGCTCCCCGCAGTTATATTAAACGTCATGCGCGGCGGTCCCGGTCTCGGATCAATCCAGGCCTCACAAGGTGACTATTTCCAGGCAACAAAGGGCGGCGGCAACGGCGACTATCATCTCTTAACTTACGCACCCGCTTCAATTCAGGAAGCAATAGATATTCTGCAGTATGCATACGACAAGGCAGAAAAGTACAGAGTTCCCTGCCTCTTCCTTGCTGACGGCATTATGTGCCAGATGATGGAACCTGTTGAGATGCCCGAAATGCAGGATTACAAAGTTGATCCCGAGAAGAAGCCCTGGGCGGCAACAGGCTGGAAGCCGGGCGATGACCCCGCAAAGAGAGCCGTTATAAACTCCCTCTTTATAAATACAGAAGACCTCGCCGTTCACAACGATCATCTCCAGGCAATTTACAAAGAGATTATTGAAAACGAACAGCAGTGGGAATGCTACAACTGCGAAGATGCCGACTATATCATCACGGCTTTCGGAACAGTTGCAAGAATTGCAAAGACAGCTGCAGACCAGCTTCGCGCTGAAGGCATTAAAGTCGGTGTATTCCGTCCCATTACGGTATGGCCGTTCCCGTATAAAGCTCTCGAGGAAACAACTAAAAACTGCAAGGCAATCCTCGATGTAGAAGTAAATGAAGGACAGATGAAAGAAGACGTTCTTCTCGCTGTTCACGGCACCAAGGAAGTTGATTACTTCGGTCACTGCGGTTCAGAGATGACCACTACGGCTGAAATTGTCAACAAGATTCATGAGATGAAGGAGGGCAAATAATATGTCAGTTATATTTGAAAAAACTCCTTACCTTACCGATAAGCAGTTCCATTACTGCCCCGGCTGCAACCACGGTATTATCCACCGCCTCGTAGCGGAAGCACTTGAAGAGAGCGGTATGGAAGGCAACATCGTAGGCGTAGCACCTGTAGGATGCTCCGTATTTGCATATGACTACTTTAATGTAGATATGATGGAGGCAGCTCACGGACGTGCACCCGCTGTTGCAACAGGCGTTAAAAGAGCAAAGCCCGATTCACTGGTATTCACATATCAGGGAGACGGTGACCTTGCATCCATCGGTACCGCCGAAATCGTACACGCTGCACACCGCGGCGAAAAGATTGTCACAATCTTCGTAAACAACGCAATTTACGGCATGACAGGCGGCCAGATGGCACCTACATCGCTCGTCGGTCAGAAGACAACCACTTCTCCTTACGGCCGTGATGAAGCACATTGCGGTGCTCCCATCAAGATGAGCGAAATGCTCGCCGAGGTTCCCGGTGCATACTACATTGAGCGCTGCGCCGTAAACACCAACGCAAACATAATAGCAACAAAGAAAGCCATTAAAAAGGCATTTGAGTACGAAAAGCAGGGAAAAGGCTTCTGCATGATAGAAGTTCTCTCCACCTGCCCGACCAACTGGGGCAAGAGCCCGGTTGAGGCACTTACATGGCTCGAAGAGAATATGATTCCTTATTATCCTCTCGGAGTCAAGAAGGACAAGGGGGCCGAATAAGAAATGATGAAAGAATTCGTATTTGCCGGATTCGGCGGCCAGGGCACACTTTTAATAGGCAAGTTCCTCGCAATGGCATGCATGCTCGACGGAAAGCACGTCTCCTGGATGCCGTCCTACGGTCCTGAGATGCGCGGAGGCACAGCTAACTGCTCAGTTATAATTTCCGATGATCCTGTCGGTTCTCCGCTTATTGCAGAGCCCGATGCCATCATCGCAATGAATGAGCCTTCTCTTGCTAAATTTGAAGACGCTGTAAAGCCCGGCGGAGTCATTGTTATAAACTCCTCCATCGTTGACCGTCCCTGCAAGAGAGACGACGTTACGGTTGTATACTGCGATGCAAACAAGATTGCGGAAGAAGTCGGCAACCCCAAAGGTGCAAACGTTGCTATCCTCGGTGCACTCATGGCAAAAATGCCGATAGTCTCCGAAGAGAGAATGGTAGAGGCCATAAAGCTTGAGCTTGGCGAAAGAAAGATGAAATTCCTTGACGGAAACATCAAGGCCTACGAAGCCGGAATGGCTAAAGCAAACGCATAATACCTTATAATTTTCTTTACAATTTTTCCGGGAAATAGTATATTTATCGAGTTGAAAATACACTATTTCCCGGATTTATTTTTTGGAGGATGAAACATACGATGAGCAGAGTAGTAGGAACATGTTCAAGAGGTCTTCGCGCGCCGATTATACGCGAAGGCGATGACATATGCAAAATAGCAACCGATGTCGTTATGGAAGCCGTCAAGAACGGTGAAATGACAGTTAAGGATAAAGATATCCTTTGCATGACCGAAGCAATTGTCGCCCGCGCTCAGGGCAACTATGCAACTACCGATGATATAGCTGCCGATGTAAAGGCAAAGCTCGGAGGAGAAACCATAGGCGTAATTTTCCCCATCCTTTCAAGAAACCGCTTTGCTGTATGCCTCCGCGGCATAGCAATGGGTGCAAAAAAAGTCGTTTTGATGCTTTCTTATCCCGGAGACGAAGTAGGCAACCATCTTGTTGACCTTGACAAAGTTGATGAGCAGGGCGTTGACCCGTATAAAGACGTTCTTACGCTTGAAAAGTACCGCGAGCTCTTCGGATATGGTGTACACCGCTTCACAGGTGTAGACTATGTCGATTACTACAAGACAATAATTGAAGAAAGCGGAGCCGAGGCAGAGATAATCTTTGCAAACAACCCCAAGGCAATTTTGGATTATACTAACAAAGTGCTTTGCTGCGACATTCATACCGCCAAGCGCACAAAGAGGATTCTCTTAGATGCCGGTGCATCCGTTGTGCTCGGTTTAGACAACATCCTCGATTCTTCCGTAAACGGTAGCGGATACAATGAGGACTACGGTCTTCTCGGTACAAACAAGGCAACAGAGAACTCCGTCAAACTGTTCCCGAGAGATGCGCAGACACTTGTTGAGAATATTCAGCAGAAAATGAAAGAGCTCACCGGAAAACATGTTGAGGTCATGGTATACGGTGACGGCGCATTCAAAGATCCCGTCGGTGAAATTTGGGAATTTGCAGATCCCGTCGTTGCCCCGTTCTACACAAGCGGTCTTGAGGGCACTCCCAATGAACTTAAAATAAAATATCTCGCAGACAATGATTTCAGTGAACTGTCAGGTGACGAGCTCAAAGAAGCCATCAAAGGCGAGATAGAAAAAAAGGACGGCAATCTTGTCGGAAAAATGGCCTCTGAAGGCACAACTCCGAGAAGACTTACCGACCTGATAGGATCTCTTTGCGACCTTACCTCAGGTTCAGGCGACAAAGGAACACCCTTTGTATATATCCAGGGATATTTCGATAACTACACTACCGAGTAACCACATAAAATCTTCCAAACTGCACGGCGTCGGGTTCAGGTTCATCAAGAATCAGAACATCGGCGCCTTCTTTATCCCAAAAGTCATACTTTTCACTGCTGTAATCGTCGCAGTAGTACATGGCAAGGATCTCGCTTACATACCATCTGCCCTTTGCCTGAGAATTTGGCGTCACATATACCTTATCTGCATCGAGGGAGGAGGCATAAGTAAGAGCCTCCCCGAAGTCTTCAAGAAATGTATATTTTATCGATCGGGCAAAATCCGTGAAATACGTAAATGTGAAAAGGCAAAAATATACCGCATAGGCAGGGATTAAAACCATGCCTAATTTTTTTATCCTTTGTGCACTGAGGCAGAGGCCCGCACCGGTTATTATAATAAGCGGATAAAAAATGATGTTTATTCTGTTTATATTGACATTTCCGGTCACAAGCCCTGTAAATACAGCTGTAATAAACCAAACGAAAACAAGCGAAACTGATGTGTTTTTTTTGCGGTTTTTTACAAGGAAATATAGTCCGATAATAAAGAAAGGCCACGATATGAGATACATTGTGCCAAATCCCGGGATTTCATTGTACAAAGGATCATGCGATATCTGGAAAAATATTTTTACAAGTGAGACGAAGTTAGACCAAAGCTGCTTTACCGGCTCCTTTGCAAAAAAGAGTATGTCCGATGATCTTACGGAATTTTCAAAATACGGTATTGTGCAGAAGGGAAGGTATATCGTTTCTAAGGAAAATGCATTTATTATCATACAAAGTATGAAAGGCCACGCTACGGCAAGATAAACAAATACGCACAGTATTGCCTTTTTAACTGTAATCTCCTTCCTTTTCAAAAGGACTGCACAAGCTACAACCAGGAAAAACGGCACACAGTATATGGATATCCCGTAGCAGTACATCGAAAGTGCAAAAAATATCATCGACAATACCGGCTTGCGATAAGCAAGAAATGTCACTCCGATTAAAAAAACATGCGGGAAAAGATTGCAGTCAAGGGCCCATCTGCTCTGCATAATATGCCACGGATTAATCGCCGCAAATGCAAAAATAACCAGAGCAACCTTTTCATTAAATGCTTTTTTTGAAAGCATGTATAAAGCTATAAGCCCGATTATGCTGAATATAAGCATGGGAAGTCGTGCCGTCACCGAACTTAAGCCAAAAAGTTTTATAAACGGCACCATCGCATAACTTAAAAGTACACTCATCTGTCCGAACCCCCAGGCAGTAAAGTGTACCGGCATAAACATTCCTAGGCGGTCGCACATCGTGTCGGCAAGTGCCTTTGCGTCAACAGCCGCCATTGCGCCATCTTGATTGAAGCCTCCCGGTATTTTCCCGAAAGCAACCGTTCTCACCAAAACGGCAATCAAAAATATCAAAATTATTAAAATTATTTTATATTTTTTTCTTATCATGAGATAAATATAGCATAAATTCTTGTATTTGTGTGGATTTTTTGTTGCATTTTATTTAAATCGGAGTATAATAAAAATACAGTGAAACAAATTTACCGAAAAGGAGAATTAAAATGCAACACAAAAGCGATGAATTGTTTGTCAAAATCCAGAATTATATTTATGAGTACAAGGAGGAAAACGACGGTGGTTCACCTACCGTGAGAGATATTGCCAAAGCATGCTCTACTTCTCCCGCATCTGTCTCCAGATACATGAATATACTGAAGGCCGACGGCAAAATAGACTTCAAGGGGCACAGAAATATAATTACAAAAATCGATGGAAAAGAACTCTCCGTTGTAAAAGTTCCTGTTGTCGGAAGAATCTCGTGCGGTTCACCGATACTTGCTGAGGAGAATATAGAAGAAACCGTAAGGCTGCCAATATCTATTTTCGGACAAGGTGATTACTTTATGCTGAAAGCTCACGGCGACTCTATGATAAATGTCGGTATTTTTGACGGAGACTATGTACTTATACGCCAGCAGGACACAGCCGACTATAACCAGATTGTTGTTGCACTTATAGACGGTGAGGAAGCCACCCTCAAACGCTTCCGTCCTGAAGAAGGTTATGTTGTTCTTCACCCCGAAAACGATGCCATGGAAGACATCGTGGTGGATAACTGCATAATTCAGGGAGTCGCCGTAAAGGCTATAAAAGACCTACTTTAAAAAACCGATGAGCGTTGTTTACAGGAAGGTCCCTCTCACAGTCGAGGCACTTTTTATGCCGGACGGCTCCGTTTTTCCCGAAAGCCTTCTTCTTGACGACGCAGAGTTTCAAATTGACAAAATTATTTCCAGCGCTGAAAGGACACCCCGAACGGTGACCTCAATTTCGCCGACGGAATATACGGTCATGGTAAGAGGCCGGGTAAAGAAAATCTACTATGAAACAGAAAACAATACCTGGTTTTCCGTTAAAGAGGTCTATACTTGAAAAAACACCTGCATACAATTTGTATAATCATAAGCGGAATACTGTGGGGACTCATGGGGGTTTTCAGAAGGCGTCTAGGTGACATCGGGCTTTCAAGCTATGGTATCATAGCTGTAAGATGCGGTACGGCAGCTGTCTTTTTTGCACTTTTCATGCTCGCAAAAAATCCTTGTGAATTTAAAATCAGGATCAAAGATTTTTGGCTCTTCATAGGCAGCGGAATCTTCTCTTTACTGTTTTTTACGGCGTGTTATTTCCAGGCCATGACACTTATGAGTCTGTCCGCAGCTGCTGTACTTTTATACACAGCTCCAATTTTCGTTATAATTATCTCGGCCGTTCTATTTAAGGAAAAAATAACAAAAACTAAAATTGTCGCCATGATATTGGCATTTGCCGGGTGCTGTCTTGTATCCGGAATCGCCGGAGGAAAAGCAGATGTTACGGCAGCCGGGATACTTTACGGCGTAGGATCCGGCGTAGGTTATGCTCTTTACAGCATATTTTCAAAGCTGGCCATTCAGAGAGGCTATACAAGCAACACAATAAATTTTTATTCTTGTGCGCTTGCATTTCTCGGTGCAGGAATAATCTGGGGATTTAAAGAGCCGGTAGATTTAATGATTCAAAGCGGTACAAATCTGCTTTTCTGCTTGCTGACCGGATTTGTAACATGCTTTTTGCCCTATGCGCTATATGTCTTCGGTCTTACCGGGGTTGAGGCAGGCCGTGCTTCCATAATGGTATCGGTTGAGCCTGTTGTTGCTACCGCAGCGGGGCTGATTTTCTTCGGTGAAACTCCGGATTTCTTTGCTGTTGCCGGGATGGTACTTGTACTTGCCGCTATAATATTGCTGAATGTCCAAACGAAACCAAAAAAGGAGAGAAACTTTAATGGCAGATAAACTAAGAGTCGAACATGACGGTGTATACTATAAAGACGGATTTAAAACCAAATATATACCATATGATAAAATCTCAAGAACTTTTGAACGTATTCACGAGGTAAACGGCAAACTTTGCTGCGGAAGTACAACATTTCAGTACTTCAGGCTCGTTTTTGTTGATGCCGATGGCAAGGAATTCGCAGATTATGTTACGGAAAATGAATCCGAGATAACTAACGCTCTTGAAAAAATTCATGAAACTGCGCCAAACATTGCCATTGGATTTATTGACAAGCAAGCGTCCTTGTGATACAATCCGCAAGGCATGGAGAGATACCGAAGTGGTCATAACGGGGCGGTCTTGAAAACCGTTAGGGCGCAAGTCCACGCGGGTTCGAATCCTGCTCTCTCCGCTTAAAAGCCGACATTTTGTTTTTTTACAAAATGTCGACTTTTTTCATGCACATAAACAGCATTGCTTTTCTTGCACGACAACAGAATATATTGTAAGATATAAAAAATATAAATTGTTAAGGTGAGTTGCGCATAAATGAGTTTTTTAAATGTTATCGAACTTCTTAGTGGTATAGCCCTTTTCCTGTATGGTGTAAAACTAATGGGTGACGGACTTAATAAGGCAGCCGGCAACAAGCTTGAGATTGTTCTTTACAAGCTTACCGGAAGTCCTTTCAAAGGTCTTCTTTTAGGTGCCGGAGTTACGGCTTTGATTCAATCCTCCTCAGCAGCCTCTGTTATGGTTGTAGGTTTCGTTAATGCCGGAATGATGAAATTCATTCAGGCTTCCTATATCATTTTGGGTTCCATTCTGGGAACAAGTATTACAGGATGGATTACAAGCCTTTCTATGCTGGGTTCATCCGGCGGTTTACTGGATATTTTCTCCTCAACAGCAATCACGGGATTCTTTGCTATTGTCGGCATTTACCTATGTAAATTTTCCAAAGTGCAAAAACACAATTTTATCGGGAACATACTCATGGGCTTTGCTGTTCTCATGTACGGCATGTCTGCAATGAGCAACGCAGTTGTTTCTTTAAGAGAAAGCCCGGCTTTTCTTGATGCAATGACAAAATTGACCAATCCTGTACTCGGGATTCTTCTTGGCATGATTTTTACATGCATCATCCAAAGCTCTGCAGCAGCTGTCGGTGTCCTTCAAGCCATATCCCTCACCGGTGCACTAAGTTTCTCAATTGCATTTCCTGTTATGCTCGGTATAGCAGTCGGAGGTGCGATTCCTGTCCTGCTCAGTGCTATCGGCGCTGAAATCAACGGTCAGCGTACAGCGCTTGTCCATCTTCTTTTTGATATCTTTGCCGCCCTTATCTGCGGTATAGTTTTCTATGCAGCCAATGCCATATTTAACTTTAAAATAATGGATTTAACACTTTCACCTGTCAGCGTTGCACTTATTAACACTCTTTTCAGGCTTGCCGCTGTAATTTTCCTTTATCCGGCTGTTAAGCTTATAGCTAAACTTGCCGAGATAATTGTAAAGGATAAAGAAAAGGATTCATCTGCTGTTTCTCACGAATTTGACAAACTCGAAAACCGCTTTATTAATCACCCTGCTCTCGCACTTGAGCAAAGTCACATCACAATAGACTCCATGGCAGGCCTCGTAAAGAGCGGTCTAATGGATGCCATTTCTTTGATTAATAATTATAACGAGGATAAATATTTATCCGTTGACGAAAATGAATCGCTGATTGACAACTACGAGGACAAGCTGGGCGCATACCTCGTAAAGATTTCATCCTCCGAACTTACCGCGAACCAAAATGGTTTGTTATATAAATTTCTAAATGCCATCACAGACTTTGAACGAATAGGAGACCATTCCCTTAACATTGCGGAAAGTGCAAAAGAAATAGCCGAAAAGGACATTCATTTCTCTGATGAGGCAATTGCCGAGATTAATGTAATGGCCGCCGCAATCAGTGAAATCATTTCCATTACAACAAGTTCTTTTGTCAATGATGACTATGACCTTGCAACACATGTTGAGCCTCTTGAGGAACTTATTGACGTCTTAAGCGATGAGATGAAGAGCCATCACGTGTCAAGGCTCTCAAAGGGTCTATGTACTCTTCAGCAGGGCTTTGTCTTTAATGACCTTGTCACTGATTTTGAGCGTATTTCCGACCACTGCTCAAATATAGCTATTGCTATTCTGGAAATTCAAGATAATAATTTTGACGCACACCAACGGTTTAATAATTTAACACTCAGCCGAGATGAGAACTTTGCGCGACTTTATGATGAGTACAAAAACAAGTTTTCATTTAACTTTTAAGAGAGCAAGCGGGAATTCTCGGTTCATCATG
>R05__coassemble_754_pt1 | contig 13356 bp, 14 predicted proteins | sample R05__metabat2_high_PE_014 | metagenome-assembled genome bin R05
GAGTATCTCGGCCCTGTTGACGGACACAATGTTGAAGAACTTGAAAAAGTTATCGGATGGGCTAAAGATATGAAAAAGCCTGTCCTGCTGCATGTTATCACTGTCAAAGGCAAGGGAGTGAAATATGCTGCCGAAAATCCGGAAAAATATCACGGTGTAGGTCCGTTCAACCCCGATACCGGCGAGATTAAAAATTCATCCCACGGTTTCTGCGATGAATTCGGCGAAGAATTATGTAAACTTGCAGAAAGTGACTCAAACATTGTTGCCGTAACGGCTGCAATGACCGGGGGTACCGGTCTTTCTCCGTTTTCACAAAAGTATCCTGACAGATTCTTCGATGTAGGTATAGCTGAAGGGCATGCCGTTTCCATGTGTGGCGGCATGGCTAAACAGGGTCTTTTGCCTGTATTTTGCGTATATTCAAGCTTTTTGCAGCGTGCTTATGACATGCTTATTGAAGATATAGCTATGCTTAATCTTCATGTGGTTTTTGGTGTTGACAGGTCGGGAATTGTCGGTCAGGACGGTGAGACGCATAACGGAGTTTTTGATATCGCATATCTGTCTTCTGTTCCCAATATGTCTATCTTATGCCCTTCAAATTTTGCGGAGCTTAAGGCGATGCTTAAAGTGGCTCTTTATGATTTCACAGGACCCGTGGCGATCAGATATCCGAGAGGCGCTGATGGTGATTATAAAGACTGTATTGTAGAAACCGAAAAAGTTATTAAAGAAGGGTCCGGATATACTCTTGTAAGCTATGGGATGCTTATAAATAATGTCATCAAATCCGCTGATTATCTCGATGCGGATGTAGTCAAGCTCGGGGCAGTCAAACCATGCGATTTTTCTGTTACATGCAAGTCTCTTGAAAAGACAGGCAGACTTATCGTTGTTGAAGATGTTTGTTCTTCCGGATGTGTAGGGCGCCAGATCCTCTCTGCAGCCCAGGAAAAAGGTATAGAAATCAAAGACTATAAGCTTGTCAATTTAGGCGAAGGATTCGTTCCGCACGGAAAAGTAGATGAAATCTATAATCTTAAACATCTCGACAGCGATAGTATCGTTAGAATTGCGGAGAGTATGAAATGAGCAAAATACGCCTTGATCAGTTGGTTTTTGATAAAGGTTATGCTGAGTCCAGAGAAAAGGCAAAAGCCATAATAATGTCGGGTGAGGTCTTTATAAACAATCAAAGGGCAGATAAACCCGGTATGCAGGTTGATGAAAACACGGAGATAGACGTCAGAATAAAAGAACTCCCTTTTGTATCAAGAGGCGGATACAAACTTGATAAGGCCCTGAAGGTCTTCACCGATATAGATGTTAAAAATAAAATATGTATTGACTGCGGGGCTTCAACAGGCGGCTTTACCGACGTACTTTTAAAAAACGGGGCATCAAAAGTTTATTCGGTAGATGTCGGATACGGACAGCTGGCCTGGAAATTAAGAAACGATCCCAGAGTTGTTAATCTCGAAAGAACAAATTTGCGTTATATTTCTGAGGATATTATCCCCGAAAAACTTGATATAGCTGTTTGTGATGTTTCTTTTATATCGATAAAACTTATTATGCCCTCTGTGATAAATCTGCTGAAGGATAATGCAGATGTAGTATGCCTTATAAAACCTCAATTTGAAGCGGGAAGGGAACAGGTTGGCAAAAAAGGCGTTGTACGCGATATTTCGGTACATAAATCTGTTGTTAACGATATCTTGAATTTTATGCCGGAAGTTGGATTTTCAATAATTTCTTTGGATTATTCTCCGATTAAAGGACCCGAAGGAAACATAGAATATCTTTTGCATATGAAAAAAGGCGGAGAAAGTAATTTTGTTGATGTAGATGCGGTTGTTGATGCATCTCATACGGAGCTTAAGTTATGATTGCAGTTTGCCCAAATCCATATAGAGACATAGATCTCACACTTACAAAAAAAGCGGTAAAACTTCTCAATGACGCAGGTTTTGAGACAAGAGTTTCCTGCGTTTTTACGGATGATGTGCTCGATGTGTCAGATGTTAGTCTTATTATAGTTATAGGCGGAGACGGTACGATTTTAAAAGTTGCGGATGCCGTTCATAAAGACGGTATACCTGTTCTGGGAGTAAATCTTGGGACAAAGGGTTTCATGACTTCAATTGAGCCTGAAAACCTTGAACTTATAGTCACTGCAGCCAAAGGCGGATTTGAGATATCCGAGAGAATGATGATTGATGTTTATCTCAATGATCAGTTTATAGGAAGCTGCCTTAACGATGCTGTAATTCACGGATACGGTGACTGCATTACACTCAGCACCAGGTGCAATGATGTTGAGATGTATACATTTTCCGGTGACGGCATTATTGTCTCGACTCCTACAGGATCGACCGGATATTCAATGTCTGCAGGGGGACCGGTTGTTGAACCTGAAGCCAAGTGCATTATAGTCAGTCCTATCTGTGCACATACTCTCCGTAACCGTTCTTTTGTTTTAAATAATTCCCGAGTGGTTACTGTCGAAGCACTTAAACTTCATGACAGAAAAGCATATCTTTCTCTTGACGGCAATATTAATGTGGACTTAAACAGTCATGATATTATTATTGCAAAGGAATCTGAATATACAATTAAAATGGCCAATCTCGGCGTTAAGAGCTTCTACGAGAAGGCTTTTGAAAAACTCATCTAAGGAGGAAAATAAATGAAGCCCGGACGTCAAAGCGTTATTCTGGAGATAATATCTTCACAGGATATAGAAACACAATTTGACCTCATGAATGCATTGGCAGAGCGCGGTGTTAAAAGTACACAGGCAACACTTTCGCGCGACATTAAAGATATGAATCTTATTAAGCAGATGGGACCGAACGGAAAACAGAGATATGTCCGTTCACCCGAGAGCGAAGTAAAAGCAGCCAATGCCAAGCTTATTACCATTTTAAAAGAGAGTGTACTCCAGTGCGCAAAAGCGCAGAATATTGTAGTTTTAAAAACTCTTCCAGGCCTGGCAAGCGCGGCATGCAGTGCAATTGATAAAATGGATATTGAAGGGCTTGTCGGTACACTGGCGGGTGACGATACCGCATTTATTGCGATGTCCGACAACAATTATGCAGATGCATTTTTAAAACAGCTGAAAGAAATATATAAGTAATGTTAAAAAATCTTCATATAGAAAATATTGCCGTTATAGAACAGGCAGACATAGCTTTTTATCCGGGATTCAGCGTTCTTTCCGGTGAAACCGGCGCAGGTAAGTCTATAATCATTGATTCGATTAATGCAGTGCTTGGCAACAGGACAAGTAAGGACATTATCAGAACCGGTGCTGATTTTGCACTTGTCAGTGCCGTTTTTGAAAATAAAAATGTGGATTTTTGGCTCGAGGAAAACGATATTCCGTCCGATGACGAGGAACTGATTTTACAAAGGAAGATTACTGCCGCCGGAAAAACTTCGTGCAGAATTTCCGGCGTTCCCGTGACAACCGGGCAGATGAGAGAGCTTGCATCTATTCTTATCGATATTCACGGACAAAATGACGGGCTCAGACTTCTCGATGAGAAATCACATATAGACTTTCTTGACATATACGGTGTTGATTCCAAAATATTGGACAGCTATAAGGGCGAATATAAGAAGTATTGTGATATCATAAATGAGATAGACTCTCTTACAATGGATGAAAGTGAGAAGCTTCATCTTAATGATTCGCTTAGATTCACAATAGACGAAATTGAAAAAGCACAAATTAAATCCGGTGAATACGATTCGCTTATTTCGCAAAGGGATCTGCTGAGAAATTCCGAAAAATTAAAAGAAGCACTTGACAGTGCATTAGGCTTTCTTGACGAAGGCGATTCCGGGGCCGTATCAAATGCGGAAAATGCTTTGTATTTTGCTACAAAAGCCGCGGCATATTCAAATGATTTGGATGATGCCTTATCATCACTGAAAGAGGCTGCGTTCAATCTGAAAAATGCAAATGAGGCTCTCAGAGATTTTCGCGACGGTCTTGAGTTTTCAGATGAGGAATACGACGAGCTTGAAAGCAGAATTTCTGTAATAAACAGGCTTTTCAGAAAATATAATAAGGATGAGCAGGGACTCATTGATTATTGTGAAATCTGCAGAAATAAGATCGGCGAGATAGAGTACTCAGATGAAAGAATTTCAAAACTGAAAGCTGAACTTTCGGTACAGGAAAATATTTGTCTTGAACTTGCAGCGAAATTAAGTGAAGAAAGAAAGTCTGCAGCCTTAAAACTTGAGAACAGGGTTGTTAAAGAACTTTGTGATTTGAATATGCCGTCTGTCCGGTTTAAGGTCGGGTTTTCTGAATGCGATCTTTCGAAAAACGGAAGAGACAATGTATATTTTATTATGAGCGCAAATGCCGGTGAAGAACTGGGAAGAATCAGTAAAATAGCGTCAGGCGGAGAGCTTTCACGTATTATGCTTGCACTGAAAAATGTGTTTGCCGAAAAGGATATTGTCGATACAATGATTTTCGATGAAATAGATTCGGGCGTATCCGGAATTTCCGCTCAACGTGTTGCTGAAAAGTTATTCACTGTTTCAAAAAACAAACAGGTAATGTGTATATCTCATCTGCCTCAGATTGCCGCCATGGCGGACAATGAGTATTTGGTGGTTAAATCTGAAAAAAACGGCAGAACCTATACAGAAGTTAATTTGCTTGATTTTGAAGGCAGAAAAAAAGAAATTGCGAGAATGTTCGGCGGAGAAAATATTACCGAGTTAACACTTGAAGCGGCGTCCGAGCAGCTTGCGAAAGCGGGGGAATTTAAAAAATGAGTAAAGGCAATGATGCCGTAAAACTTCATGGTGAAGGATTTAACTGCGCACAGTGCGTACTGATGACCTGCTCGGATCTTGATAAAGAAACGGCAGAAAAAATCGCATCGGGCTTTGGAGGCGGACTCAAAAGCGGCGAAATCTGCGGCGCAATTTCCGGCGCTGTTATGTCGCTTGGGCTTGCAGGATGCGAAGCTTCTGAAGTAAAAAAACTTGTAAAAGATTTTCGAGGCAAGTTCGGTCATGTAAGATGTATCGAACTTAAAGGAAAAAGAAAATTCAAGTGGATGGGAAAAAGGAAACCCGTCCCTTGTGATGAACTTATAAAATACGCAGCAGATGCTGTAGAAAATATACTGGAGAAATCTAATGGAAATTTATGAAGAACTGGTTGCAAGAGGACTTATTGCACAGGTAACAAATGAAGAAGAGATTCGAAATCTCATAAACAACGGCAAGGCTACTTTTTATATCGGATTTGACCCTACTGCCGACTCTCTTCATGTGGGACATTTTATGGCACTTTGTCTGATGAAACGTCTTCAGATGGCCGGAAATAAACCCGTGTGCCTTGTCGGAGGCGGTACTGGAATGATAGGCGATCCTTCCGGGAGAACCGACATGAGACAGGTCATGACAGTTGAGACGATACAGCATAACTGTGATTGCTTTAAAAAGCAGATGGAAAGGTTCATAGAGTTCGGACCGGATAAGGCTATTATGGTCAACAATGCCGATTGGCTGCTTGATTTGAACTATGTAAGCCTTTTAAGGGAAGTTGGTGCCTGCTTCTCGGTCAACAATATGCTCAGAGCCGAATGTTATAAACAACGTATGGAAAAAGGCCTTTCGTTCCTTGAATTTAACTATATGATAATGCAGTCATATGACTTTTATTATCTGTTCCAGAATTACGGATGCAACATGCAGTTCGGTGGAGACGACCAGTGGTCAAATATGCTCGCAGGAACTGAACTTATAAGGAAGAAACTTGGTGAAGACGCTTATGCCATGACCATAACACTTCTTCTTAACAGTGAAGGCAAGAAAATGGGAAAAACGGCCAATGGTGCGGTGTGGCTTGATCCCAATAAGACTTCTCCCTACGATTTTTATCAGTATTGGAGAAATGTGGGGGATGCAGATGTTCTTAAATGTATCCGTATGCTGACATTCCTTCCACTTGAACAGATTGATGAAATGGACAAATGGGAAGGAAGCCAGCTTAATAAGGCAAAAGAAATTCTTGCGTATGAACTTACTTCTCTTGTTCATGGCGAAGAAGAGGCAAAAAAAGCAGAAGCATCTGCAAAAGCACTTTTCGGCGGCACCGGGGATAATGAAAACATGCCCACTTGTGAGCTTACGCCGGATGACAGCACGGATATTGTTTCTATCCTTGTAAAATGCGGTCTGTGCTCATCTAACGGAGATGCCAGACGAAATATCCAGCAGGGCGGTGTCACGGTTGATGATGTAAAAATTGACGATTTCAAAAAAACTTTCAGTGAAGATGAACTGAAAAAAGGAATTATTGTTAGAAGAGGAAAGAAAAACTACTACAAAGTTATAATGAAATGAAAATACTGAAAATACTTATTATAATTGCCGCTGTTTTTATTTTGATTTATCTTTTCAGCAAAATTTTCAGTCGTAAATCCAGACAGGAAAAAACAAATTCAATGAGTGGGAGAACTACTTCCACGTCAGAGAGAAAGGGACTGAAAAAAGTTGGCGGAGATGTTTCATACGGGCCTAAGGTTGACGCAATTTTGAAAGAAGGTAATACGGCACTTTCTGAGATGGGGCGACTTTACGGTACAATAAAGGATGAAACCGTGCGTGAAAAAATAAATGAAATAATGCTCATCACGGATAAAATCATGCAGGATGCTATCCAGGATCCCGATGACATTCCCCAGATTAAGAAGTTCTTTTCTTATTATCTGCCGACGACAATTAAGCTTCTGAATACTTATGACAGAATGGGAAGTACGGGTGTCGAGAGTGAAAATATAGATAAGACTATGACGAATATAGATGAAATGCTTGATGTCGCCATAGAAGCTTATAAAAAAAGACTTGATTCTCTTTTTGAAAATCAGGCAATCGATATTGAAACAGATATTGATGTAATGAATCAATTATTGGCCAATGAAGGCCTTATCACACAACAAAAAGGAGTATAAAAATGGCAGAATTAACACTTGCAGCAACTCAGGAAGTACCTGTAGAAGAGACAAATACCGAAATTGAAGCAGAAAAATTAGACATTGAGAAACTCTCACCGGAAGAGCAGGCTGCCGTTAAGGAGTTTTCGGAGAAAATTGATATTACCAACAGTGAACAGGTAATGAATTACGGCGCGAGCGCTCAGCAGAATATATCCGAATTTTCGGATTCGGCTCTCAGTACCGTCAAAACAAAAGACATGGGTGAAATGGGCGAAACTCTTACAAACCTTTTAATGGAACTTAAGGGCATGAAATTCAAGGAAAAAGCCAAAGGTATTAAGGGCTGGTTCCAGAAAGGCGCCGCAACTGTTGAACAGCTTAAAACCCAGTATGAAAAGGCAGAGGTCAATGTAGAAAATATTGTTGAAGAACTCGAAGCCCATGAAGTTACTCTTTTAAAAGATATTTCCCTCATGGATAAAATGTATGAAAAGAACGAAGAGTATTTAAAAGAGCTTACAATGTATATTCTTGCCGGTAAGATTAAAATTGACCAGCTGAGAAATGTTGAACTTCCCGAGATGCAGAAAAAGGCTGAGGAAAGCGGAACAACAGAGGATGCTCAGGCGGCAAGCGATTTTGCAAACCTTATTGGAAGATTTGAGAAGAAAATCAATGACCTTGAGCTGACAAGAATGATTTCAATTCAAATGGCTCCTCAGATCCGCATGATTCAGAATAATGACTCTTTGATGGTAGAGAAAATACGCTCCTCAATCAATAACACTATACCGCTTTGGAAAAATCAGATGGTTCTCGCTCTTTCCATGTTCCACAGTGAGACCGCTATGAAAGCTCAGAACCAGGTAACAGAGGTTACAAACCAGCTTCTCAAAGATAATGCTGAGAAACTTCATCAGAGCAGCGTAAGCATAGCACAGGAAGCTGAGCGGGGCGTTGTAGATCTTGAAACACTTCAGCAGACCAACCGCGAACTTATCAGCATGCTCGATGAAGTTAAGCAGATTCAGGACAATGGCCGTGCAAAGAGAGCAGCGGCTGAAGAGGAGCTTGCCAAGATTGAGGGCGAACTTAAAGCAAAATTACTTTCGATTAAGGGTTGATAATGGGAATTGAAGAAGGAAGAGCCTATTTCAGGGCTCTTGGAATTGAAGACAGAGTTATCGAGCCGGAAGTTTCTTCGGCAACCGTTGAACTCGCTGCACAAGCACTTGGCGTCGAGGGAGCTAGAATTGCAAAAACTTTGTCTTTTATGGTTGAAGGGAAGCCTGTGCTTATACTCTGCGCGGGAGACACCAAAATTGATAATCATAAATACAAGGAATTTTTCCATACCAAAGCGAAGATGCTTTCTCCGGATGAATGCATTGAATTGATTGGACATGCTGTCGGCGGTGTTTGCCCGTTCGGAATAAAGGATGGCGTGGACGTTTACCTTGATGATTCACTTAAACGCTTTGAAACAGTGTTTCCGGCAGTTGGAAGCGGCAACAGTGCTATCGAACTTAATATGGATGAACTTTACGAATATTCCAAAGCACTGTCGTGGATTGATGTAACTAAACTCAGGGATGAACAGCAATGATAAAAGTATCACCTTCAATATTATCGGCTGACTTTGCAAATCTTGGCGCAGATATTAAGAGCGTTGAGAATGCCGATTATATACATGTAGACGTTATGGACGGGCATTTTGTCCCCAATATTTCTATCGGTGTGCCAGTAGTCAGCTCTATCCGTAAATCAACAGATATGTTTTTGGATGTGCATCTGATGATAGAGAATCCGAAAAAATATACAAAGCAGTTCTGCGATGCCGGTTCTGACCTGCTTACTTTTCATGTTGAAAGCTGTACAGGCAATGACTTGACAGATGCCATTAATATGGCAAGAGATGCCGGAGTAAAAGTCGGGCTTTCGGTAAAGCCTCACACTGATGCCGAAGCCCTGATACCCTATCTTGATATGATAGACATGGTTCTTGTAATGACTGTCGAGCCTGGATTCGGAGGGCAGAGTTTTATTTATGACATGCTCCCCAAAATCCGTAAAATTCGTGAAATGACAGACATGGATATTGAAGTTGACGGCGGAATCAATTCAGAAACGGCAAGACTTTGTGTTGATGCAGGTGCAAATGTACTTGTTGCCGGAAGTTACATTTTCAACTCAGATAAAAGAAAAGAGATTATAAGTGGCTTACTTTCCATCTAGTTTAGAAAATCTAATAGATAAATTTGCATCTCTTCCCGGAGTTGGGAAAAAAAGTGCCCAAAGACTTGCTTTTTATATTATGGGACTTGATGACGCCGAAGCAAAATCTTTTGCAGATGCCATTGTTTCCGCAAAGGAAAAAGTTCATTGCTGTAAAATCTGTCAGAACTATACAGATGATGAAGTTTGCTCGATTTGCACATCAGACAGAAGAGATAAGAGCATAATTTGTGTTGTCTCGGAACCTAAGGATGTGTTGTCAGTTGAAAGAGGCAATGAGTATAACGGTACATATCATGTGCTGCATGGAGTCCTTGCGCCTACGAGACATATTTCTCCGGATGATATTAAGATTAAGGAACTGCTGACTAGAGTTGCAGAAAATGATATCGAAGAAGTAATTATGGCGACAAACCCTGATACAGAAGGGGAGACTACGGCTCTTTATATCTCAAGACTTTTAAAACCTTTTAATGTTAAAGTTACAAGACTTGCCTATGGTATTCCCGTGGGTTCAATTTTGGAATACACAGACGATGCTACGTTGAACAGAGCTATTGAAGGAAGAATTGAAATTTAATGGTACCTAATTTAAAAATTATACCGCTCGGAGGACTGAGCGAAATCGGGAAAAATATGACGGTAGTTGAATATGGCAATGATATTATTGTCATAGACTGCGGCATGGGATTTCCAAATGAGCAGATGTACGGAATAGACTCGGTCTACCCGGACATTTCGTATTTAAAATTAAATGCATCAAAAATTAAAGGTCTTATTTTAACTCATGGACATGAGGATCATATCGGTGCTGTACCTTATCTGATATCGCAGCTTAATGTTCCGATTTATGCTACGCCTCTCACTGCAGCTCTTGTTGAACTTAAACTTGAAGAGAAGGAACTTTTATACACTACACAGATTTTCACAAAAAAGGCCGGCAGTAAATTCAGACTTGGACTTTTTGAAATTGAATTTATCCATGTCAATCATTCTATCCCTGACTCTGTAGGTCTTGCGATAAAAACACCTATTGGTACAGTTATTCATACCGGCGATTTTAAAATCGACCTTACTCCTTTTGACGGTAAAATTATCGATCTAGCCAGATTCGGAGAGCTGGGAAATGAAGGTGTTCTGGCACTTTTAAGTGATTCTACAAATGTCGAAAAACCCGGACATTCCGATTCGGAGAAAAAAGTAGGGGAAAGTTTCGATAAACTTTTCCAAAATTGTGAAAAACGTATAATAATTACAACGTTTGCCTCTAATGTTCACAGACTTCAGCAGATTATTAAAGTTGCTGCGAAGTACGGAAGAAAAGTTGCCGTCACGGGGCGCAGCATGGAAAACGTTATTCAGGTTTCTACGATTCTTGGTTACATGGAGTTTAAAGACGGCATACTTCTTTCACTTGACGAATTAAGCAAGCTGCCACCGTCAAAATCTGTTATTATTTCAACCGGGTCACAAGGGGAGAGTATGTCTGCTCTTTACAGAATGGCATACGAAGAGCATAAACAGATAAAAGTCACCAATAAAGATCGCGTAATAATTTCAGCTTCTGCAATACCCGGCAACGAAAATATGATAAGCCGCGTGATTGATGAGCTTTACAGAAACGGTGCTGAGGTTTTTTACGACAGACATACTGACCTTCATGTTTCAGGGCATGCGCCTCAGGAAGATCTTAAAACAATTCTTGGACTTGTTAAACCTAAGTTTTTCATCCCTGTTCATGGTGAGTACCGCATGCAGATTAAGCATGCAGAACTTGGTCAGATGATGGGCGTAAAGAAAGACAACATTTTAATAGCGGATATTGGCGATATAATAGAAATAAATAAAAAGAGTATAAGAAAAAGCGATTCTGTTCCATCAGGAGCTGTTTTGGTTGACGGGGCAGGAATAGGCGAAATTGGAAATGTTGTTTTGCATGACAGGCACAGACTTGCAGAAGATGGAATGGTCGTGGTTGTTGTCCCATATTCAACTTATGACGGTACTATTGTAACTGCTCCGCAAATTGTTACACGCGGATTTATCTATGTTAAAGAGAATGAGAATCTTGTAAAAGAACTTGAGTTTGTTATAGAGGATACCGTTGAGAGTCTTGAGAATATAAAAGACATATCCACTCTTAAATCAAAGCTTAAGTCAAACGTTTCTTCTTATCTTTTTAAGAAAACAAAAAGAAATCCTATGGTTATGCCGGTGGTGATTGAGCTTTGAATATTCAAATATTTGGGAAAAATAAATGTTTTGATACAAAAAAAGCAGAGCGGTATTTTAAGGAAAGAAGAATAAAATACCAGTATGTGGATATTTTAAAATATGGAATGAGCATGGGAGAGCTCAATTCCGTGATTAATAGTGTCGGAATTGACAATATGGTTGATCCAAAAGATCAGGATTATGAGCTTTATATGCATCTTGCGCGTAAAGATGATAAGATCAATAGGCTTTACGATATACCTGAAATGGTCAAAACACCTGTTGTGCGCAACGGAAAACAGGCAACAATTGGATATTGCCCGGATATTTGTAATAATTGGGAATAATTATTGCTTTTACTATTTGATTGTGCTATAGTAGTAAAGCTAATTTTGAAAAGGAAAGAATATATATGGAAACTTTAAAAGTAGTTTTAACAATATTACAGGTTCTTTCGGGACTTGCAGTTACCGCAATTGTTTTAATGCAAAGCGGAAAAAGTGCCGGACTTTCTGGTGCAATTGCCGGAGGTGCCGACAATTTCATGAGCAAGGGTAAAGCAAAGACTCTGGACGCCAAACTTGCCAAGGCAACTAAATGGTTTGCGCTTGCTTTTGCACTTCTTACATTGCTTTTGAATTTTGTAGTAGGATGATTAAGATTTTTAGCCTCACGGTAAATCCGTGAGGCATTTTCAAATTTATGAAAAAAAACGAAGTTTATGATGTAATAATTGAATCATATAATTCCGAAGCTGAAGGCGTAGCCAGAATTGATGGTAGAGCGGTTTTTGTGCCTTACGCTAAAATCGGTGAGTGTCATAAGATTCAGATTTTGAAAGTCACAAATACAGCTATATGGGCAAGAAGTTTAGAAAAACGCATTGAAACAGATTGCCCGTATTATTATAGATGCGGTGGTTGCTCATGCAGACATATGTCCTATGAAGAAGAGCTCGAATTTAAACTGCAGCGGGTTAATGATGCTCGCTTAAGAATAGGAAAGCAAACTGTTAAAGCGGAAGCTATTATTCCTTCAGATAATATTTTTAGATATAGAAATAAAGCTATTTTTAATTTTAATGGGGATGTTTTCGGATTTTACAGACAAAGAAGTCATGATTTGGTTGAAATAGATGATTGCCTTCTTCAAAGCGAACTATCCATATCATGTGCTAAAGAAATAGCAAAGCTTAATAATCCATATATAAGAAATGTATTTGTCAGAGATACCGTATGTACAATTGTTGCTTCGGAAAGTGTTGATGCAGTTAATATACCCGGTCTTACCGGGGAAGTTCTTTGTCTAAACAAAGGACGTGAAAATTCAATTTTAAACGGCGAATATCAAACGCTTTATGGGTGCGCTGATCTTGAGGAACACCTTTGCGGAATGAAATTTGTTATTTCACCACAGAGCTTTTTCCAGATTAACCCATCACAGGCAGAAAAATTATATTCCAAAGCCATAGATTATGCAGGGAAAGGTAAAAAAGTTCTGGAACTTTATTGCGGAACAGGAACTATTTCTTTGCTTCTTTCAAAAAACTTTGAATCTGTTGTAGCTACAGAAATTGTTCCTGAGGCAGTTGAGAATGCTAAAGTAAATGCATCTATAAATAATGTTTCTAACATTGAATTTTTGTGTAAAGATGCTTCTGAAATCAGTATTCCTTGTGACACAGTTGTAGTGGACCCACCAAGAAAGGGAATGTCTCTAGATGCGGTTGAAGCAGTAAAAAGATGCAATCCAGAAAAAATTGTTTACGTTAGCTGCAATCCGGCAACTCTTGCCAGAGATATTTTATTTTTTAATAATTATGAGCTTACAGAATGTACAGTTTTTGATATGTTTCCTAGAACAAAACACGTGGAGACGGTATGCTTATTGTCCAAACTTTCAACGGCCAAGCATCATGTGGAAG
>R05__coassemble_772_pt1 | contig 13103 bp, 11 predicted proteins | sample R05__metabat2_high_PE_014 | metagenome-assembled genome bin R05
AGACAGCAAGAATAAATGTCAATTCTCCCGTGTAAACATTAGGATGACCGTCGAATATCTCGTCAAAGTCTACTGCACCGAAAAGCAGCTTAACAAATATATCGTTCTGTCCCTGGATAAACTGCTCTATAACAAAATAGAATCCGATAAAAACTGCTATATCAGTCACTGCTGTGATAGTTTTAATTTTTCTTTTGAATTTACAGGAAAATAGAATGAAAACTGAGAATGCTGTAAAAAGAGCAAGTAGCAGTAAAGCTCCCCACATAACAATTTTCATGTATTGGGCCATCATATCTTCTCTCCCGGGAATCACCTTTCCCAAAAGATATTCATACACTCTTTCAAGCATTGTATTGATATAATCAAATCCGGATTTTCTTTTGCCGCCTGAAAATGACATCACTGCCGGAAGCAGAATGAAGGAGCTTATTGCTCCTCCTAATACAGAGGATACTATGAAATTCTTAACTGTACAAACAATCTTCAGATTCCTGCATGCGCAAAGATACAAATAATAAAGCACCGAGAAAATGCAAAGCATGAATCCCATATAAAAAGATGTAATTATTGCATACGCCAGAGACAATATATAAAGAAGCGGTGATTCGCCATTTACCAATTTGATAAGTCCAAGGGCAATCAGTGGAAGAATAACAACCGCATCAAGCCACATAGCGCTCCAGCAAAACGCCATATTATATCCACAAAGAGCATATGCCGTTGAGAAAAATACAGTTTTGAGCCTTGTCCCATAACGCTTGTCCAAAAATATAGCGCATGTCACGCCACAGCAGGCTAGTTTCAAAGCAATTATCACATCCATTGCCGTAAGAAGATTTTCTTCGCTAAAAAGCAGGAAAATCAAGTTGAACGGGCTTGCGAGGTAATATGCAAATAGCCCGAACATATTCCCGCCCAGAGTCTTTTCAAATGAGTAAAAGAAGTTTTGCCTTCCTAGAAGCGCATCACGGTAATACTTATAAAAACTCATGTACTGGTTATGAGCATCTGAAATTGCGAGTGTGTTATTTCCGAATGGTGCAACTTCATTTAATGCATATATAACAAATAACAAAACTAGCGGCATTAAAAATGCCGCTAAAATTAATGTAGGTTTATAATCAAACTTCTTTTTCATATCATTCATTACACTCAGATGACGTCACGCTTGACAAACCGTAAAAAGATGCAATGCAGTCATTATACCACCAGTCCGGTCCATACAGCATCTCATGTATAACCGCTGGATATTTAGTACTTGAAATAAGCGGGTCAAGTATAATATCTTTCTCGCCGGTTTCAATTGCATTTTCTATGGTGTTCAAGCGCTTACTGTATTGGGTATACACTGAGTAAATATCCCCTGCTCCGAGAATAAACTCAAAGGCAAAAATAACGGCCATAACAGTTGCTGCTGCAACAAGTATTTTCTGACAGTCCTTGTTTTCCCATATGTCTGGAGCTAATATTAAAGATGCAATGGTAAGATAAGCTGTTATTATATAAAAGCTTCTTTCCGGAAGATAGGCTGCAAATACAAATATTGCAATAGATGCGATTCCTCCAAAAGCGAGCAGCAAAGAAATTTCAATTTTTCTTTTATCGACTTTGCACATAATAGCAAAAACGAGAAGCACAAAATAAATAGTAAGACTATAAAGACTGTATTTTTGTAACGCAAGAATACAACTCTTTACTTTTTCAGCGAAAGATGTCGTCGAGTAGTCTGCTGTTCTGCCATGAAGTTCAGATGGTGAAATCATCATAAAAGCAAATCCCATTATGAATGCAATCATAGCAATATAAAAAACTTTAGGCACTTTTTCCTTCTTAAGCGTCATAAGCAACAGTACGCCACATGTGACAAACAATGCAGATGTTGACCCGTTTTCAGAATATGCTCCAGCAACAAAAGCAAGAAATATATATGATATCTTTATGCACAAGCTCCCATCATCCGCAACTTTGCCTTGTTTTCCCATAAATAAACAAAAAAACGGACGTAAAAAAGCCAGATATATGCAAAGCGCCCAAGAATAATTGCATGCGCCTGTGAGTCCCAAAAAGACAGAGCCATACTCTGGCGTAAAAATCCAAATCATAAAAATAGCACATGCCAAAAGAACAACATTTTTCGTGTTGTCTTTAGTCTTAAAAAAACTATATACAAGATACACAATAAGTGTAGTTACAGCAGCATTTATAACCTTATATATTATCGATGGAAGAAGTAAAAAAAGATAAACGAAAAAATGCGATATCACTCTACCATTTGCATTTTCTCGATGGTACGCAAGTGAAGGTATTATTTGATTGAAAGATACAATTCTTTCTCCCATCGGAGTAAACGAGAATGCATAGTCATCGCTTACCTGTGGTGTCATAATATTAAATGAAAACATAACAATAAATACTGCCGCAAATATACATAATATTAACTTTTTTAATGCTTTATTATCCATATTTTGACTATATCATTTTTAAAAAATCATGTCAATTTAGTGAAACCTGCAAAGATATGGGATGAGTTTTTTGTATTTAATATTTACTCGTTACAACATGTATTCGTGCTCATTCGTCAGTCACTATAAGATCTTCATCAAACTCATATAAATATATTGTCGTGAATGAACTGTCATACTGTCTTACAAGACGAATTTTCCGAAAAAGAGCTTCTCTATATTCATCTCCCCCCAGTTTACATAATCCATAGACGAGTCAGAACCATAAATACCACTTGACAGCATCAGGCGCGATTTTTCCGGATATATATGTATAAATAGGCTTTTTGGCTTGAGAGTTGCTATAGGTATCATATAGTGTCCAGATTCAAGATTAAAGTCGCAAGCGACAGTTCCGCATATAATATCATCCGAAAATGCTCCTATCGTAGGTTGTGTCTCAATATCAGTATAAACTGTCTCTATGCCGTCTGCTTTAAGGTCTTCACATATTTCAGCGTAGAATTCATGAAGTTCCCGGTACTTACATATGTCCGGGTAAAAATTATAGAAAAACACTAAACATCCGCAAACAAGTAATGCTGTGACTTCATAATTCCCGGTACTATGCGTTTCAGCCATGTAGGCATATGAAAATGTCACAAGCAAAAACCATGTAAAATAGTAAATTGCACGTGTTTTAAAAAGGAATACTCCGACTCCGAACACACATAAAATGCTAAGTGTGCAAAATATTATACCCAAGCCCTTTTTATAATCTTTTCTTGCAACGACAAGCGTTACAGCTGTAATCACAGATATCCAATTAACAAAAGAAACAATACTAAGCGGCATCCATTTTATTCCTCTTCCAAGGAACCTCATGCCGGATATTTCTGCTATATTTTTTGCATTGTCTTTAATATTTTGAAATATTTCATCAAGGTTGAGTGTAAGAGATACTCCGCTTGTTATCTCGACACTTCCTATATCTGCTGCCTTCATGACAAAATATCCCGCCATGTTAAATACAAAGGTCAATATTGCAAATAAAAACGTCTTTTTGACGCATACGTTTTCTTTATATATGAAAAAGAATATTCCCGACAAAATCAAAAGCGGTATGTATAAAATTAGCATTTCCCTAAGGCTTTGCATGCCGAGAGCAAAACTCAATAAAAAGCAAATTGTATAAAGTAAACCATTTACTTTTATTCCTTTATATATTCTCGCAGCAACGCAAAGCGTCAAAATCATAACAAATAAATAGCATGCATAGTAACTGGCCATTGTATAAAGAACCTGCATTCCGTATATGTCGGAGCTTGCACTTTCTCCAATTATAATCGCACCACTCATGCAGAAAATCGCTGTGAGCAAGCTTTTTTTGCATGTAAACGGCTTTAGACCCCAATAAAGAACTGCCAAAATTGCAATATAATATATGCTCGACGCTGCAGCCATGGAATAAAACGAATTTCCTATCAGCGAATAAATCAATGCAGACAAGACGGGCGTTGCAATTACATAGTACTGATTTCCGAAAATCCAGTTTTTAGGAAAAATGCTCTTGCTTTCAGACATAAATCTTGCTACGAGCAGATCCGAATACATGTCGAAATTGTACCACTGTCTTCCGGTAAAATTAGTAATGACTATACCAAGTGCAAATATTACAGTTCCTATAATCAGTGCCGTATGTATATATTTTTCAGGTATTTTTTTCATAGTATCATTCATAGACTTTTATGCAGTCAAAATTTTGTTTCAATGTTTGGATTCTATCATGCGTTAATAATTTAAACAAGTCTCGCGTTTCTACAGTTTGAAATGAAATGCGCAGCAAAATTGTCTGCAAACTATCTGTCGCTAAACCTCTAAAACTTCTTGGGATTCGGTACATTTTACCCACATTTGTTGTTGACAACTTTAATTATAATAATGTATAATCCAACCTCGGTATCCGAAAAGGATGCTGGGGTTAATTTTTCCAACTACTTTGCGGTTTTATCCGCAATGTTGAGTATAAGAAAGGAGCATTTTAAAAATGGCAACAGCACGTACTTATCAGCCTAAAAAACGTCAGAGAAGCAAGGTTCACGGCTTCCGCGCAAGAATGGCAACCGCAAACGGACGTAAGGTCCTCTCCCGCCGCCGCGCAAAGGGCAGAAAAGAACTCACCGTATAAGCTTAAAAATCATGAAGCTTTCGGATAAACGGCATTAATCGATAAAATTATCAGGGTGGATATTCGTCCACCCTTTGGGTGTTTTTAAGGGCATTTGAAAAAAGATAAAACTTTAAAAAAGAACGGGGATTTTCACCGTCTGTATTCAAAGGGCAAAAGTGCAATAAATCAGTATCTTGTGCTGTATGTACTTCCCAACCGCGATGGGCTTTCAAGAGTCGGATATACCGTCTCGGCAAAGCTCGGAAACGCTGTTACAAGAAACCGCATCAGGCGCCGTTTAAGGGAAATTTACCGCTTAAACGGAATTAAACCCGGTCAGGATCTCGTAATTGTTGCAAGAAGCAAATGTGTCGAGGCAAGCTATCAGGAAATTGAAAAAGCCTACCTTGAACTTCTTTGCAAGCTCAATCTTTTGACATGAAAAAGATATTCTTATCCCTTATAAGGTTTTATCAGAAATACATTTCACCTTCCCGCCCGTCATGCTGCCGGTTTATCCCGACATGTTCAAACTATGCCTATCAGGCCATCGAAAAGTACGGCGCCTTAAAAGGCGGATGGCTTGCACTCAAGCGTATATGCCGCTGTCACCCGTTTCACGGCAAGAATTGCGACATATATGATCCCGTACCATAAATTTTAGGAGTATTTAACTTATGTGGGCAACAATAACCAAACCCTTTGCCTGGCTGATGGTTCAGCTATACAACTGGACGGGAAGCTATGGCGTGGCGGTTATCTTATTCGCTCTTGTCGTTAACCTTGTTCTTGCGCCCTTCATGGCAAAGAGCAAAAAGAGCTCAATGAAGATGACCCGTTTCCAGCCCAAAATAGCAGAGCTCCAGAAGCGTCACGAAGGAAACCAGCAGAAATTAAACGAAGAGATGCAAAAGCTCTACCGTGAAGAGGGCATCAACCCGATGTCCGGTTGTCTCTGGTCATTGATTCCATTCCCGATACTCATCGCACTTTACAGCGTCATCCGTCAGCCTCTTTCGAGAATGATGTATGTCGCAACCGATGCGGTAACGGCACTTCAGGATTTCTTTGTAAACAAGGGCTGGTACACTATCCCCGAGAAAACCGATGCATACTTTGAGATTAAGCTCACGGACATTCTCCACAGCAACTGGAGCGAGGTTCAAAGCGCCATCTCCGCAGGCGAAGGCGCACTTAAGGGCATGGACTTTTCAAGGCTTATGGATCTTGACTTCACGTCATTCGGTATGAACCTCGGCAATGTCCCCAACTGGAAGATCTGGGAAACTCTTTCTTTGACAGATTCCCACGAGCTTTGGCAGGGCATCGGCCTTTTCCTCATCCCGTTTATAAGTGCAGGTCTCTCGGCTCTTTCGATGAAGATTTCCCAATCAGGTCAGCCCCAGCAGGATGCTCAGACCGCAGCACAGATGAAAAGCATGACACTTATGATGCCTCTTATGAGCGTCTGGTTCTGCTTTATTATGCCGGGTGTTATGGGCGTTTACTGGATAGCTAACTCATTTTTCGGAATGATCCGAGATTTCATTCTCACAAAGATTTACAAAGCGCAGCTTGATAAGGAAGATGCCGAGAAGAATGCAAAAATAGCCGAGCGTGAACGTGAACTTGAGCTCAACCGTCTGGAAACCGAGCGCAAGCATGCAGAGGGAACGAGCGAGATCAACGAAAATACCTCAAAGAAAAAGCAAAAAGCAAACGAAAAGCAAAAGAGCAATGAGCGCAAGGCTGCAATTGAAAAAGAAGAAAAAGCCGCAAGGCGCGAGATGCTCGGAATAGCCGATCCGGAAATTCCCGCCTCCCAGGTAGGAAACCGCAAATATGCACGCGGCCGTGCCTATGATCCGGACCGTTTCAAAGAAGTAAACGAAGAACAGACCGCGGAGGCTGAAGAAATAGTGTCTGAAGCTGAGGTCACTATAGAGGAAAACACAAACAATGATTAAATCTATTGAAAAATCCGGCCGCACAAGAGATATCGCAATAGAGCTTGCTCTTCAAGAGCTTGGTCTTGAGCGTGAAGATGTGACCGTAGAAGTTCTTAAAATGGAAAAATCCGGATTTCTCGGAATCGGTGCAAGCGATGCTGTCGTAAAAGTCAGCTACGAAGTTCCGGACGAAAAAGAAAAAAAAGAAAAACCGGCCAATAAAAAGAACAAAAAAAGCAGCGGTGAGAAAAAAGAACCCAATAAGGAAGTTGTCGCTCAGGCAAAAGAAGTCAAAAAAGAAGAAATTCCTGTCAAAAAAGCCGCAGTAGCAGACGAAAGCGATGAAAAAGCAAAAATCCGCTCATTCTTGGAAGGTCTTTTTGAGAGGATGGACATCGATGCCGATATAGAAATTTCCGACCGTGAAGGCGGCGGAGTCGATGTGACGGTTTCAGGTGACAATATGGGCGCAGTAATAGGGCGCCGCGGTGAAACGCTCGATGCGATCCAGCACCTCACCAACTATGTCATCAACCGCGGAAACGACAAGAAGGCTCATATAAACATCGATGCCGAATCTTATCGTGCAAAGCGTGAGGAATCCCTTACACGCCTTGCGGAAAAAATGGCCGAAAAAGCCATAAAGTACAAACGTTCTATGGCTCTTGAGCCTATGAATTCATATGAACGTCATGTTATTCACACAGCTCTTCAGAACTATGAAGGCGTAACAACCTCTTCAAGCGGTGAAGAGCCAAACCGCAGAGTCGTTGTCAACTATGTTAAGTCCGACAGCGAACAGTCTAATAAACCCAAGGTTAAGGAGTGGGCATAAAATGACTTTTGAAACAGTCAGAGACACACTTGCACAGCAGTTTGAACTCGACCCCGATACAATCACGATGGATACAAACATCATCGATGATATCGGTGCGGACTCTCTTGATTTAGTTGAACTCATCATGTCCCTTGAAGATGCTTACGGCATCACGATAGGTGATGACGACGCAGTTAAACTCACAACTGTCCGCAAAATCTGCGACTACCTTGAAGCTCTTGAATAAAAAGTGCTTATAGGAAAAACCGACATCTTAATACCACGTGAAGGTGTGGATATGCCTCGCTGGGCGGTAATCGCCTGCGATCAGCATACATCGGAAAAAGAGTACTGGGAAACGCTTGCGAATTTCGTAGGCGATTCCCCCAGTACTCTTCGCCTTATGCTGCCCGAGGTCTATCTGGGTGAAAAGGACCGCACGGAAGAGATAAATGCCGCAATGGTTTCATATTTAAACAGCGGCATATTCCGCGAAATAAAGGATTCGTATATTTATGTCGAAAGAACGCTTAAAAGCGGGAAAATAAGGCACGGCCTTGTCGGGGCGCTCAACCTTGATGAATATGACTACACATACGGCTCCGTCTCTCCAATAAGAGCGACCGAGGCAACTGTTGAAGGCCGCCTTCCTCCGAGAGTCAAAATCCGGAAAAGCGCCGCACTTGAAATGCCGCATGTCATGGTATTTTGCGAAAAGTTCCCGGAAATTGAAAAAGGCGAGCTTTTATATGACTTTGATTTGAATATGGGCGGAGGACATATAAAAGGCTGGCGCTGCAATGCAGACGTATCGGGAATAGATCGTTTGGCAATAGGTGACGGAAACCACTCGCTTGCAACAGCCAAGAAATGCGGAGACCGCGAGGCTTTGGTTGAACTTGTCGACATATTCGATGAATCCATAGTTTTTCATCCCATTCACCGCGTTATTTTTGATACCGACACATCCTTCCTTCCGGAAAAGATAATGCACTTTGACGATGTAAAGCAATGCGAAGCTTTCTGCCGGGATTATGTAGAAAAACACGGCGGATATATCGACTACATTCACGGTGACGATACGGCGGTGCAGATGGGTATGCAGGATAATTGCGCAGCTGCGCTTTTGCCTGCATTCAAAAAAGAAAATTTATTTGACGATGTATTCAACTCCGGTCCATACGAAAAGAAAAGTTTTTCCATGGGCCTCAGCGAAGAAAAAAGATATTACCTGGAGTGCAGAAGAATTAATACAGTATGATTAAGAAATTATCCAAAAGTATAAGAGAATACAAAAGCTACACAATATGGACCATGGTCTTTATTGTAATTGAAGTATTTCTCGAAGTCCTCATTCCGTTTATCACGGCTAACATGGTAAACGGAATCAAGGCATCGGAGGAAATGAATATAGTTGTATCTGAAGGCTTGAAGCTTTTGGTTATGGCTTTAATTTCCCTTCTCTGCGGTGCAGCCGCAGGCTATACATGCGCTAAAGCCTCATCAGGCTTTGCGAAAAATTTGAGGCATGACATATTTGCACGCATTCAGAGCTTTTCTTTCGGAAATGTCGACAATTTCTCGGAAGCATCGCTCGTGACTAGAATGACAACCGACGTATTTGACGTCCAGATGGCGTTCATGATGCTCATCCGTACCGCCATAAGATGCCCTCTGATGGTGCTTTTTTGCATTATTATGGCATTTAAAATGGGCGGCATGCTTGCCCTTACATTCGTTGTTATTGTACCGGTACTGCTTATAGGGCTTTTCGCAGTTGCAAAAATGGCAATGCCGGCTTTTCGTGCCGTATTTAAAAAATACGACAAGTTAAATGAGTCCATTGAAGAAAACGTGCGTGCCATGCGCGTTGTCAAGGGCTTTGCAAGAGAAGACTTTGAAAAGGAAAAGTTCAACAAGGCATCCGACAATATAAAAGACGACTTTACAAAAGCCGAAAGAATAGTTGCCATCAACACGCCTCTCATGCAGTTTTGCGTATACTTCAATATGATATTTGTCTACGCAATCGGCAGCAAGATGATTATTACTTCAAACGGTACAGCGATTGATGTAGGCCAGCTCTCGGCTATGCTTACATACGGAATACAGGTTCTTATGAGCCTTATGATGTTCGGAGCAATATATGTAATACTTACAATGGCGTCCGAAGCTGCACGGCGTATAACCGAAGTTCTTGATGAGGAAAGCGAAATTGTAAACCCCGAAAATCCGGTGTTTGAAGTAAAAGACGGATCCGTCAGCTTTGAAGATGTTTCTTTCAAGTACAGCAGCAAAGCCAAAGCCTATGCTCTTTCCGGTATAAACCTCGACATAAAGTCGGGAATGACGGTCGGAATACTCGGAGGAACAGGTTCCAGCAAAACAACCTTGATACAGCTCATTCCGCGTCTTTATGATGCGACGGAGGGGGCTGTCAAAGTCGGAGGAATTGATGTACGCAATTACGACCTTGATACACTAAGAAATTCTGTTGCCGTTGTTTTGCAGAAAAATCTTCTCTTTGCGGGTACCATCAAGGAAAACCTCCGTTGGGGCAATGAAAACGCAACAGATGAAGAGATTCAGGAGGCCTGCGCTCTTGCCCAGGCTGAAGAGTTTATACTCGAAATGCCTGACAAATATGATACCTTCATTGAGCAGGGTGGCACCAATGTCTCTGGCGGTCAAAAACAGAGGCTCTGCATTGCAAGGGCTTTGCTTAAAAAGCCAAAGATTCTGATACTCGACGACTCAACATCAGCCGTTGACATGAAAACCGATGCTCTTATCCGTAAGGGATTCAAGGAATATATTCCCGAAACCACAAAATTCATAATTGCTCAAAGAGTTGCCTCCGTTATGGATGCAGACCTTATTGTCGTAATGCGAGGCGGTGCAATTCTATCTATGGGCACGCATGATGAACTTATGGCAACATGTGATGAATACCGTGAAACCTATGACCAGCAGACAAACGGAGGTGATTTCGATGACTGAGAAAAAGACTCCCTCTCTTATCCGTGCCGTTAAGCGTCTCTTTAAATATTATCCGGTAATGGCACCGTTTGTTTTCTTGTGCATTATCTTTACGGCAGTTGTTTCATCCATCCCCTCATATTTCACTCAGAATATTCTCGCCGTGATAGAAAAATTCTGTGATTCGGGCGACTGGCTTGCTGCCAAGGGCGAGATATGGCACTACCTTATAATATTGCTTGTTCTCTATGTCCTTTCACTCATTTCATCGGCTGTTGAGTCACAGCTTATGGCGGTCATGACCCAGGGATACCTCAACAAGCTCCGCGAAGAGCTTTTCGGGGACATGCAGAATCTTCCGATAAAGTTTTTCGACACCCATAAGCACGGTGATATAATGTCGCACTACACAAATGACATTGATACTCTCCGCCAGCTTATATCTCAATCTTTGCCTACACTCCTAAGAGCAGTAATTATAGTGGTCGTTGCATTTGGCATGATGCTGTATTTCTCTTTATGGCTCACTATTATTCCCATTGCAGCTGTAGCTATCATGCTTGTTATAACAAAGGTTGTAGGCGGGGGCTCGGCAAAATATTTCCTTAAGACTCAAAAAAGCACGGCAGCAACCGAAGGATTCATTCAGGAAATGATGTCCGGACAGAAAGTTGTAAAAGTCTTCTGCCATGAAGATAAGGCCATTGAGGATTTTGACAAAATAAACGGAGCGCTTTATGAAGATTCGTGGCGCGCAAACGCATTTTCAAATACGCTCGGCCCGATATTCGGCAATATTTCCAACATTCTTTACGTAATTGTTGCTCTTGTCGGCGGTATGTGCATACTCTCCGGGGTTAAAAATGTCAGCCTTTCCGGTCTTGCTATGGATATAACGATTGTTGTCCCGTTTCTCGGGCTCGTCAAGCAGTTTACCAACAACTGCAACCAGCTTTCACAGCAGATGAGCACAATCGTCATGGCTTCTGCCGGCGCAACTCGCGTATTTGAACTTCTTGACGAAGAAGAGGAAGAGGATAACGGCTATGTTACTCTCGTAAATGCCAAGATTTCCGCTGACGGAGAGATAACAGAGACAAATGAAAGAACCGGCCGCTGGGCATGGAAGCATCCCCACAGTGACGGAACTCTCACTTACACTGAGCTCAAAGGCGATGTGCGCATGGTTAATGTCGACTTCGGATATGTTGAAGGCAAAGATGTCCTTCATGACATTTCCGTATATGCTGAGCCCGGTCAGAAGGTGGCATTTGTCGGAGCAACCGGTGCCGGAAAGACAACCATCACCAACCTGATAAACCGCTTTTACGACATTGACGACGGTAAAATCCGGTACGACGGCATAAACATCAACAAGATTAAAAAGCCGGATCTCAGACGCTCTCTCGGTCTTGTTCTTCAGGACACCAACCTCTTCACAGGCTCTGTTATGGAGAACATCCGCTACGGCAGACTTGATGCTACAGACGATGAGTGCATTGCCGCGGCTAAGCTTGCAGGTGCCGATGATTTCATAAACCGTCTTCCTGACGGATACGCAACCGAGCTTACGAACAACGGTGCAAACCTTTCTCAGGGGCAGCGTCAGCTTATAGCAATTGCCAGAGCGGCCGTTGCAGATCCACCCGTCATGATACTTGATGAAGCAACATCTTCTATAGATACCCACACCGAAGCAATTGTTCAAAAGGGTATGGATAAGCTGATGGAAGGAAGAACCGTATTCGTGATTGCACACCGCCTTTCAACTGTAATGAACAGTGATGTCATAATGGTACTTGATCACGGCAGAATAATAGAGCGCGGCAGCCATGATAAGCTCATAGAAGAAAAAGGAACATATTACCGGCTTTACACCGGATCATTCGAACTCGAATAATTGCTCAAAAAGAGTCGCTATTTTGCGGCTCTTTTGCTATAATTCCAGATAAGATTCCGTTTTCGCTTTATCACTTCATCAATCCATGCATGAATTTCAAAAAGAAGAATCCAATGTCTTGATACGGCAAAGGTGCAGAGATTGTTCTTGTCATATTTTTGATATATATGGTTTGACCGTAGTTGCCACCGCAATATCCTTTATTTTTAACCTTGTTAAAAGCACTGTAAGAAAAATCCGACAATTTGGGAGTATCACTTGGAACCAGTCAATAAAAGAAACATAAACCTCGATATAATAAGAATCACCGCTTTTTTCCTGGTGGTTCTGGTCCATTTCTTTATAGGAATTGCCTTTTATGAGCAAAATATTGAAGGCTTTTCTCTTTTTGTTCTGCTTGTTGTGAGAAATACAGCTATGATCTGCGTCCCGCTTTTCCTTATGCTGTCCGGCGCTCTGCTTAATAAACGCACACTGTGCCGCAAACACTATCTTGGGCTCATTCGCATAATTGCGATTTATATCTTTATAGCTATACTTTCTTTATGTTATAAGCATTTCTGCCTGGGTACAGAATTCTCTATACGCGATATTTTCGGTTCAATAACGAACTACTATGCAAATGATTACAGTGAATTTGTTACTCTTTATATTGCCCTTTTTATACTTATTCCCTTTATAAACCTTGCATATAACGGACTCGAGAATCAAAAACAGAAGCTCATTTTCCTAATAACCTTATTTTGCGTTTCTCATCTGTATACACTTGTAAATTTAAAAATTCACCTGTATACCTTTTTCTTTGATAAGCTCTATCCGGTAACCTACTACGTGCTCGGAGCTT
>R05__coassemble_780_pt1 | contig 13062 bp, 9 predicted proteins | sample R05__metabat2_high_PE_014 | metagenome-assembled genome bin R05
AATATGGAGCGTCAGCGACTCGGATGCCTGCATATTCAATATGCGGGTAATTCACGGCTATACTGAAGACTTCCTTTATGCCTAGGTATATAATCATAACCATAAAAGAGGAACAGCAATGACAATAATCTGACAAATCCGACACAGAAGAATAAGACAGAACAACCACCTGTAAACTGATATGATCCCCCTAAAGTAGACAAGGTAAATAACCAAAGCTACTTAAGGGGGATCATATCACATCACTGTTTTGAGGGTTTTTGTTTTCAATTTATATTGTTTATAATCTTATTTACAAAAGAATCGAGCCCTCTGTTTGCGCTTTTAGAAGATCAGACCTTACACGACCGTGATTTTCAGGGAACTTATCCCACCTTTTGACGTAGAATAGCCCATCTCTGAAAACTCCGGCATCGGATAATCTGTTTTTGATGTTTTCAAATGCTTCTTTAAGCTCGCTGTCGGAAGCCGATGAAATAAAGTGAATTGTAACTGTTCCATCATTGACCGTTGGAATGCAGGAGGCAAACAGACCGTCTGCAGTAAGAGTAGGCTTAATCGTTGCAAGATAACAGATTTTTCCGTCGGTGGTTGTAAATCTGTCATCAGATCTACCCATAAGATAAAGCAATCCGTTCTTATCCATCCTTCCGAGGTCACCTGTTTTGTCAAATACTACACCATATTCATCCTTTGTAAAACGTGCATTTGTTGCTACGGGATTTTTGTAATATCCGTCCATCATAGCGGGGGAATGGTAAACTATTTCACCGAGATTTCCCAGAGGAAGCTCCTCCTCGGTTTCAGGGTTAACGATATAAACTCTGCATCCGGGGCAGGGGGCTCCCGCTGAAGCGGATAGCTCAAGTCCCGGTTCCTCTGCGGTAACAATTGAGTTTGACTCCGAAAGTCCGTAGCAGTTTTTGACACCGGTCTTTCCACCGTTTTTCTTTACCAGCTGAAGAACATCGTTCATCTTATCCGGAGGGAAATATTCACCGAAATTGTAAAGGGTTTTAAGTGCAGAAAAATCATAATCCGCAAGCTTTTCACTCATAAGAATCGGGTAAAGTGAGCTGTATGAAAGAATCATCCCGGTCGGATGATATGCGAGCAGATCATCGGGAACAATAATAGAATCGACAAAGGGCAGGGCAACATCAGAGCAGATTGCAACGCCAACTGCCATGGGGCAGAGCAGCTGTAACGATGTGCATGCCATTGCGTTCATGAATATCCTGGACACATACAGATCCCCGGCCTCAAAGCCAAGAGAAGAATTCGTTATCATCAAAGAGGCGTAAATCATTGCCTTGTGGGAATAGGAAATCCCCTTTAACTCAGTTCCGGGTGCCTCGGCTACATAACAGATATTAGAAGGATTTTCGACTGACAGACATGCCTGCCCTTCGATTTCATTCCATTTGTCCCAGGTCTTCACCCAGGCAAATTTCTCGGAATAATCGTTGTTTACCCTATGCTCTTCTTTGCAATATTCATCGTGGGGTAGCTGAAAAACAACAACCTTTTCCATAAGCGAAGGCATTCCGAAAACAGCTCCAAGGAAGGATTCGGAAATAAAAGCATATTTGATATTTTCACTGTCAATAAGAGCTGACAGTCTGCCGTTATCCGGAGAGGGACTGAGCATAATCGTGCAAATGTCCGATTTGATTGCTGCGAGCATAAGAGCAGCAGCCTCCGGCGTGGGCATGGATAACATAAAAATGCTGTCGCCGGCACCTAAACCGAGTGCACACAATTTTTCGGCATATTCTTCAGCCATGTCGATGAGCGTTTGGTAGGTATAGCTTCTGCCGCCGCAAAGCATAGCTCTTTGTGCAAGCCGCTCCTTATTGTTGTTTACGAAAAATAAATAAAAATTATCTTCTGCCGCTTCGGCAAGCGTGGGAAGATTTTTATAGTACTCTTTTTGAGTAAGAGAATTTTTGTCGTTAGAATATCTGATCATAAATACCTCTTTTCTTAAGTTCTTGATAAAATCGAAGTTTGGCCGGTAGATTTCTTGAAAGAGAAATTGCCAGCAAATTCGCAAAGAACTTGCTGGCACTTCCTGGTTAATCTTTGCAAAAATACAGATTTAAAGTGTTTTAATACTTTTTTCGGTAAATGTTTCTGGCAACGCGGATGCCGGTTCAAGCAATTTTATAGGCTTGCGAGGTGATGCGGAACGTAAGAGCCTTATCATGCTCCTACACAAATTCAAATCTACTTAGTGCTTTTTTATTTTATTAGATAGAATCCATCTTTTTCCTCAGACATGGCAACCATATCCATTTTTCCACCCTTGTTTATAGGGAAGGATTCACGGTATTTAAATGCCTGCGGAAGAACCGGTAGACCTGCATTCTCACATGCATTGTAAATTTCCTTGAAAAGTTTTTCGATATCTTTCGGCTTTTCGTCCATCGTAATATGAACCGCTAGAAGATTTTTGCCGTCAAGACAGGCCTTTAAGACCTTGCTTCTTGTAATGCCGGAGAAAGTATTGACAATTTTTTCTATTTCATATGGGTAAATTGTCTTGCCGTTTTCGTCGATAAACTGCTCTTTTTGACGGCAACAGATTACAACCTCACCGGATTCGAGAATATATCCGACATCTCCGGTTCTGCCCCAGCGGTTTCCCTGTTCATCCCTAAAGAAGAATTCCTTTGTTGCAGCTTTATTAAGCTGATATTTTGACATAGAAGCCGGAGTTATGCAGCAGATTTCACCCAGCTCTCCATAGACACATTCCTTATCTTGTGCAACATCAAAGCAGGATATAATTACATGAGGAAGCGCAAATCCCGCCGAGCTGAAAAGAGATTTTTCCTTTCCCTGTGTCATGGTGACAAGAGAATTGAATTCAGACAGTCCGTATCCGTTATCGGGAAGGCTCATGCAGCCGTTTTTCTTCAGATATTCGCCGAGAATATCCATCTCCGTCTGAAATATAGGCTCGCCTGCCGTGATAAGATGCTTCAAATTGGACAAGTCCAACTCATCCTTTGCAGCAGGCAGATTCAGCCACATGGATTTCGGAGCCAGAACTATATCTGGCTTCTCGTTTTCGAGGACGTCCACAAAATCCTCTATTGTGGAGGATTTCGTGATAACAACGGCAACTCCCAACATAAGTGGAATAAGAAGAGAAAGAGAAATGCCGGTTGCCACATAAATCGGGAACATGGAATAGATTTTTTCACCGCTTTTCCAGCTGTCGTGCATATCTTCTATAATTTTTGCAAGAGCAACATGGGAATAGTCGGTGTGGACAATTCCCTTGGGCTTGCCTGTCGAACCGGATGTATTCATAATGTTGAGGGGATACATTCCGTCCTTCACTTCCACAACATTATCAACGGGACCCGACATAAAAACATCCCATTTCATAATATTTGATCCGGTTTCTGTCTCGGTCTCATATGTAGGATCAATTCCGTTATATTCATAGGGAACAACAACAACACCGTCAAGGAGATCGAGATATTCACTCATGGCATATTTTTTATATGCCTTTTCCATCAAAAAGAAATAAGTGGAATCGGAATTTCGAATGACATTTTCTATAATATCCTCACGGGTTGTTTCGGTATAGCACTGCATAGCCACACCGATTTTAGAGCAGGCAAGCAGAAAGGCTACTGTATGAACGGAGCCCTCAAGCATGGCAAGTACAGCATCGCCCGGTCTGAGCCCGTTCCTCCACAATCTGCCTGCAATCTTGTCGGCATATCTGAACAGTTCCTGATAGCTGATGCTCATTCCGTTATATCTCAGAGCGGTATCATAGGGGTTATTGTTGTCAAGGATTTTTCTGTAAACTGAGAAATTAAGCTCGTGATTTCTGAGCTGGTATCTGCGATTTTTTTCATCGCTAAAATAGGTATATGACGGATTTTTACTTGTTTGGGCAGTTTTCATTATTTCCTCGCTTACGTGAACATGTTGATTTATGTTTTTTGAATTGTTTGATAATTATTCTTAAATTCAATCCTATTGACCTTATAACATAAAAACTGTGAAAAATCAATGTAACCGTCTTACACGCGAACCTTATCAAAACAGTAACGAGTCAGTGACTTTTGCTCCTCGTTGTGATACTATATGAAAATCTTGTAAAAATCTTTTTGTAACACAACGCGAGTGTTTGATATTATTTGCGAGGAATAGCTATCGGAATTTTATAGTGACATCCTAGTTGCCACTGAGAGTACTCAAGTAAGCTGGATGTGTCGTTGCAAAACATCCCCGATGACACCAAACTATTGGCTGTAAGGAGTTTGAAAAATGAAATATTTGCTGAGAGCTGCAGATATTGACAGAGCAGCGGAGGAGATAGAGGAATTTCTTAGTTTAAAGGGTATAGCTAATGCGCAGATAACCAAGATAAGACTTGGAGCAGAGGAAGCACTTCTTCGATTTATGGAGCAGTTCGGTGAGGCGGAATTCACATTGCGGACCGGAAGCTTTATGGGGAAAATACAGGTATCCATAGCGGTAAGGGGGAACATATTCAATCCTTTTGCCGGTACTGAGGATTCCGACACGGAAAATATGCTTATGCGCAGCGCATTGCAGTCTGCGGGAGCACTTCCCCAGTGGAGATATACAAATACAGTAAATATAGTTACCTTCTCGGTCAGAAAGAATTCCGTTCCGGAATGGCTCAATTTGATTATTGCAGTAGCCTCAGCGGTACTTCTTTGGGCAGTGTTGAAGCTGTTCCCGGAGAATGTTAACAGTTTTGTAAGTGACCAGATACTCAGCCCTATTCTTAACACTTTCATGGATTTTCTTAGAGCTATATCAGGACCTATGATTTTCCTTTCGATTGTATGGGGAATATACAGCATAGGAGATGCGGCGATATTCAGCGTAATCGGAAAGAAGTTGGTGTTAAGATACCTTATATATATTTTTTTACTTACGGTAATAGTGGGAATAGGAATGCTTCCGCTGTTTTCATTTACACAGATGGGATCACAGATGGGAAGCGACTATTCATCGTTATATGAAATGCTTCTGGACATTGTGCCGGATAATTTATTCACACCATTTTCACGGGGTAATACTCTTCAGATACTTTTTGTCGGAATATGCATAGGTCTTGCCATGATATTTGTTTCGGAAAAGACCAAAACCGTTGCCTTGCTTGTAGAGCAGCTTTACTGCATAGTTCAGGTAATAATGAACGTTATCGGTAAGCTAATTCCTTGCTTCATCTTCGGAAGCATATACGACATGCTTGCAAACGGCGAGGTATCACAACTCGGTTTCTCCAAAAAGCTCCTTTTTATTAATGCCGAAGCGTGTCTTGTACTTGCAGTAATCTATGTTTCAATAGTCTGTATCAAAATGAAAGTTAAGCCGATTACCCTTCTTAAGAAAGCCGTGGATACACTTATAATATGTCTAACCACGGCATCATCTGCTGCCGCTTTCGGAATAAGTGTAGAGACCTGCCGAGATCGCTTCGGTATCAGTGAGAAGCTGGTAAATTTCGGAGTTCCTTTTGGGCAGGTCATCTTCAAGCCCACCGTTGCAGTACTTTATTTTTCCTCGGCTGTATGTTCGGCCGAATATTTCAAAGTGGCGATTTCGACGCAATGGATAATAACCGCGCTTATTATCAGTGCCATCCTTTCCGTGGCAACACCACCTATTCCGGGAGGAACAACAGCCAGTTTTGCTATTCTTTTTACCCAGTTGAATGTACCAACAGAGGCATTGGGACTTACTCTTGCAGTCAGCATTATCCTTGATTTTATAAATACAGCTGTGGATGTGTTCGGCGGTCAGTGCATGCTGATTCTGGGTGCAAAAAGTTTTGGATTGATAGATAAAGAGATATTGAGAAGATGATAATAATCATGTTATAAATAAAGGATGTCTTGGATAATTTAGAATATAGAAAGGAGCAGACTCATTTTACAGTTAATGCATTGAGTTTGATTTGTCAGTAATGAACAAAATTGATGAAGCCATTATTTTTGCTACCAATAAACATGAAGGGCAAGTTCGAAAATTATCTTCTTGCCCTGCTGTTTTTCATTCTTTTGAAGTTGCACAGATATTATGTACCATGTCTTCAAACGAGGATTTAATAGCTGCCGGTATATTACATGACGTAGTTGAGGATGCTAATGTGTCTCCTGAGGAGATAAGGGCAAAATTTGGGGAAAGAGTTTATGAGTTAGTTGCGTCAGAAACCGAAAATAAGTACGAGTCTGAAGAAAAATCAAAAACATGGCTTATCCGAAAACAAGAAAGCATATCTGCCCTAAAAAGATCTGACGATATCGAAGTCAAAATGCTTTGGCTTGCGGATAAGCTTTCAAATCTTAGGTCTATTGCATCATCCTATGGCGAACAGGAGGATTCAACGTGGAAGTATTTCAATCAGAAAGACCCTGAAATGCATCGTTGGTATTATAAGAGTATTGCCGAAAATCTTGAGATGTATCTTAATAAGACCGGTGCTTATAAGGAATTTATAAAACATATTAATTACATATGGCCCGGAACATTTGAGACGTATAAAGAAAGATATAAGAAATATAAAGAAATTTCTGTAAACGGATGTAAGCTTATCGGCAAGGGAGCAAAATCCGAGGTTTACAGGCTTGACGATGAGCTGATAGTAAAAGTCTATAACAGTAAAAATATGTTTCGCGATCTTGAAAGAGAAAATAAGCTTGCCCGTCTTGCTCTTTTCGCGGGAATTCCAACGGCTATATCATTCGGCATTGTTTCGGTCGGAGATAAATACGGCTCCATGTTTGAACTGATTGATTCTGATTGTATTTCCGCATTAATTTCACAAAATCCAAATAAATTGACCATCTATGCTCAAATAATGGCGGACCTGGCACTGACAATACATAATACGGATGCTGTCATGCTTGGACTTGATGATTATATGCCGGAAGTTTATAAATGGGTTTCCGAGGGGTTGGGGTACTGTGATAAAAATCTTGCTGAGCGTATTAATTCCTTGCTTGATAAACTGGGAGAACCTACTACGGCCATTCACGGAGACTTCCATACCGGTAATGTTATTATGCAAAGAGGAGAACCTCTGCTCATAGATATGGACAGATTTTCAATGTGCCATCCAATAGTTGACCTTTGCGGAATGTATATGGCTTATATTGGACTTGGCGAATTGAATCCTGATGTAATAGAAAATTTTATGGGGTTCTCATATGATATATGCAAAGAATTTTATTATACATTCCTTCATAAATATTTTTACGATAAATCAGAGGATTATATTAATGATGCAAACAATAAAATTGCACTTTTATGTTATGTAAGGCTTATAAGAAGGGTGTATAAAAAGGGAACAGATCTTTCTTGTGATGAGATAAAGAAAAGAGACTATTTTATTTGCAAGGTAAAAGAACTATTGGATGTAGTCAATTCATTCGATATAGATAGACAACAAATCAGAATTGCTGAATAAATTTTCTCATTGATGATAAATTCCTAATCATTTTTGAAAATTGTAGACAACAGAATCAAAAATAGGGTATCTTCCCGGTTGAATATGAAAGGGAAATGATGAGTTTATGAAAATTTTATATTTAGATAACGATATAGTTGTTTGTCTTAAAATGGCCGGACAGTTGTCTACGGATGAAGCCGGTGGCGTCCCTGATGCTATAAGAGATGAAATCGGCATTGCTAATGCAGAAATACACACAGTACATAGACTTGACAGGACGGTTGGAGGCTTGATGGTTTATGCACGCAATGCTGCATCGGCTGCAAATTTGGGGAGACAGATTGCAGATAAAAGTTTTATAAAAGAATATCTTGCGATTGTTAACGGAAAACCACAAGTTGAATCCGGAAGATTTGATGATTTGCTTTTTAGAGACAAGGAAAAGAACGTTACTTATGTCGTGAAGCGTCAACGTAAGGGCGTTAGAGATGCTTCGTTGGAATATAATGTTATTGGTACTACTCCGGAACTTTCTCTTGTACGCATCCGTTTGCTGACTGGCAGAACTCATCAGATAAGAGCACAGTTTTCTTCTAGAAAAATGCCTTTGTTTGGAGACAGAAAATATGGCGCGAGAAATGGGAATGATATAGCGCTATGGTCTTGCTTTCTTTCGTTTACTCATCCTACAACCGGTAAAGCAATTCAGTTTGAAGAGCTTCCTCCTGCTGACAGTCCGTGGACACTTTTTGATGGTTTTACATCGAAAAAAACAGACTTTACTTCTGCTAAGAGATGTCAATATGCAAAAGATTGCGGCGCTTGTTCATACATAGGCCAAACTAATGAAGCACAACTTAAAAAGAAACAGGCTAAACTTGAAAAATATCTGCAGTCCTATGGAAACGTTCTTCCAATAATCGGAATGAGCAATCCTTATAATTATCGTAGTAAGGTTCAATCGGCATTTGGTATTGATGCTAACGGCAACAGCACATATGGTATATACAAGCAGGGGAGTCATCGCATTGTTCAGGTAGATAATTGCTTAATCGAAGACGAGATCTGCTCAGAAATTATCAATTATATTTTTACTTCATTACCTCGCTTTAAAATTAGCGTTTATGACGAGAATTCAGGCAAAGGCTTTTTAAGACATGTACAGATCCGGAGGAGCACATCCACCGGAGAGATAATGATAATCGCAGTTGCCGCGTCGTATTCGTTTAAAGCTCAAAAACCTTTTGTTGCAGACCTTGTTGAACATTTTCCCGATATACGTTCGATATATCTTAATATAAATGATCGATTTACACCTGTTGTACTGGGTGACAGGTATAAGCTTCTTTATGGTAAGGATTATATTGAGGATGAACTTTTGGGATTTAGGTTCAGACTTTCACCGGGTGCGTTTTATCAAGTTAACTCTCGGCAGACAGAAATACTATATAAGACCGCTGTGGACTTTGCGAGTCTCACTGGTAAAGAGAATGTACTGGACGCATACTGTGGTACTGGAACAATAGGTATATGTGCATCTACCAATGCAGCTTCAGTTACTGGTATTGAAATAAATAAGGCATCTGTTAAGGATGCAATTTATAATGCTAAACGCAATAATATAACAAATTGCAGCTTCATTACTGGTGATGCTTCAGAATTTATGGAAGAATGTGTGGAATTGGGACGTTGCTTTGATACTGTTTTCATGGATCCACCACGTGGCGGCAGTGATGAGAGTTTTCTTAACGCTTTGATTAAATTAAGTCCTAATAAAATTATTTATGTTTCATGTAATCCTGAAACATTATCCAGGGATTTGGAATTGCTTGAACCTAAATACAAGATAAAACTAATTCAAGGGATAGATATGTTCCCGTTTACAGAGCACGTGGAGACGGTAGTGTTGATGTCAAGAAAAGCCGATTAAAGTGTGAAAACAAGCTGTTTTTCGATATTTTCGGATACTTTTTCGCCGTTTATCCATATCGCAGCTTCAGCTCAAGTCTGTCCGTGTAAACATATCACAGCCAAAATAGACACAGGGTTGAGTGGCTGATTTAGATGTTGCAAATTGAATGAGTGGTTTGGACGTTTTCGGCATTTTCGGAGCTGCTTTATAAGCCGAAAAGCGGCAGGGTTGAGTTGCCGGTTTAGATGTTGAGAGTTGAGGCTGTGGTTTGGATGTCGGCATAGGAATATGTATAGAAGAGCAGTTTTTGGAGAGATAAATTTCAAGTTATCAAGCTTATTGTCCGAAAGGACAACCCGGCAAACCACAGTTTATCTGCATAACAAAAACACCCACGATTCCATCATGGTTTCGTGGGTGCTGTGCTTTCTTGTTTATTTGCTCATTGATTTTTCAAACTCCCGATTTCCGTTTTTACCATAACAAAGGCAACAACCGCACCGATACAGTCCGCAATAAGCGACGCCCACAACATTGAAACGATATTGTGTGTTGCCGCTGCAATAAGAATCGTTGCCGGAATAAATACAATAACATCTCTCGTCAGCGCCACAACAGTGGATTTCAGAGTGTTTCCCATAGACTGCAGTTGAATGGAGGCGCCTTGATATAGCAGGTAAGAATAATACCGCTGAGGAAAATACGGATGGCATACCGGGCAAATTCCGTATATTCCGCAGTGTTGTTATTGCCGAACACTGCAATAATCGCATCCGGCGCAAGCTCGAAAACAAGGAATGCAGCAGCGCCCACCGCCAGTACAAGACGGCTGATATAGGATATGGTTTTCTTGACTCTGTCCATATTCCCGGCACCCATGTTGTAGCCGATAATCGGTTGACCGCCGAGTCCTATGCCGATGGCAATGGAAACAACAATTCCAAAAACCTTCATAACAATTCCCACAACGGCAAAGGGTGTAACAGTACCGTAAACCGCTCCGGTGGAAGTAAGCGTTTCGTAGCCGTATTTTGCAAACAGATTGTTGTTGACTGCGGATATGGCAACGATGGAAAGCTGCACAATCAGAGAAAGAGCCTCAACAACCATGCTTATGACGCAGGGAACCGAAAACTTTCTTATGAGCTTGCCGATTTTTTCCTGCGCCAGAATGTTCTCTGAATTTTCCATAATTACCTCCTGTTGAGCTGATTTGGGCAAAAAAATAATGCGCAGGTCCACAGTCTGGACTTACGCATTATGCCACTCAACTGTAAATTTTATACCACTTTTTTCGGAAAATTTCAAAGGACAAAGAGTAAAAACTATTCAAACGGAAAATTGGAAATTGCAGCCAAAAGTCTTAGCGGATACTTAGAATTTGTCAAGGCCACGGGTTATTTTTACGCACGCACATTGGCAAAAAAGTAAAACTTTGCCGATATGTGTTGACAGCCATAGAGAAGGGCGCTATACTAAATATCGGCAAAAACACATTAACTTTGCCGATGTGCGTGATTGACGCAAAGGAGATGATATCATGCAGTGGTATGAAGAGGTGCTTGAGCGCATTGATGATAAGAAAACATATTGCCATAAAGAGCTTATGGATGAACTGAGAATGCTGAAGACGGATTTGTCTGACAGCACATATCATTGGGCAATAAGCGGATTGGTTCGCGATGGTGTGTTAACCAGACAGGGATATAATTCATATTCACTTACTTCGAATCATCCAAAGGTTGAATATGTGCCAATATATTCTGATACTGCCGAGGAGTTGATAAGGATTATTTCTGAAAAGTATCCTTATGTGCAGTTTACAGTTTTTGAGACAGTTTTGATGAACGAGTTTTTAAATCACCTTATTGCTCAGAACACGGTTTTCATACAGGTTGAAAAGGAAAGCAGCATCTATGTTTTCCGGTTTCTTCAGGAACAAGGGATGCGGAATGTCATGTATAAACCCAGTGAAAAGGAGTTTAATCTATATTGGTCAAAAGATTGTGTCATTGTTACGGATATGATATCAGAGGCACCGATCCGTGCTGATATGCCCCACCATATAATGTTGGAAAAAATGCTTGTTGACATGTCTGCTGATAAGCTGATAGCTGCGACTTTCAGCAAAGCGGAACTGTCTGATGTTTACGAACAGGCACAGAGTAGGTATCTTCTCGATAAAGTGAGGATGCTGCGGTATGCCCGCAGACGCAACCGGCAGGATGTACTACTGAAATATCTTGAAGGGAGTAAAGTAGAAGATGCTACTTCGTGAAAACTATACAGCGGAACACATTTTAAGGCTCAGGGAAGAAACCGGAGCAGATCCCTCCATACTTGAAAGAACGGTATTCGCTTTTGGCCTGCTTGAAGCCATCCGAAGCGTAGACATGCCCTTTATTTTCAAGGGCGGAACGTCACTTCTGGTTATGCTTGATGAGCCGAGACGGTTAAGTACGGACATCGACATCATCGTAAACCGTGATACGGATGTTGACGGTTATATTGAGAAGGCAGGTAAGATTTTTCCTTTTGTCAGCGTGGAGGAACACAAACGGAAAGGTTCCAATGATATAGAAAAGCGCCATTTCAGGTTTCATTTTCTATCACCGAGAACCGGCAAGGAAATCAATATACTGCTGGATGTTGTGTTTGAGAATAATCCGTACCTAAAGTTGACGGAGCGTCCGATCCGAAGCCGTCTGCTTTTGAGCGAAGGCAAGGATCTTACGGTAAGCCTTCCTGACAAGAATTGCATCCTTGGAGATAAGCTTACTGCCTTTGCTCCACACACGACCGGTATTCCATTTGGAGTAGACAAGGAACTTGAGATTATAAAGCAGCTGTTTGATTGTTGGACACTGCTGCAGGAAATGAATGACTATAAGACGGTTGCAGAGGTATATGACAAGGTTTCACACATCGAGCTAGGATATCGCGGGCTTAAAAAACTTCCTTCAGATTGCCTGAAGGATACCATTGACAGTTGTATCTGCATTATGGGAAGGGGCAGTGTACGTCCAGAAGAGTACATGAATTTCTCTTCAGGAATAGGAGCAATCCAGGGGCATATCTTCGTTGGCAGGATAAACGGAGAGAATGCCGGAGTATACGCAAGTGAGGTCATGTACCTTGCAGCGAATCTACTGACCGGTCAGACTGAGTATGAGCGTATTTTAAGCCCGAACGATTACAGAGATGTGCAACTGAAGTTGAAGGGGATTAAGAAAGTCAGCAGTATCCGCAACACAAATCCTCTGGCGTATGCTTATATAGTCAAGTCCCTTCAGCTTCTGAATGAGAACGGATTGTATACGGAAAGCGTGTTGTGATAGGGTTTGTGGCCGTTGGTATGTTCCCCGCAACAGCCGATTGTAGATATGTTTCCTCATCCGAACGAGGTTGACGACATCAATATGGATGCATCGAGCCATGTGGAGACGGTATGTCTTTTGATTAAGCAAAACTTGCAGGTAAATCACCATGTGAATGTTGGATTAGATGCCGAAGATTACTATCAATTGAAAACAAAATAACCAGTTTTATAAAATGCGTGTTTAACGCAGATGATTTTTAATAATTTCGAAAAAATACTGCGTTAAACTTGAAATAACGACCTCTGCGTGATATCATAATCATGCGGAGGTCGTTTGCTATGAAATTATACCGAAGAGAAAATTACCTGAAAAAG
>R05__coassemble_795_pt1 | contig 12898 bp, 18 predicted proteins | sample R05__metabat2_high_PE_014 | metagenome-assembled genome bin R05
ATCTAACTGACTTAATTCTAGCATAATTCCTGGTCCAAAAAACGCCCAGAAATGATATTTTTGTCAAAGCAAAGTGTTTTTTACCTGTCAACTACTCGTGAATTGAATCCGGGACTTATTGATGAGAAGAAAGGAATCCCGGTATTTCTCTTATAGGAACCTTGACGCCAATTCATTCCCCCGCCGCAAAATAGCAGCACTTCAAAAATTACAACCAAACTCAAAAATGCTCCCCTTCTTTCGAAGAGGAGCATAATTTTTTTGTTTGCGGAAAATCAGATTGTGAGTGCCTTCTTGGGGCATGCCGTAACGCAGGTACCGCAGCCTATGCACTTTTCTTTGTCAAGTGTCCAGGTCTTCTCAGCGCGGTCAACAACAAGTGCCTCCTGCGGGCATTTTTTTGCACAAAGTGTGCAGTACACGCAAAGGTCTTTATTCTGCTTGGGTTTTCCGTCTCCGCCATCGGGTTTCTTTACCTTTATGTGGCTTCCGGTTACCAGAAGGTCTTCTTCCTTGGTTGCAACCATATGGTAATCCTTGGTGAGCTGGATTGCACCCTCGTGGCAGAAATCGGCGCAGGTTGCGCAGAAAGTGCAGCTTCCGAGATTGAATGTGAGCGTGATCTTTTTGCCTTCCGGAACTTCCTCTATAACTCTGGTTATAGCGTTTCCGGAGCACACTTTTTCACACATTCCGCATCCGATGCACTTATCGGGGTCATAAGCTATTCTGCCGCGGTATCCGTCTGCTGCCTCTTTGGGAACAACAGGATACATGTCGCAGCTGCTCTTTGAAAAAAGTCCTATAACGGCTTCACGTAAAAACGGCAATACCATCACTTATTTCCCCCTTTCTTCTTTTCTGCGAGGATCTGAGTTGCAAGTGCAAGCCCGTCTATTATTGCTTCAGGCTTCGGAGCGCATCCGGCGATATCTACATCGACATGGACGTACTTTGAAAGAGGTCCCGCTACCGAGTAGCTTCCGCGGAACACGTTGCCTGACTGCGGACATGAGCCGCATGTGACTATGCATCTCGGCTCAGGAATCTGCTCGAGCGCTCTCAATACTCTCGGCAGCGACTGCTTTGTGACAGGTCCCGTTACAACTGCGATGTCTGCATGTCTCGGTGAGCCGACAAGCTTAAAGCCGAGTCTTTCGGCATCGTATCTCGGAGTCAGGACTGAAACTATCTCTATGTCACAGCCGTTGCATGAGCCTGCATTGATATGGAACAGCCACGGAGATTTTGCCGCTGATTCCTGTATAGTTTTCTTAAACATTTCAGCTACCTCCTTAAAGTCCGAACCATGCAAGGACAAGGCTTATAAGTGCGATGCCCGAAACTACGGTCCAGTAGTACTTGAAAAGCTGTTCTATCTTGAGTCTTGCCGTGATGGCATTCACGAAAGTAACGGATACTATCATGACAACTATGCAAAGAACAATCATTATAAGTGCGTCAATCACAACATTACCCGTGCCGCAGCCGCCGAGGAACAGTGCCACGAAAAGGGATGTCATGGTGAGCATCTTAATCGAATGACTCAGCTTATATACCGCAAGCGGAGGACCTGAGTACTCGGCAAGCATTCCTTCGCAGATTTCAGTCTCGGCTTCGGCTGCATCAAACGGATGTGAGCCTGCCTCACCCGGGATAACGAGGAGAAATGCAATTGCTGCGGGTATCATGCTGGGCTTCAGTATCAGACTTCCGTTAAAGAGCTGGAAGCTCTTTATATCGGAAATATTGAATGTAAGTCCTGAGCCAAATGCGTTTCCGACATATTTTGCGACAGCCAAAAGCACAAGGACGAGAGGAAGCTCGCATGAAATGATGGTTACCATCTCGCGGCTCAAGCCTATTCCCGCATAAGGGGATCCGCTTGATGCGGCACCTATAATCTCAGCAAGTGCCGGGATTAAAAGGAGATAAAGGATAACGATTATATCTCCGGTTGAGGAAAGAGCTGAAAAGCCGAAAATCGGGATGAACATCTGAAGCACAACGATTGCCGCAAGACCTATAAGAGGTGCAACAAAGTATGCTCCGGCGTTTGCGCTTGCCGGAACTATGGTCTCTTTGCCGCAAAGCTTAAAGAAATCATAGAAAGGCTGGAGTACGGGAGGGCCGACTCTCTTTTGCATACGGGCAACAAGTTTTCTGTCTATACCGACGAGAAGGTTGCCTACCAGGAAGCAGAAGAGGAATCCCGGGAATATCAGGATGTAGCCTAAGTACATCAGAACAACTGTTAGAATTTCCATATTCTCTCCCTCCTTAAAGCGCTATTACCATGAACAGCATTGCCAGTGCAAGTGCAACAACCGCCCAGAGAGCATAGTCATTGACAATGCCGGTATGCAGATCATGCATGAATGAGAAGTAATGTCTCCAGTTGTGCTTGAAGCCCCAGAAGAGATCCGAGCCGCCAACCTGGGAGAATTCGGCTTTTTCACCGCCGAAGAAGAGGTCGTGCTTTGCATCGACTTCAGCGCCTTCAGCAAGGACATTTGCTTTGCGGTATTTGTTGCATACTGCAAAGAGTGTGATTGCAAGAAGCATTATCGCAAGAAGTACGAGCCAGGAAATCGGGTTCCAGCAGCCGACCTGGTTTATCTCATAAACATAGGTGGGCTGAGTTGCGAGGTGAGCTGAGGCATAGCCGCTGCCCATTGCTGCGTCTATATATTTGACCGTGTTCATGCAGGCTGCAGCTGCAGGCTCTGTCAGGAACTTTGTTACGAGGTCGGGGAATATACCGCAGATAACACAGATAGCTGCAAATATGCCCATTGCAAATCTCATGCCGAACGGAACTTCCTTGACATTTTCGTATTTTGCGGGAAGCTGTCCGAAGAATACGGACTGCGTAACCTTTACGAAAGATGCAAGAGTAAGAACAGATGTTATAAGGCAGATGATTGTTGCAAGGAGGAAACCGATGTTTCCTGTCTCGGCAGCTTTTTCATATGTTGCCTGATAAATCATCCACTTTGATGCAAATCCGTTGAAGGGAGGAATACCCGAAATGGAAGCTGCACCTATTAAGAAGAGGATTGTTGTCTTCGGCATTTTCTTTGAAAGTCCGCCGAGTTCGTCAAGATTTGTTGTGCCGGTCTCATGAAGTACAGCGCCGGCGGCAAGGAACAGAAGGCCTTTGAACATTGTATGGTTCATTGCGTGGAAGAATCCTGCGCTTAAACCAAGTGCGGAGCAGAGGCCTACCGCAGTCAGCACGTAACCGATCTGTGAAATCGAGTGGAATGCGAGCAGACGCTTGAAGTCATGCTGTGCAAGTGCCATCGTTACACAGAGGAACATGGAGATGCATCCTACGAAAACAAGGAGGAACTGGAACTTTCCAAGTCCCATTGTCTGGAACAGGAAGTATGTAAGACGGATAATTCCGTAAATACCGCTCTTTGTAAGCACGCCGGATATCAAAACCGAGATGGAAGCAGGGGCCGCACCGTGGGCGTCTGCCGCGAGAGGATGGAACGGAACTATGAATGCCTTGGTTGAAAAGCCGATGTAAAGAAGTGCAAATGCGATCTTTGAACCGGCTGTGAGGTTTCCGGGTACAACTGCGCTCAGCTGTGCAAAGTTCAATGTGCGGAACTGGGCATAGAGCATGATTATACCGGTTAAGATGCAGGTAGAGCCCATGCATCCGACAACGAGGTACTTGAATGCGGCTTCAAGTGAACCGAACACCTTGTTGCGGAAAGCTGTGAGTGCAACAGCCGCGAACGTGAGAATTTCAACCATGATGAACATGTTGAATATATCTCCCGAAAGCACAAGACCTATAACGCCGCCGGCGAGCATCAGATAAAGGGTGTCATACTGCGGGATGTTGTCGTCGTGCTCCATATACTTTATTGAGTATACAGCCGATACGAAAACAGCCGTTGAAATTAAAAGTCCGAAGAAAAGTGACAGTGCGTCAACTTCGATTGCAATACCTATTGCGTACTCCCCGGCAGGATATCTGTTTCCGAGCCAGTAGGCAATAATCTCTCCGTTTATCATAACAGGCTTTATGAGAGCTATCATGCATGCAAGGGACGCCGTTACTCCGAGAAGGTATATGCATCTTCTTAAGGTTTTGAACTTGCCGAATAATACAATCAGGAAGGCGCAGAGGAAAAGCACCATGATTGAATATACGGGGTAATGCGTATAATTAAGGAAGTTACTCATCCGTTAAGCCTCCTTATCTCTCTCGTGTCAAGCGTGCCGTAGCTGTCGTAGATTTTCATTACAAGTGCCATTGACATTGCGGTAACGCATGCGCCTATAACGATAGACGTGAGAGTAAGTGCCTGGGGAATAGGGTCTACAAAGTAAGATGCCTGTGTAAGTTCCCCGCTTGTGAATATAGGTGCTGTGCCGCCCGGTACATAACCAATGGATATTATCAGGAGGTTTACGCCGTAGTCACAGATTGAAAGGCCGATGACGGTCTTAACTATGTTGTACTTGGTTATGATTGTGTAAAAGCCGAGTACTATGAGGAGGAATGAGCAAATATAGTTAAATGTAATCATTTATTTCTCCTCCTTTTCGTTTTCTGCCATTAAAATTCCACACATTGAAAGTGCAAGGACGGCAACGCCGGTCAAAACCTTTGCACCGACTGCGGAGTTCATGAGGAATATTGTTCCTGAGCTCCAGAGATCTCCTATGCTGCCTTCATATGCAAATGCGTTGTAGCAGAAGCTTCCGAGATAAGCTACACCGATCATTGCAAATGCCACATAGCAGATTGATGCAAATCCTTCGAACTTATGCATGAAATTGAATGACAGTGCCTTTGTTGTTGTCTCATATCCGTGTCCGAGATAGATAAGAACAACTATCGCAATGCTCAGTACACCGCCCTGGAATCCGCCGCCGGGTGAAAGATGTCCGTGGAGGATTATATAGAACATGTACACGATTGCAAACGGCATTATTGCGTCGCATCCGCATTTAGGGATGATGTTAAGCTGTTTTCTTTCTTTCACTTTTCATCACCCTCCTCTTTTTTCTCTTCTTTCTTTTCAAAGAGAATTACTATTGAGCCCGCAACAGCTGTTATAAGGATGAATGCCTCGCCCATTGTATCGTAACCACGGAAGTCAAATACGATTGATGTGACATCGTTCACTGCCTGTGCCGTTGAAAGGTTCTGCTGAACTATGGCATCGGCTGCTCCGTCGGGTGTTGAATCATCATAGCTTTCGGGGTCCTGCTGAAGATCATAGACGGAAGTTCCCGCATTGGGGTTATAAGTTCTGTCCATCTGTCCGAGATTGACACCTGCAAATACGCAGGCAAAAAGTATTGTCAGAAGTGAAAACCAGGTGAGGAATTTTTTCATTACTTCTTACCTCCCTTGACCTTCTTGAGTGTGACAATCATTATAAGCGGAGTAAGCGCTGCTCCTACCGCGGCTTCGGAGATGGCAACATCGGGTGCGTGCAGAATAAGAAATTCGGCAGCGCAGAAAAGTCCGACCGCACCAAGTGCTATAACCGAGGAAAGAAGATCGTTGAACTCGCTTGCAAGGACTGCACATACAAGCATTCCTACTACGACAATAACGTTAAGGATAACAGTAACAGTCATTTCATATCCCTCCCGTAATCATCAGGTTCAAGCTCTGTTTCGGGGCGGATTCCGGATTTGTAGGCACCTTTTGCAATCGTATGTGCTCCAACGGGGTTTGTGAGGAGAACCATGAGAGCAATAACGCCTATCTTTACCGCGTCACCGGCAGAGCCTTTTATACATGCTGCGTAGAGAATTCCAGCGATTGCAACGCAGAGCATTCCCATTGTCGGGATGCAGGTAGAGGCCTGCATACGGCAGAATGTATCGGGCATTTTTATAATTCCCTTTGTACCTGCTATTGCGAAGAAAAGTCCGACTGCGATAAGTAAGTCGATAATTATTCTAAGTACCATAATCACAGCCTCCCTTCAAGGTAGCGTCCGACAAGCATTGTGTCGATAATACCGAGCAGGGCACCTACAAGTGCTATGTCAAGGTATATTCCGCGTCCTGAGTACATAGAGAAAAGAATCATTGCGCAGCAAAGAAGGTCATCCGCTGCATCGGCCGCTACCATACGGTCTGCCGCATTCGGGCCCTTTGCCACTCTGTAGCATGTTACCAGAGCGAGAAGTGCAAAAAATACTGCTGCGATTAAAAGTTCAATCATCTGCATTATTCAAATACCCTCCTTACTCCCTTTTCGAGCGTGCCCTTTATGGCATCGCCTGCTGCCTCGCCGCTCTCAGCCTGAACATCAATCCAGTGAATATAGTAGTAAGCTTTTCCGTCTTCTTCTACGGTATCCATTGTGATTGTGCCCGGTGTGAGTGTTATCGAGTTTGCCAGCATTGAGCGGCCGTAGTCGCTTTCAACGTCAACGGGTACTTTTACGATACCCGGTTTAATGTTCTTGCATCCGCCGTAGCATCTCTTGGCTACATCCCAGTTTGCCTTAACGAGCTCCCCGAGGAATATGAATACATATCCTATAAGGCCGAAAAACTTTGCCGGGTTGAAAAGCCAGAATGCCTTTTCATGAATGAAGAAGCGGGATGAGAACAGAGCCGCCGCTAGGCTCACCACAGCTCCTGCCACGAGTTCCTGAACTGCGAAACTCCAGGTTATGAGAATCCAGAACCCCATGCACAGGATAAAAGTGGTTAATACTGCGGGAAAGTTTAATTTTCTCAAAGTAAAATCACTTCCTATTCGACTTCAATTGATTCAACGAAACAACTGAATTGGTCTTCGTTTTCTTTAAATATGAGTTTTGCTTTTTCGGCAGCTGTACCCTCAGCTGCGATCGGGAAAAACTCCTCAACGCACTCAGGTACTATTCCCGAAAATTTCCCGACGGATAATGTTATTGCCAGGCAATTTGCGAATCCGTTTTTTTCCTGCTCGGATTTCACGATTTTTATTATCCCTTCGGTAAATGCCAGTTCATGCATAATTATCTGTCAAGGCAGCTGAAGCAGGGGTCAATACTAGCAATTATAAGTCCTGCATCTGCGACAGTATTGTTCCTCAGCATATGAGGCACTGTCGGAGTGTTCTTGAAGCTCGGAACATGAACTGAAATGCGATGGTTGTACTGGCTGCCGTTGCCGACGACCATGTAGCTGAGCTGTCCGCGCGGAGCCTCGTGGCGGCATACCGCCGAACCTTCGGCTATCTTGGGTATCTTGTTTCCGAGGTTTATAGGACCTTCGGGGAGATTTTCAAGTGCCTGGCGGATTATCTTTATTGATTCATAGCATTCGAGTGCTCTTACAACCACACGGGCAAATACGTCGCCTGAGTCTACTGTCGGCACATCAAATTCAAAGTCTCCGTAGCTTGAGTACGGTGAATCCTTACGGACATCAATCTTAAGGCCTGAGGCACGAGCATGAGGTCCTACTGCGCCGAGACGTATGGCATCTTCGGTTGTGAGTACTCCGACGCCCTTTGTGCGCAGTGCAATTGTCTTGTCGTTAAGTGCTATGTCGACTATACGGTCCATAGGTGCCTGCATTTTGTCAAGACCTTCGAGTATCTCACGGCGGAGATCGTCGCTTATGTCACGTCTTGCGCCGCCGATTGTTACCATGGCATAGTTGACACGGTTGCCTGAGAGCTTTTCAAGGAGATCCATAACAAGTTCGCGCTCATCCCAGATGTGCATAAACATTGAGTCGTGACCTATGATGTGGCAGGCAATGCCGAGCCACAGAAGGTGTGAATGGAGTCTTTCAAGCTCTGCTGTGATTACGCGGATGTATTCGCCGCGTTTCGGAACGTTCGTCCCGTTTACCTGCTCAACGGTCATTGCGTAAGTGAGTGCATGAGAATGTGAGCAGATACCGCATACACGCTCTACGAGTACGATAGTCTGGATTGCGTTGCGCTCTGTTGCAAGCTTTTCAATGCCGCGATGGTTATATCCGACAAAGACTTCCGCATCCTTAATTTCCTCGCCCTCTGTTATAAGACGTGCATGAATCGGCTCTTCTAGCGCCGGATGATACGGTCCTATAGGTACTACATAGCTCATGAAATCACCTCGGTTCCGTTGAGTTTACGGAGTTCTTCAATGGGAGTAACCATTATCTGTCCCTTGCCCTGCTCTTCAAGCATATCTTCGGGGAGGAAAAGGCGCTTGGATGTATCCAGTCCTTCAAAAGTCCATCCGAAAATCTCGTTGAGCTCGCGCTCGGGCCATTCGGCCGCCACATCGTAGATTCCGCTGATGGAAGGCACCGTTGTCTCGCCTACCACATGATAGCCTTCGATTTCGGGCTCCACCTGGTATTCGTACGAGATGTCGGGCTGTCCGTCCTTGTTGAGAAAGCCGTGGATCATGGTGAGCCATACTCCCTTCTTTCTCATCTTTTCTGCAATGGGTACGATCTCATCTTTTGTGATGTCAATTCTTTTGTACTCTTGCAATTTCTACCACCTCTCTTAACATATGCGGGGCAGCTGCGCGCCCGCAAGCTTCTGTAGTATACGGCTTCCGCCGAGTCTTGTTTTGAGTATAACTTTTCCGGGATAATTCCCGGTTATCTCACCGATTATTCTGCCCTCAGGCATGAGGGCTGCAACTTTTTGCGCATCCTCAGGCGCAATGACGCAAAGAAGCTTACCTTCGTTTGCACAGTAAAGAGGATCAAGTCCCAGCATATCGCAGGCTGATTGCACTTCTCCTTTTATAGGAAGCGCCGTCTCATCGAGTTCAACTGACAGGTCCGAGCCTTCTATGAACTCATTTAGCGTAGTGGCAACACCGCCTCTTGTCGGGTCCCTCAACACTCTGACTTTATCCGAGTGCGAAAGTATCTTTTCGCAAAGGCCGTTTAAAGGTGCGCAGTCGGACTTGAGGTCCGATGTCATCATTCCCGACCTTGCAAGCATTACTGCCGTGCCGTGATCTCCTATTGTTCCGGACACAATCACTTTGTCGCCCGTTCTTATATTTTTTACTCCGAGGCCTTTATATTTTATATGCCCGATTCCGGATGTGTTTATATATATTTTGTCGCCCCGCCCTTTTTCGACGACCTTGGTATCGCCGGTTACTACCCTGACTCCGGCTGCCTTTGCGGTTTTTTCGATTGACGAAATAATTTTCTTCAGATTTTCGAGCTCAAAGCCTTCCTCTATTATAAAGGCAAGGGAGAGATATTCAGGGACCGCTCCGCACATCGAAATATCGTTTACTGTGCCGCATACGGAAAGCTTTCCTATGTCTCCGCCGGGGAAAAATATGGGATCTACAACGAAGCTGTCGGTTGAAAATGCTATCTCATCATCAAGAACCGCTCCGTCGGACAAATCTCCCAGGTCCATAACCGGAACCAAAAGCTCATCTATAAGTTTTGAAGTTTTCTTTCCGCCCGAACCGTAGTCGAGCGTTATCAGTTCGTCCATTGATATTTGTATGTCGCCGCACACGCGCCTTCCGATGATACCATGCATGGTCCCACCGGGTCTTCCGGCACACATCTTTTGCCGAACAGCGGGCAGTCAGCCGGGGAAATTTTCCCCGTTATGACATCACCGCATCTGCAGGCGCTCACAGCTTCCTTTTTTGGTTTTATGTCAAATTTCTTTTCGGCATCAAAATCCGAAAGATTGTCATTGAATTTAAGACCGGAGTCTTCTATATACCCAAGCCCGCGCCAGTTGTCTGCGCGCTTTACAAAGCACTCTTCCATTACTTTTTGAGCAAGAAGATTTCCCTCGTATGTAACAGCTCTCCTGTACATATTCTTAACGCCTTTTTCAAGCTTTAAAAGTTCCTTTATCGCAAGAAGTATATCCTCGGCTTCAAATCCGGATATAACCCCGGGGAGCGGAAGGAACTCAAATCCCTTTGCTCCTATGATTGTTGCGACATGCCCGGGAAGCAAAAATCCGTCTATATTGAAACCCGGCATATCTATAAGCGTCTTAATTGCCGGCTCGCATGTTTTAAGCATTGAAAGGACGGAGAAATTTTTGACATTTTCATCTTTTGCCGACAAAACAGAGGCCGCAGTCCCGGGTGCCGTCGTCTCAAATCCCACACCTAAGAAAACCACTTCTTTGTCGGGATTTTTCTTCGCAGTCTCAATTGCATCAACAGGCGAATATACTATATCTATTTTGGCACCGAGAGCTCTTCTTCTGGCAAGATTGTCCCCCGGAGTCGAGCCCGGCACTCTGACCATATCCCCGTACGTAGATATTATGACATTATCTTCCATTGCAAGGTCAAGTATACTGTCAATTATCCCTCCGGGAGTGACACACACCGGACATCCGGGCCCCGACAGAAGCTCCACTCCTTCCGGAAGCATGGATTTTATGCCGTTTTTTGCTATTGACATGGTGTGCGTTCCGCACACTTCCATAAGTCTAACTGAGGGCATTTTGAACCTCTTCCCAGGCCTCTATATCCTCAAGCGCCTGGCTTTCGGGAAGTCTCTCTATTGCAAAGCCGGCATGAACTATAACATAGTCCCCCGCTTTGGGTTCGGGAATGAAATCCACCCGCACCTCGCGCGTAAGCCCGAGAGATGAGCATACTGCTTTATTCCCGTCAACCGATTCTATTTTAAGAGGTACCGCAAGACACATATCTGTCCAAGACCTATCCCTTCGTCATTACATGAAACTCTTTTGTGAGTATAAACATCAAAACCTTTTTTCTTAAGTACTTCCGGCAGTTTTCTGAGCAAATACTGGTTTTGAAATGTACCGCCGGATAACACGACTTTTTCGTTGCCGGCCATTTCGCACTGCGCAGCAGCCATTTTTATCAAAGTATTCATAAACCTCGCGGGATTTTTATCCTCGCTCAGTTCATTTATCATGGTCCGCCAATCGAATATTCCGCTGCCGTCAAATTCAACGGTATATGAATCCTCAACATTTTCTTTTGCGGCGGCTTCGAGCAAAACCGCTCCCTGGCCTTCGTAGCTTGCTTTGTGAAGTATTCCGCATATTGCAGCCGCACCGTCAAAAAGCCTTCCCATTGATGAAGCTCCGGGGCAGTTCAGATTTGATGCAAGCATTTTATCATAAACTTCGTTCCCGCTTTTTTCAAGCAGCGCATATGCTATTCTGTCGAGATCCCTTGTTACGGCATCTCCGCCGATGAGAGGAATTTCTCTTATATGGCTTATTCTTTCAAATCCTTCATATCCGCCGCTAAGACACTCGGCGCCCCAGATTGTCCCGTCAGTTCCGAGTCCTGTCCCGTCCCATATAAGTCCGGTAACTTTCCCGTCAAGATTGTTGTCCGCCATACATGATGCCATATGGGCATGGTGATGCTGGATCTCATAGACCGGAATATCAAGAGCTTTTGCGTAAGCTGTACTCAGATAGTCCGGATGCAAGTCACATGCTGCGGCAGTTGGAGTTATATCGAACAAGCGTTTGAAATGCTCAATCTGCTTTTCATAGTGTTCATAGGTCTCCATATTTTTAAGGTCACCTATGTGCTGGGATAAAAATACATAATTATCCTTTGAAAGGGCAAAAGACGCTTTCTGCTCTGCGCCGCAACCGAGAAGTTCTTTATCTACCGGAACCTTTATCGGAAAAGGCACATACCCGCGCGATCTCCTTGCAAAATATTCATGTCCTTCGTTTACCCAGCAAAGAGAGTCATCGCATCTTGTCTGGATATCCCTGTTGTGAAGGAGGAAGCCGTCGGCTATCCCTTCAAGTTTTTCAAGAGCCTCATCATTTTTATACATAATCGGAGTATCCGAAAGATTTGCCGATGTCATGATGAGTATGTCTATGTCATCTCCGAAAAGGAGATAATGAAGCGGCGTATAAGGGAGCATTACCCCCAGGTATCCGTTATTTGTGACTCCTTTAAGCTCTGTCTTTTTCTTAAGCAGAACTATAGGCCTGTGATAATCTGTAAGTATTTTTTCTTCTGCTTTTGACAGTTCGCAGTACTGCCTTACAATGCCGGTATTACGGCACATGACAGCAAACGGTTTTTCGTCCCTCTGCTTTCTTTTTCTCAGTTCACCGGCAAGGCTTATGTCACAGGCCAGGTGCATTCCGCCAAGCCCCTTGACACAAACGATTTTTCCTTCTTTAAGCCAGGTCCTTGCAGTCTCAATCGGATTGCCGGATTCAGGGACTGTATACACATGGGGTCCGCACGTTTGACAGGCATCGGGCTGTGCATGGTAGCGTCTGTCTTCTATATCATGATATTCCCGGTCACAGGCTTCACACATAGAAAAATCCGACATGGACGTCTTTGCCCTGTCGTACGGAACATCTTTTATTATTGTAAATCTGGGACCGCAGTTTGTGCAGTTTATGAAAGGATATCCGTATCTCCTGTCAGACGGGTCAAGCATCTCTTTAAGGCAATCGTCACAGATGCATATATCCGGGGATATTAATGTATTTCTTTCATCTTCTCTTTTACTGGACTTTATCTCAAAATCGTCAAATCCTTTAATTGGAAGGCCATACTCGCATTCGATTTTTTCTATAAGTGCAAGTTTCGGTGCTTTTTCGGGAACATCGGAAATAAACTTCTTCAGTTCCTCCTCTTCCCCTTCAAGTTCCATCTCAACTCCGGACGATGTATTTTTTATATATCCGGCAAGATTATATTCTCTTACGAGCTTATGTATAAAAGGTCGGAAACCTACGCCCTGCACTATACCATGAATTTTGACTTCAATTCGTTCCATTGAAGCTCCCGAAATGATTGATTTATTTTTAACAATCTTTTTTACTATTATAATATATGAAACTTTGTCTATCAAGGAATATTATCATTATATCCGCTTAATTTCTGCTAAAAATATGAGTGATTCTTTGTTTGTTTTTTATATTTTCAAATGGC
>R05__coassemble_818_pt1 | contig 12606 bp, 14 predicted proteins | sample R05__metabat2_high_PE_014 | metagenome-assembled genome bin R05
CACCTACGCCTGACGCTTACGCTTTCAGACGTAGTCCTCTGGACTTTGGATAGACCCAGAAGTATTATATTCCATTTAGTGTTGTTTGTTACCCGTGTCGGGTGTACCACAAAACAAAGGTACTGGCCACATATTTTTCATGGCTAGTACCTTTGTTTTTTTCTGATCACTGATAAACCAAGCCAAATCCAATCCCGGCAAGTGATGCTCTTTATGGTGTCACCGGTCAGATTGTTTATAGTCTTGCATACCCTTATAACAACTTGATCTATAGCTCAGAATATCTCGTTTGTGAATTACCCGCATATTCAATATGCGGGTAATTCAGCATTAATTCTTTTTGTTCGTACGCTCAGAAATAATGTATCTCGGGCGTGCTTTTGTTTCCATATATATTTTACCTATATACTCCCCTATAATCCCCAGTGAGATAAGCTGAACACCGCCGACAAAACATATTATGCATGTCATTGATGCCCATCCTTGCACGGCTTTTCCGCAAAGAACCGTCACAAGCGCCCATATGCAGCCTATGAAGCTCAACATAGCAACTATAATGCCAAACGTCATTATTAAATGAAGCGGCTTTACGCTGAGGCTTGTTATTCCGTCAACGGCAAGACCAATCATCTTTTTGAGAGGATAGTGGCTCTCTCCCGCCATGCGCTCATTTCTTTCATATTCAACCGTTGTGCTCTTAAATCCAACTAACGGCACAAGACCTCTTAAGAAGAGATTAACCTCCTTAAAGTTTGCAAATTCCTGCAGAACTCTTGAAGATATAAGCCGGTAGTCAGCATGATTATATACAACCTCAGCCCCCATTTTTGAGAGGAACTTATAAAATGATTGTGCAGTTGTTCTTTTGAAGAATGTGTCTGTCTCACGCGATGATCTCACACCATACACAACGTCACAGCCGTCAATGTAGGCATCAACCATCTTATCCATTGCATCAATGTCATCCTGGCCGTCACAGTCGATAGATATTGTTATATCGCAAAGATCTTTTGCTTCCATAAGTCCGGCAAGAACAGCATTCTGGTGTCCGCGGTTTCTCGACTGGGATATACCTATAAAGTGTTCATCTTTTTGCGATAAATCACAAATAATGTCCCATGTGCTGTCCTTCGAGCCGTCATTTACAAACATTATGCGGCTTGAGTTATCAATCTTTTCTTTTTCTATAAGACTGCTGAGCTTCTCAAGAAAAAGAGGTGCCGTAATCGGAAGAACCTCCTGCTCGTTATAACAAGGAATTACAATATAAAGTATAGGTCTCATCTTTTTACCTCGCTTATATGTTCTATTCCACAAGATATTATCTCATGCACATGTTCATCGTCAAGGGAATAAAATATGCTTTTCCCTTCGCGCCTTGCCTTGACAAGTTTTCTCAGCTTCAAAGTATTAAGCTGATGGGAGACAGCGGAATCAGTCATATTAAGAGTACCGGCAAGTTCTCCGACGCTCATTTCTCTTTCCATAAGAGCTGTCATTATTTTTACTCTAGTACTGTCCCCGAACATTTTGAAAAGGTCGGAAAGTTCGTTGAAATCAATCATAATTTTTTCACATACATGCATCTGACGGCATTGAGAATGGCAATTATCAGCACCCCGACATCCGCAAATTCCGCAAGCTTCATGCTCTGCATGACAAAAACAGTAATTATCATACAAGCAAGCTTCACGCCAAGAGCAAATACGATGTTCTCGTAAACAATTCTCATTGTCTTTTTGGCAATCCTTACGGCCTTGGCAATCTTGACGGGGTCGTCATCCATAATTACCACATCGGCTGCCTCTATCGCAGCATCAGAGCCTATTCCGCCCATTGCAACCCCGACATCGGCACGGGAGAGAACAGGTGCATCGTTTATACCGTCTCCTACAAATACAACCGTCCCGCTCCGGCTCTTGTCGGAGATAATCTTTTCCAGATATTCAACCTTGCCGTCCGGCAGCAATCCTGCATATACCTTGTCTATATTGAGCTCTTCCCCAACGGCTTGCGCGGTTGCGGCATTGTCTCCTGTCAGCATGACTGTCATTTCAACGCCGCATTTTTTTATCTTTTCGATTGCTTCTTTGGCATTCGGTTTAACCGAGTCGGCAATTAAGATGTGGCCGGAATATATTCCGTCTATTGCGACATGTACAGACGTACCGGGACTTTTGCATTCAATATGGTCTATGCGGCATTTTTTCATAAGCTTTTCATTACCGCATATTATTCTCCTGCCGTCAACCGTTGCAATTACGCCTTCACCGCTTATTTCCCGCACATTTTTTACACGTTTGGGATCGGTCGCCATACCGTATTTGCGCTGCAATGAAAGAGCTATAGGATGGCTTGAATAGCACTCGGCTAAGGCCGCATATTCAATAAGCTTTTCATCCTCGATAGGGCAGTGGTGTACTCCGCAAACCTCAAACACGCCTTTTGTCATGGTACCTGTCTTGTCAAAAACAACTGTCTTTGTCTTGGCAAGGGGCTCCATAAAGTTTGAACCCTTTATCAAAATGCCCGCATTGCTTGCTCCTCCAAGACCTCCGAAAAATGAAAGAGGAATCGATACAACAAGTGCGCAGGGACATGATATAACCAAAAAAGCAAAGGCTATGTAAATCCAGTGACGCCACATAGGTTCATTTCCGGATATCAGATTTACAAGCGGAGCTATAACTGCAAAAGCAACCGCAAGTGCGCAGACTGCCGGAGTATATACTCTTGCAAACTTTGTTATAAAATCCTCGCTTTTGGATTTCCTCGAGCTTGCATTTTCAACAAGATTAAGGATTTTGCTGGCTGTTGACTCTTCAAACTTTTTTGTCGTACTTATCTTTATAAGCCCCGATAGGTTAATTGTCCCTGATAAAATTTCGGAGCCTGAAGTGACATCTTTAAGTGCGCTCTCACCGGTTAATGCAGACGTGTCAACCGAGCTTGACCCTTCCGTCACGATACCGTCAAGAGGTACCTTCTCACCCGGTTTTACGGTTATAATCGTACCTATCTCAACGCTTTCAGGCGATACTCTTTCAAGCTCGCCTTCTGAGTTTTCAACATTTGCGTAGTCAGGGCGTATGTCCATGAGCTCCACAATATCCCTGCGGCTTTTTCCGACAGCGATGCTTTCGAAAAGCTCACCTATCTGATAAAGAATCATTACATAACACCCGTCATCCATTTCACAGTAACCTGTAAGACCGAGTATTATTACACCGAGAGATGCAAAAGCCATCAAAAAGTTTTCATCGAGCGCACGACCCTTTATTATATTTTTCCACGCCTTTATTAAGATGTCATACCCGACAATTAAATACGCAAGAAGAAACAGTGCGCCGGATATTACCGTACTTTCCTCAAATATCTTGGATATAATTACGAAAAGTACGGCAATAATGATTCTCTTTATATTCTTTTTTTGTTTTGCTGTGAGATTTTTCATCAGAAGAAAATGTCGCAATCGTCTTCTACGGCCTGGCAGTTTTTAAGAACCCGCTCCATGACTTCCTTCTCTTCGGTTCCTTCTTCAAATTCAACTATCATCTTAAGAAGCATAAAGTTGACCTGAGCATCTTTAACGCCTTCCGTCTTCTTTGCGGCATCTTCCATTTTGCCCGCACATACCGGACAATCTACGTCGATTTTGTATTCTTTCTTCATTTTATTGTCTCCTTTTATTATTTGAGCATTTGTTCAACTGTTCATTTGTATTATACATATACCGTGGAATATTTGCAATAGCTCAGAAAAAAATTACCCGGGGTTACCCGGGTAACAAAGTTCACAGCATTAGCTGAAATACTTCACCATTGTTAAAATGTTTGTATTGTCCCGTCTTTCATATACAACACTGTTCATCATCTTTTTTGTCATATAAATGCCAAGTCCGCCTATTTTTCTTTCCTCTGCAGAAAGCGTAATATCCGGATCGGGCTTTTCAAGCGGGTTAAATTCCTGTCCTTTGTCGCTTATCGATATGCTTACGCCATTTCTTTCCGCTGTTGGCTCTAAAGTAATCTCGGCCTCACCGACACCGCTGGGATAGGCATAATGAGCTACATTGACAAAAATCTCTTCAAGAGAAATGTCAATTGACGCTACATCTTTTGCCGGACAGTCTAACGTTTCCAGCTCTTGCTCTACAAATGCTATAACGTCATCAAGCCGTCCTATGTCCGCTGGAAAGGATTTCTTCGGCATATATTACTCGATTGTGAGTATGTCAACAAAGCCGGTAATCTCGAACACTTCCATAATGGAGTCATTGACATTCTTAATTATCATTTTGCCCTGCTGATTCATACGCTTCTGCTCACCAAGAAGCACACGCAGCCCGGCCGATGAGATGTATTCAAGGTCCTTAAGGTCCATGACAACTTCCTCTACATCGGTATACTTTGAAAGTTCCGCCTCGAGCTCGGGAGCTGTTGTAGTGTCAAGTCTTCCCTCAAGAGCAATTGTAAGCTTTTTGTCTTCAAGATTGGTATTGATAGTCATATTCCGAGTCTGTCTCCTTCAATAGAAATTAACATATTAAATATACTTTCTTTCTGTATATTTTTCAAGTACCCATCAAATAATTCTATGAGATTCAACGTCCTGTTGACAGCGTCAGAAAGAGTTCCGCTTCCGATATAATTCTGCAATCTTCCGCCTTCGCGATATTCTTCTCCTTCTATGCCGAGAAAAACTCTCGCCATGTAAGTGTCATACTCTCCGAATGCAGCAATAATGCCTATCATATCCGCTATAACTTCATCCCGAAGCGCTTCTTTATTGCCGGGATACATTTTCCCTGAAATAAAATGAGTAAGTTCATGATATTTTCTTATCTCTATGCTCTTGTCCCGCCATGTATCCTCATCCAGAGAAAATACACTTCCGTTCACAGCGCTGTACGGACCGGAAGAGAGAATAATCAGACTGTCAAGGTAGTTGTTTTTATCTTTGGTGAACTCATTGAAGTCCTCATCTGATTCCATATGGGGTCTGAGCTTTTCCCAGTTGATAAGTCCGGAAAGAGAACTTGCTCCCATGGAAGCAGGGATAGCCTTGTCCTCGCATCGATAGGCAAGGCACTTGATTGCATGCTCAAAATCCTCTCTTTTAATGAGTGTAAGGACTTCCACGTCACCTGCAGGCGTAGAAACCGTGCTCAGAGAATCATCGCAGTCAAGGGTGAATTCAGGTATACCCTCAACGGCTTTTCCTCTGAGCACGGCATCTTTGTATTCCTCAGTATCCTTCTCACCGTTTTTCACCGGAAGAAGGAGTTGAGGATATTTACGGCTTAATACAACGATGGGGTGATCACTCATAATTATTTGTTGATTACCGCGTCAATAAGTCTTTTGGCAAGGTCCGGGTCGTATGAAACATCCATCGGGACGCCTCCGGCTACATGAGCAAGGTCATCCATAGATAAAATACGCTTTGTTGCCGGCTTATCGCTTATTGAATCCACCATTGATGAAAGGCCGTCATTCCATCCCGGCATATTTAATGAATCTGCAACTATACCGAGAAGCCTTTCGGATTTGTTCATTGGTATCATACCCTTCGTTTAAAATTTGCCTTCCTGTATGAATATACGATTGCAAAAGAGAAATGTTACATCAGCCGTCGAACTCAAACGACCCTATGGCATCTTCCATTGAATCAAGAGCGCGTGACAAAATTGTTCTCACATTCTGAACACTAAGACCCATTTTTTTTGCAATCTCATCACCGGAAAGGCCGTTGAAATACTTATATACTACGATTTTACGGCTTCTCTCATCGAGCTTTGCAAGGGCATTGGCAACCGTCTGACGTGCGGATATAATGTTTGTAGCCTGGGACATTGAATCAACGCCCGGGACTTCCCATTCCTCCATAGCATCGAGACTCTGATTGTCTTTTTTGCGCCTGTAATAGTCAATAAGTTTTCTCTTGGCTATTATAAAAAGCCAGGCCTGTTCATTGCACTTTTCGGGATCGAATTCAGCGCAGTGCTCATAAACGCTCATATAGACATCCTGCAGAATGTCTTCGGCGTCCTCGGTATTGGCGGTATGCTGACGAATATACCTTAAAAGTCCCGAGGAGTATTCATTTATTAAATGTTCAACCCATTTAGAATCCATGTCTTGATTATATCAATTAATTCTTACATTGGCAATAAAAAGAAAGAGCCGCGGCAAACTGCCGCGGCTCAGAAAATTTTGGTTTACTCTTAAACCGTCAGGTAAGAAATATTACTCTTCTTTCTTGACTTTGAGAGCGCCGATTCCCTGTACAACAAGGATAGCTGCGAGAACAACAAGGCCGATGGACCAAATCATCTGGAACCAGTCGCCCCATGCTGCGCCGCCTGCGCCGATGAGAGCAATCTTCTTGATGATGGTCATAACGAGAGAGGTGATGGTTGCGCAGAGCATGAATACCATAGGAACGAAGAACATCTTGTTGTTCTTTCCGATCTGGCCGAGCCATGTAGCAACAGCAAGCATTGCAATGCCGGCAAGAAGCTGGTTAGCTGCACCGAAAACACCCCAGATCTGGCTCAGGCCGAGGAAGCCCATGCCGCATCCGATGATGACCATGATAAGAGTTGATACGAGCGGATTTGAGAGAGTCTTTGCGATACCTGTGAGGTCGTCACGTGTCTTTCCTTCGGGAACGAAGAGCTCAGCAAACATGTAGCGGGCAAGACGTGTGCCGGAGTCAAGAGATGTAAGAGCGAAGACTGAAACTGCAAGTGAAAGGAGGGTGTAAGTTACGTTGTATGCGCCCTGGCCGAAGACCTTTGCAACCATGGTAGCAATACCACCGGCAAAGATTGTCGGAGGAGAAGCCATCTTCATAACTTCATCGCCTGCCTGTACCTTTTCCCAAACAACGCCGACAGCACAAAGAGACATGATAGCAAGAGCAGACTCGATGATCATTGCGCCGTAGCCGATGACCTTTGCGTCTTTCTCATTGTCAAGCTGCTTAGCAGTTGTACCGGAACCGATGAGAGCATGGAAGCCGGAAACAGCGCCGCAAGCGACTGTGATGAAGAGGGTCGGGAAGAGGGTTGTGCCAGCAGAACTTGTCCAGCCTGTGAATGCAGGGAGTTCAACTTTCATGCCGGAGCCGATAATGCCGATGAATGCGAGAATCATCATACCGTAGAGCAGGAATGAGCTTAAGTAGTCACGAGGCTGGAGAAGAATCCAGACAGGGAGAAGAGAAGCAACCATGACGTAAACAGCAATGAAGAGAACCCAGAAGGTCTTGCTTGCGTTAACACCAAAGTTAAGGCCTGCGATAACGATAAGGATGATGCCAATGATACCAACGATTGTTGCAGGGCCGACAGGAGCATTCTTTCTGTATACGAAATAGCCGAAAATCATAGCTATAACGATGAACAGCAAGGATGTTGTTGCGGTTGCAGCATGTGCTGATACGTTAGCTGCGCCAACAGTGAATACAGGACCGTCAGATACGAATGTGCCTGCAACAACTGCTGTGAAGGAAGCAATGACAAGAATGAGAACGAGAAGTGCGAAGATTATGAACAATCTCTGTGCCTTTACGCCCATTGTGTCTTTGATGACTTCGCCGATAGAACCACCGTTGTGGCGGATAGATGCGAAGAGTGCACCAAAGTCATGCATTGCGCCGAAGAAGATACCACCGATAACAACCCAGAGGAAAACGGGAACCCAGCCGAAAACTGCGGCCTGGATAGGTCCGTTAATCGGGCCTGCACCGGCGATGGAGGAGAAATGGTGGCCCATCAGAACTGCGGGGTTAGCAGGAACGAAGTCCTTACCGTCGTAGCTTGTGTGTGCCGGAGTCTCCTTGTTGGGGTCAACGCCCCACTGTTTTGCCAGCCAAGAGCCGTAGAAAATGTAGCCCAGAGCAAGCAGAACAACTGCAATAAGAAGAATAACTATTGCGCTCACACTATTCACTCCTTTTATAAAATATAATGTGTGTAAGTTTATCTATAAGCAGTTCAGCTGTCTTTATGCTGCGCTGCGAATAGCTTTTTGAAATATGCGGGCATCCCGTTTGCGTATTTGTTGGCATGAACCTTTTCATTGTCAACATCGGCCCCGCATACGATCAGGTTTGTGAATCCCCAAAGTGAATGGTTATAGCTTTTTGAGAAATTCGATTTCTTGATTTTTTTAACGGCTTCATCCGAAAATTCATCCGCGAGAAAAATCGTTTTAATGTTTGTATACTGGTGTTCCTTGTGAGGTTTAACGCGCGGAAGTCCTTCTTCAAGGGCATAATTGATACACTTATCAACTATCTCACCGTCGAATGATTTTGAGCAGAAGACATAGGCAAACTCGTTTGTCTCATTGCCCCATATCGGTATCGACTTCATAAGCCAATACTGCTCGCCTCTTTGATAATAGTCGGCACGGAAAGCAATCGGGAGATCTGAAGGAAGGTCTTCTTTTATAATGTTGTAATAAGCACTGTAAGAATCCTCGACAACTTCGAGGAATGATTGAAGCTCAATTGCCATCGAAACACCTAATTATGAACAAACTGTTACGGCATAAATATACAGCAAACCATTCAACATTTCAACCTATATTTTCCCGTCATCTTGACCAAATACAACGTTTGGATTATATGGACATTTTTTATTAATTGTAGTAATATCCAAAATATTATGAGACTTACAGTGCCTTGTCTTCTGGGTCTGGAAGGCCCTATTTCGGACGAACTGAAAAAACTTAATATGGAAAACGTTGCCTCCGAAAACGGCAGAGTATACTTTGACGGCGGATTTTACGAAATTGCAAAAAGTAACATATGCCTCAGATGCGGTGAGCGCGTTCTAATTGAAGTCGGACGGTTTGAAGCCTTAACATTTGACGAATTATTTGAAAAGACGAAAGCTCTCCCCTGGGAGGAACTTATCGGGAAAGACGGCGCTTTCCCCGTAAAGGGTTACTGCTTAAATTCCAAGCTGATGTCCGTACCCGACTGCCAGAAAATAATAAAAAAGGCCGTTGCCGACCGTTTAGGTTCACGTTACCGTCTTTCCTGGCTTGAAGAAACCGGCGCGCTTTACCAGATTCAATTTTCCCTTATGAAAGATGTATGCTCGATATGCATCGACACATCGGGAGCGGGGCTTCACAAAAGAGGCTACCGCCCGGCTCACAACGCAGCTCCGCTGAAAGAAACCATGGCAGCAGCGATGGTCTCTCTTTCAAGATACCGCGGCCGCGATGATTTCGTCGATCCGTTCTGCGGTTCCGGAACAATCCCCATAGAGGCCGCCTTGATAGCTCTTAACCGCGCGCCGGGTCTTAACCGCAGTTTTTCCTGTTCCTTCTGGCCTCAGATGCCAAAAAGCATGTTTGATTCGGTCATAAAAGAAGCAAAGGACAAAGAATACTCCGGCACATACAATATAATCGGATCGGATATAGACGCATCATCTGTTGAGATGGCAAAGGAAAACGCAAAGCGTGCAGGCGTTGACAATATAGTCAAATTCGAAGTTGCGGATGCAACCATGTTTTCAAGAAAAACCGATTCCGGCACCATCGTCACGAACCCGCCGTATGGTGAAAGGATAATGGAAAAAGAGCAGGCAGAGGAGCTCTACCGTGCTTTCGGGCAGAGATTTCTTGAAAGTGAAAACTGGAAGCTCTATCTTTTATCTTCGCACACTGAGTTTGAAAGGACTTTCGGTGTCCAAGCCGATAAAAAGCGCAAGCTTTATAACGGAATGATCAAATGTGATCTATTTATGTACTTCAAATAGCTACGGAGAGAAAAAATGAGACATTTATTTATTGTAAATCCTACAGCCGGCGGTTATGACTGCACAGAAGACGTGAAAAAGTCTGCCGAAGAGGTATACGGTGAAGACTTTGAAATATATGTGACAAAAGGTCCGAAAGATGCCATCTCCGAGGTCAAGCGCCGCGGCGAGAGCGGGGACGAATACCTGATTTTTTCCTGCGGCGGCGACGGAACATTCAACGAGTGCTGCAACGGTGCCGCCGGGCATATGAACCTCACGGTTTCTCCCTACCCGATCGGCACAGGCAACGATTTTTGCCGCATGTTCGGAGATGAGGCGAAATTATATAAGGATCTCCCCGCACTTTCAAAAGGCAAGTCCCGTCCTATCGATCTTGTTGACTGCGGAGGCATATATTGCGCCAACCTCTGCTCGGTCGGCATAGATGCAAGAGTCGGATGCAATGTCCACAATTACACACATCTTCCCTTCTGCAGCGGCTCTCTCGCTTATGTTGTATCTCTGATTGTCGAGTTGACGAAAGGGATCAACACGTATATGAAAATAGATTGCGGTGACACACACCTTGAAGGAAAGCATGCCCTTGCCTGTGTATGCAACGGAAGATTTTACGGCGGAGGCTTCATGCCGTCAAAAGATGCCATGCCTGATGACGGAGAGCTGGATATTTATATTGTAAGAGAAATGAATCTCTTAAATCTAGCTTTAAATCTCGGAAAATATTCTTCAGGGCGTTCAGACGAGATACCGAGGTATGTTACTCATCTCAAAGGTGACAGGATAACATTTGAATTTGACAAAGAAACAATGATTAATGTTGACGGCGAAACTTTATATAAAGATAAGCTTGAGTTCAGCCTTGTCAATCACGCAATGAATATTCTCGTTCCTGAAGGAATGACCTTTTTTGATAAATAACCGATTAGTCTCTGTAGACACCTTGTCATTTTGAATTTATTTTGCTGTTCGCAGCAAAAGGCCGCGCTGAAAACATCTAACAGCGCGGCCTTTTGCTTTTTTCATACTTATTTGCGTATTTTGCATCAGATCAAGATGCGGAAAATTACCGTCCGCTCCGTGCAGATGCGCATTTTTTCTACTTTGTCTGAGCGGCGCTTCCGCCGAGATTAATCTCTCCGTTGCCGGTCTTTTCCACGGACTTTTTGAATCCGGATTCGCTTTTTGCCTTGTCTCTGTCCATCATCTGAACGAGAACATCTATGTCTGATTCAATGTCCAAATTGTCCGTCTTATATAGCTCATCGAGCTGACGCTTGAATCCTTCAACGATAGAATCCATTGCATTTTCTATGGACTGCTTTGACTTTACAATATTCTCGCCTTCAACATTTGTTGATTCAAGAGTTGCATAATGTTCAAGAAGTTTAAGCGTTGTCGGAAGGTAGTAAGACATGAATCTGTCTATCTTTCCACGCTTCTTAGGTTCTTTTTCGACTTCCGCGAAAATTTTTGCCGTTATATCCTCAATCTCATATATTTTCTCTGACATCTCCTGTCCCGGAATACGTTCGTTCACATCACGTATCTGGAAAAGTATCTGGTCATACACGCTGGCATTTTGTCTTGCTGCCTCCGCCTTTGCAGCTTCTGCGGTTTTTTCAAGAGCAGCCCTTTTTGCCTCGGCAAGTTCCTCATCCGCTTCACTCGACATAAAAAGATATCCGAGTTCGTGATTGACATACGCCGTCTTGCCGAAATATCCGTTTTCGCAAAGCTGCTGGAGATCTTTTTCAACACGTTTTTTACTGTATCCCGTTTTGCCTGCCAGGTTTTCTATATCTACCGCGGTATTTCCGCCTATAATTGCCGCATAGTTTTCATACCGCTTAAGCGCTCCTCTCATCTGTATGCCCGAATAAAGCATCGCACCGCCGGCAATCGTTGTGGATATAAGAAACAGCGTAGTACCAAGTGCTGCTTCCGTTCCGAGTCCCGTCATTGCCATGAGTGAGAAAAGCGCAACGGCACCGCCAAAGCCCATTAAAAGGATTGACGGAACTTTACCGGGCTTAGGCGTATCAAAAAGAGCCTTAATCTTTTCTTTTGCTTCTTCCTTCTGTCTCTCTTTTTCAGCTGCCTGTGCGCGCTCCGCAGCCTGGCGCTTCGCCTCCTGCTCCGAAAGGGAGGGTGCTGTGCGATAAACAGATGTTTTTTGTGAAGAGCTCGGGGCAAAAAGCTTCCAGATAAGTGCTATAAGAGCAATCGGGTATAGGCCTATTAAGAACAGAAATATTATAAGTGCCCATGAAATTCCCGTCGGACGGTTATTATTGTTATTGTCTTTTTTCGGAGTGTTCCCGTTAAAATTATAGTAGTACATTTCTAATATCCTTTTTATAGTTTTCTGCATTTAGAATGCACCTTTTTCAAGCTCTTTTCAAGAGTTTTGTGACTTAATTAGAGTTTGCCAAAAAAGTTCCAGCATGGCAGCAATGTAATTGACCTGTCCGCTGAATTGGACCATTTTTAATGCAGGCGCAAAGGAAGCCTGCGGATTCTTTCCCATGAATTCATCGCAAGTATCTCTAAAGCCGCTTCCGTTTTTGCAGTTTCATCCAGCTTTGACATTATGCATTCAAAGGAGAGAGCTGGCGGAAGTTGTTCTGCCGGTCGGCTGATGCAAACTCCGGATAGTTACATTACTGCTCTGCCTTTCTCAAATTCCTCGTTGGTTGTCCTGTCCGGCTCCCCGGAATAATTCTTTGGAAAGTCGTATGCATACTTTTTATTCAGCTGTTTTATTTTTTAGGACAGACGTTGTCTAATCCTCGGTTCTTCAAGTGCCGAGATACAGACAA
>R05__coassemble_848_pt1 | contig 12279 bp, 9 predicted proteins | sample R05__metabat2_high_PE_014 | metagenome-assembled genome bin R05
TTGTTGATTTCAAGCTCGGATATTATTTTTTCCCGCGGAAGTTTTTTGCGGTAGCAGCGGTCTGTGTTCATCGCATCGAAGGAATCGGCAACACAGATAATCCTTGCAATCTCCGGAATATCTGTACCTTTTTTCCCTTCCGGATATCCGGTGCCGTCATATCTCTCGTGATGGTATACGGCGCCCTCGGTCACATCCTTGATGCTATTGAAGTTGGAAAGGATATCCCTGCCCTTCGTAGTATGGGATTTGATAACATCAAATTCCTCCGGTGTGAGTTTCCCCGGCTTTGTAAGAATGTTATCTGCAATACCCATTTTCCCGCAGTCATGCAGCAGCGCTATATAATAAACCCTCTCAAGCTCCTCGTCCTTGTAGCCCATGTTTTCGGCAATCATTCCGGTATATTCCGCGACCCGCCTTGAATGGCCGTTTGTATACGGATCTTTTGCATCTATAAACCCTGTAAAGGTTTCTATGGACTCTCTGATGATTTCACCGTCGTGCTCGTGAATCATTTCAAATCTTTTGCGCTGCGCTAAAGTTACAAGATAGATTATAAGGAGCAGCAAGAAAAGCGCACTTGCGCCAATGCCCAGTTTGAACATTATGTCGCTGCTGACGGTTTTTTGCAGCTTGTAGTTTAGCACAATTGAAGGATTGCTGAGACTGTCGCCTATTTTCAAATAGACTATGAAGCCCGGAACCGAGCTGCCGCCCGCGTTTACCGGAATCTCATTGGCTGTCTGGGCAGTATTCGGGTAATAGATGAAGCTATCTTGCTCATTAAGCACGATGAAGTCCTCTCCGTCCACGCTCACGGTTTTTATTTCTAGGTCGGACGCATCAAAGCTTCTCAAGTCCTCAATATACTGCTTTACATCATTTTGGTTGATTTCAAGGGATCCGTTCCAGGCTGAGGCGAGATATGCCTCCGTATTGAAGGCGAAAGTAAAAGTGTAATCGGACAGCAAAGCGTCGGACCCGTTTTCAATTGTAAGATCATATGTATATGCCTGGTAATCCGGCTCCGGATTATCAGCGCCTTCAAAATTAAAAATTTTTGTCCAGGTGCTGCTTCTAGCTGACAGTATAGCCGTAATACCGTCTGTCTCTTCCAAGGATGTCTCCGGTGCCTCGTACGGTACAAATTCAAATACGTTTTTTGCCCCGGAGGCTTCATAATACATAAGCCCCGGAGTGCAGGAAGCTCCTGCGGCAAGAGGTGCCTCACCTTCCGTGGAAGATGGTATATATACGAACCAGTCTCCGGCATAAAGCGGGATAAGCGTCGCGTCATCGGTCGGGAAAGTGTCAACTATATAATTATCCGGTCTGTCTCTAAGGTCTATGGTCTGGACTTTTTCCTTGCCGGAAGCAGCGCACTGGTGAAATTCCACCGTTCCGCACCATCCGGTTATGAAATACACATCGCTGTTAACATTTATACGCACGCGATAGTCCGTCAGTTCTTCCTGGGTCGGATTGGTTATTGTGGGGCAGAGCGTATATGCATCGAATGAAGCTCCGTCTATCTCGGTGCTCCAGCCGCCCGGCTCCTTTGAAAGCTCCACCGTAAGTCCGCTGTAGTCAGGTATGTTGTACAGTGCATCTCCCTTAAGGAAAAGGTTTCTTTCGGTACTGTTATATTTTTCCGTCCGTAAAATGGCTGCACCGAAAAGCATTATAATTACCGCAATGGCAATTGCGGCGGCTATTTTTGCTGCCTTATCTCCGTTTTTCATTGTCGCTCCATATGTTCTGTTATGTTATAAATTACTATACCGGAATTAAGTTTGCGCTTTTGCTTGAGCGTATACATATATAATTTAACAGATATCCGTCTTTTATACAATTGCCCATTTTTTAGATTATTTTTTTGTGAGTGCATGCTGCCAAGTGTATACCGGCGCCCGGAAAAACAAGGATCAGGCGGCGCTTATTCTAAAGCAAAAAGAGATGACACTCGGCGCATTGGGAAGAACAGTTACATTTCATTAATTTCCCTTTATCGCATCAACTGTATCTTTTTTTGGAAAATCAATTGTGGTACACTGTATTTGAGATATTTTTGAGAGGAGATTCCTCATGGTTAATACAAAATTACTGAAAGAACTTTCCCAGGCCTGGGGTGTATCCGGCAGGGAAAGCGCGGTACGGGAAATCATCATACGGGAAATCAAAGACTTCGCAGATGAGATAACAACCGATGCGCTCGGCTCAATTATTGCTTTAAAGCGCGGGAACGGCAGCGGCAAAAAGATCATGATAAGTGCCCACATGGATGAGCTCGGTCTGCAAATTAAGAAAATACTTCCCGACGGAAGGCTGAAAGTGTGCAGGGTCGGCTGGGTCTGGACTGCCGCTTTATATAACGGCAAGGTACTGTTTAAAAACGGCACAGTCGGCGTCGTCGGCTGTGACGGAGATATTGAAGAGGCAAAAAACGATGCAGGAAAGATATACATTGACATAGGCTGTGTTACGAAAGAAGACACCGAGAAATATGTCAAAGTCGGTGACTATTGCTCATTTATCGGGGATTTTTACGAGCTGAAGGACAATAAAATCTGCTCAAAATCTCTTGATGACAGAGCCGGATGCTATATGCTTATTGAAGCTCTTAAGGCTAATGACGGCAAGGGCCCGAACGACATCTACTATGTATTTTCCGTACAGGAAGAAGTAGGCTGCCGCGGCGCGTCCGCTGCAGCTGCAAGGATAAAACCTGAAATCGGGATTTCACTCGATGTGACCCCCGATCACTTCTACCCCTGCGATCTAGAGGGCAGCAACGAAGTCGGCAAAGGTATCGGGGTATGCATCGGCAATCCCTCCGCCATGCTCGATGAATACCTTGTTGACGAGATGATCAGGATATGTGAAGAAAATGAGATTATGTATCAAAGAGATGTCATGGACCGCGGTGGCACCGACGCATCGAGCATAAATCTTTCAAATGAAGGCGTCAGGGTATGCGGAATTTCACTCGTTGACCGTTATCCGCACTCGCAAAGTTCTGTCGTATCCTTATCGGATATGGATTACGGCATAAAGCTTATAGACAAATATCTGAATAATACATTCAACTTCTAAATATGTAAGGAGGTTGCCGTCAGCGGCATACAGTAAAATGAATTCAGCAAAATATCTTGCAAACAGTGAGCAGAAAAAAACGATAGATTCCATCACCTCGCTCGTGCCCGGAAGGCTTTACACAATAGACTATACAGCGGACTACAAGCTTGATGCGTTTATAGACTCAGGCGCCGACTCGCTCGAGACATTCGGCAAATATGCCGGCATCCACCTTCTCGACCCGGTCAAGCTCGCAGCCGGAATTGCAAAAGGAAAACTCATGAAGTCATTCGGCTCAGGATGCAGCGTTTTCACCGGCTTTAATGAAAAGGGCCAGCCTCTTTTCTGCCGCGGATACGATTATCCTCACGAGCCTACAACGCTCGTAGTCAAGACAAAACCGAAAAACGGCTACGCATCCATAGGCATCGCGGATCTTGGATTCATGGAAATGAATGCGGGTGCGTTTGAAGACGGCAAGACAGATCTTTCAAACCTTATGCTCTCACCATATATAACCGTTGACGGTATGAACGAAAAGGGCTTTGCCGTAGCAGCGCTTGCCCTCATGCACAAAGGTGTGCGTCAAAATACCGGAAAGAAAAAAATCAGCACAACCGTTGCAATCCGCATGATGCTCGACCGCGCTGCAACGGTCAATGAGGCAATAGAGCTTCTATCCTCTTACGACATGTGCACTCCTATGCCGGATGCGGACTTTCAGTTTTTGATGATGGATAAAGGCGGTGTATCAAAGCTCGTTTATTACGCAAACAGCGAGCTTCGCGCCATTGACTGCAAGTTTGCAACAAACTACATTCTCGACCCGTTCTTCGGTGAGGCATACGAAGAGCCGAGATTTCTCATGATGAAAAACTTTGTCATTGAGCACAAGGATATATTTGAAGAAGATGACGCTCTTGCGCTTCTTCGCTGTGTGAGCGCAAACGGCAAAAGCGCAAGCAAGAGCTTTACCGTCTGGGATGCAATAATGAACCTTGAAGAAGGCACAATAGACATAGTTCATGAAAGAGACTGGGCAAATAAATACTGCATGAAGGTTTAATTATGGAATACAAATGGCCATATAAAAATGAACTTGGCGAAGTTGAGAAAAGCTCTTTTGATGTGCTCGTTCTCGGCGGCGGAATAGCCGGATGCTACGCAGCAATTGCGGCTGCAAGAGGCGGCAAGTCGGTTGCGATAGTTGAAAAAGGTGCAATTGAAAGATCCGGCTCTGCCGGAAGCGGTGTTGACCACTGGGAAAGCGCCTGCACCAATCCCTGCTCAAAGGTAACAGCTGAAGAAATAGCCAAGGCATATATTGACGAGCAGGACGGATATTCAAACGGCATTGCCCACTACATAGAATGCTTTGAAGGCTGGCACCGCCTTAAAGACATGGAGTCCTTCGGAGGAAAAATCCGTGACACGGAAGGTGAGTTTAAAGGCTCAGACTTTCGCGATGACAAAACGAAGCTCATGTTTGCCTACGACTATGAAAATAAATTCACAATCCGCATCTGGGGCAGCACGTTTAAGCCCGCACTTTTAAAAGAGCTTAAAAGGCTCGGCGTTAAAATATTCGACCGCACCGAGGCAGCCGCTCTTTTAACAAAAGATGTTGACGGCCTTAAAATTGGCTGCGGTGCCGTATGCATGGATGTACACACATGCAAAATCCATGTAATCTCTTCGAAAACCACCGTGCTTGCCATGTCGCGCCCTGCGAGGATCTGGCTTTTTGATGCAGACCAGGTAGGCCTTTGTGAGTTTAGGCCGATGCAGTCAATAGGCAGCGGCCATGCAATGGGCTGGCGCGCCGGCATGGAGTTTACAATGATGGAAAAGTCCGTAAAAGCGGAGTTTTCCGCTGCAGGCAGAAGTTTCCCGCCATACAGCGCAGGCAACAATCACAACACCTGGTATGCTGCCACGATGGTAGACGCCAGAGGTGTTGAGATTCCGTATGTCGACCGGGACGGCAACGAACTTAAAACAGTAAAAGAAAGATATTATCCCGCGCCCGGGCAGAAATTTTTCCTTAAAGGCGGAGTAATAGACAATCCGAAATACGAATACCGCGGACCCGAGACTTTGGAATTTGGTGAGCTGATGAAAAGAGGGTATCAGCTCCCGTTTTATGCCGATTTGAGCAAAATGCCCGACGACGAAAGACGCGTCATATGGGGAATGATGGTCGGTGAAGAGGGAAAAACAAAAATACCGGTACTTAAAGAATTTACAGACCGCGGATTTGACCCGAAAAAGCACCGTCTTCAAAGTTACGGTACGGGCTGGCAGAGTGCAAATTTCCTTCCTCAGGAGCGGCAGCTCTTCGGTGCCCCGGGCGGAGTATTTCACGACTGGAATCTTGAGACAAACATAAAAGGAGTCTTCGCATCGGGAGATCAGCTCTACGCATCCGACTGCTGCGGTTTTGCGGCCGCGACCGGATATTACGCCGGGCGTAAAGCGGCAAAAGAAAGCGAAATACTGGATATTCTTCCTCCGGACGATGACTTTGTCAGTGCCGAAATTGAGCGTCTCTATGCGCCATTATATGTAAAAGACGGCATGAACTGGCGCGAGCTCAACAAGGCAATTTCAAAATGCATGCAAAATTACTGCGGCGGCATTAAAAATGATGCTCTTTTGACGCAGGGGCTTGACCTTCTTAATACCTATGAAAAGGAATACGTGCCGCAGCTTTCCTGCGAAAATCCCCATGACCTTATGAGAACGCACGAAGTGCTCGACATTCTGACGGTTGCAAAGCTCATAATAGAATCCTGCCTTGCAAGAAAGTCGTCATCCGTTCCTCTTTGTTTTGAAAGAAGCGATTATCCTAAAGAAGATCCTGAAGATAACGACTTTTTTATAGTCATAAAATGTGAAAACGGCACCGTCACGACAAGGAAGGTCAAAAAAGATTATTACGGTGATGTCAAAATTGAGTATGAAAAGCGAAACGGCGAATATATGAAGGAGGCGGAAAAGACTTATGCAGAAGATTGAATTTTCCGTCAGGGAAGTAAATTGCTCCGTAAAACCCCTCGTATTCGATGAAGAAAAATGCATAGGCTGCGCAAGATGCGCATCCGTCTGCCAGGTAGATGTTCTCATTCCCTGCGGAGAAAAAGGTAAGCATCCCGTAGTCATGTACCCGGGTGAGTGTTACTACTGCGGAAGCTGCGTTATGGCCTGCCCGGTGCCGGGTGCGATAAACCTCCGGCATCCCGTAATGAACAAGACGAAATTCACAGACGTTGTATGAAAGGTTGGAGTTCACATGGATACATATAAAGACATCATTCCAAAAAAGCTCGGTTTCGGTCTTATGAGGCTTCCCCTCACCGACCCGGACAATTCAAGAAGCGTAGACATGGACCTTTTTAAAAAAATGGTCGATACATTTATGTCTCACGGTTTTACCTACTTTGACACCGCATGGATGTACTGCGGTGGCAAAAGCGAGGAGTTTGCAAGAGAAGCGATCGTCGAAAGATATCCGAGAGATTCCTTCACGCTCACGACAAAGCTTCCTTCATATAAGCTCAAATGCAAAGAAGACCGGGAAAAGATTTTTTCAACACAGCTGGAGCGGTCCGGCGCCGGATACTTTGACTACTACTGGCTTCATGACGTAAACCGCGAAACTTTAAAGGTTTTTGATGAGCTTGACTGCTGGAGCTTTATAAAAGAAAAAAAGGATGCCGGCATAGTAAAACACATAGGCTTTTCATATCACGACGGTCCGGAACTTCTCGATGAGCTTCTGACTCTTCATCCGGAGATTGAATACGTCCAGATCCAGCTCAACTACCTCGACTACGAAAGTCTCGGTATTCAAAGCAAGGCCAACTACGATGTCATAACAAAGCACGGCAAACCCGTCATCGTAATGGAGCCCGTAAAGGGAGGAACGCTTGCAAGTGTCCCCTGCGAGCTTGAAGAGAAATTTAAAGCTGCCGAGCCGGATATGTCCGTTTCATCCTGGGCAATCAGGTTTGCCGCAAGCCATGAAAACGTGATGGTCGTGCTCAGCGGAATGAGCGACATGGCACAGCTTGAAGACAACATCTCATATATGGAAAATTTCACGCCCTTAAGCGGCGATGAAATGGAATTGATGAAGCAGGCCGCTCAAATAATCAACGCAACTATCGCCATACCCTGCACCGGCTGCAGCTACTGCACCGTTAACTGTCCGCAGTCTGTTGCCATACCGAAATTTTTCTCTTTATATAACCTTGATATGAAAGAGCTCGAATCAAAAGACTGGACTCCGCAGCGAAACTACTATGCGAACTGGACCAAAGACAATTCTAAAGCAAGTGACTGTTTAAAATGCGGTGAGTGCGAGGCCATGTGTCCTCAGCACCTCCCCATAAGGAATTATCTTGAAAAAGTCGCAGAGCACTTCGAAAAATAATACTTGATAAAAAGACACCGCAGCCTCACAAAAATCGGCTGCGGTGCGCTTTATATTGCATCATACGCTGAAACTTCTCTCACTTGATATATTAAAAAACACCGTCAGACGTTGTGAAGCTCCTTTTCATTTGCCATTTTGCACACTATGTCATAAACCTCATCCCAGTTATGAGCTCTGATGGCCCCGACGCTTTTTTCATCGAATGAACGGTTGTGGTTAACATCGAAGAGTATCTTTTTATATGTGCCTCCGACGAGATTGTGAGGTCCGTCATCAATCAGCACATCACCCATCACCATCTGCTTATTTGAAGTAATTATGACGTTGTCCCAGGTTATAAAAGGAAAGTATTTAAAAAGGACATTTTCCATTTTTGCCTTCAGCGTCTGGTAGTATGTTGCGGTCACAATATATATCTCGTGTCCGTCAGCTATCATCTTTTCAAGCGCTTCCCGGGCGCCTTGTTTCGGTCCAACTCTGTCCCACAGCGAATCGTCGAGCTCGGCAGAATAAACCTGCTCCGGGGTTAGCGTAGGAAATGCAAGCGTCATATCCCAGTCATTAATGTCGTCAGATGTTACCGACGTGCCGTAATGGTAATTTAGATACTCAACCCATCCCTCTATCAAAGTTTCAAGGACATCGTCCATATCAACAAGTATAGTCATAAAATTCCCTTCATGTCTTTTATTTTTGCGGTGCGAAGTAAGTTTTAAGCGCACGTTCAAACTCCGCATTGAATTTTTCAGCTGCCAAGATGCTGATCTCATCTTTCGGTCTCAGCATATCAAAAGCATGCATGTCGGTATGATATACATCCGCTTTTGCTTCGATGCCTGCATCGTTAAGTTTTTTATATATTCAAGCGTCTCAAAATAGAACGGCTCTCCGTCTCCTACAAACGTATACGCCGGCGGAAGGCCTGTAAAGTTTTGCTCTCTTGAAGGCGCAGCATACGGCGGCACATCTTTGTCCTTATCTCTCCGGAGATAAAGACCCCATCCGATATGATTGCGCTTTGTATTCCAAATGCGTCCGTGATTATTTGCCGATGACGGTGTATCAAAGTTGTCAATCATCGGGTATAGCGGCATCTGGAATGCAATGTTGATTTCTCCTTTATCTCTTGCCATTATGCAAAGAGCTGCCGCAAGACCGCCTCCTGCGCTCTCCCCTCCGACCATGATTTTATCCGGCGGCACGTTTAGCTTATCCGAATTATTCTTGATATATTCAAGCGCCGCATAGCAGTCATTAATTGCCGCAGGATACGGCTTTGTAAACGCAAGACGGTACCCCGGTGAAAGCACAAGAGCTCCGTATTTTTTTACAAGATCCATTGCCCGGGACATATATACCATTTCCTTCATCCCGAGAAAATACCCGCCGCCATGAATCCAAAGTACGCCGCAGCTAGGGGTTATGCCTTTTGGTGAAAGAATAATTCCGGGCATCCGGCCGTTATTTGTCTTTATATGAATTTTATCTGCCTTTATCTCATACATTCGTATTAAAACCTGTTTTGCTTATTTTAAATCATATTGACACTTATCGTGCCGCGTCCTGGTTTATCTCCTGATATCCATGCCTGAGTAAAATTTACACAAGGTGTTCCATAAAAAACAGTTTTGACAATATTATGGCAAAGCAAGGCTTTACGCCTTGCTTTTTCTTATTTGCAATCTCTTACTTTATCAAGCTCCTCGAAAATCCAATTGCAAACGGCATCCATTCCATCTCCTGTCTTCGCACTTATGGGGAGAATTACAGCATTTGGATTCAGATTTAAAATCCGCTCTTTTGCCTTGTCAAGATCAAAATCAAAGCAGTGCATGACATCGATTTTGTTTATCAGCACAAGGTCCGATACCTGATACATAAGAGGATACTTGAGCGGCTTATCGTCTCCTTCCGGCACTGAGAGTATCGTTACATTTTTATGAGCTCCCGTGTCAAACTCCGCGGGGCAAACAAGATTCCCTATATTTTCAAGTATAAGGAGGTCAACGTCTCTTGTATCAAACTGCAAAAGTGCTCTTGCAGTCATATCTGCATCTATATGACAAAGTCCTCCGTTGTGTATCTGCATAGATCTGATACCGGTCTTATCGGCAACTCTCTGGGCATCAAGACTTGACTCTATGTCAACATCCATCTCGGCAATATTGAGCTTGTCTTTTAACATATTTATAAGAGTTACGAGAGTTGTCGTTTTGCCGGAACCGGGAGATGACATGAAGTTTAAGAAAAGTGTACCCTGTTCAGTCATCTTCTTTCTTGTCATGTCTGCTTCCTGTATATTCTCGGCAAACACCGATTCATTAATCTCTATTACTTTGACTTCTTTCACGGCAAATATCCTTTCAATCTTTATGCTCTGCAAAGCGAAAGTATTATAACTCAAAAACCATATATTTGTTAAGTGATTATGTCATAAAATAATTTCCCTATTTATAGTGTAAAAGTCACTTCCGGTCCTTTGGAAGGGTGAGGATGTTTTTTCGCATCATTTCTTACCCTTTTATTTTCATAATGTACATTTTTAAATTGCATTTTGGATTGCCTTCTTGCTTACCCCTGATAAAGCCGCAAGTTGAAGCCGGGTGACATTCGGATTCTTTCTGATTTCAGGAAGAATCCGGCCGGCCGCGAAAAGCGATCTATCTACAGCTGATGAATATCCGCAGCGTTTGCTGCGGTGGCGGACGTTATATAAAGATATTTCAATTGTCAGTTGCAGGTGTCTTTATTATATGACGTCCGGGATTAAACGCAATTAAGTGTAAAGCGAAGAAGCGTATAAAAATAGCGCCGGCCCGAGGTCAGCGCTTATATGGTAGTTAGAAGATTTGCACTTATCTGGTGCATTTTGCAAAAGCAGTTTCAACCCTGTCCGTATTTTCTTCTGTGTATATCTTTTGAGCCACTTTAAATAGGTTATGTGTTTGTACGGATCAGAACCGCTGTCAACAGTAAATATGTCGCAATTACTATTGCGGGGAACTTATATCATAAGCAACAAACCGTATCGCTTTTTGGTCTCCTGCATAGCTCTCATTATAAGGCCCATAACCTATAGGATATGCGGTAAATCTTATTCTATCACCTTCAGAAAGCCCTTCGCTGTCTCCGAAGTAATATCCGTAATAAACCATATTGCCGGACTCGGCATAACCTAGTATTTCTGTGAATTTTATTCCAAATATTTCCTCCGGATATTCAATTGCCTGTACTATGCACATACTTGTATTAAAACATTTGTTGTCCGGATTTTCCCCGGTCAGTTTATAGCTGTCATAATTAAAGCCGTTTCCCATATAGAGATTATCAGTATTGCTGCAATCAAGAAACTGTTCTTCGTTTTCTATAAGATATTCTCTTGCTCCCTCGCTCATTTCAAAGGTTCCCGGACTGCACAAGGCATCTATAAGCTCAATAAAGGTAGGTTTAAAACTGCCCTGCTTAAAGTTGCCTTTATATTCCATCATATTCGGGTCAGAGTAAACCAGTTCCCCGTAACCGCTGTATTTTCCATTCAGCCATGAGCCTGTATATGTGAAATCGCTTCCGCCCGTTCCGCTGACTACGAGCGTACCCTTACCGTACGGCTTTCCTTTTCGCAGTTCTCCCGAGTAGTAGCTTACATATTTCACATTTGAATTGCCGTAGTTTATAGGGAAATTCTCAATATTTCCTGTGTAGAAATGTTGATTATAACTCTCGCCATCAAATACACATGTCGTACCGTTCTCATTTTCTACTTCATAGTGACCTTCGCCTACGCATGATCCGCTGCTGTCTATCATGCCTGAATAGAGGCACGCTTTCTCCTCTTGGAGAATAGATACGATAATTTCCTTGCTTTCAACATAAGTCTCTGTCTGTTCGGTTTCTAAAACGTTCTCTGTCGATGATGACTCATCTTGAACTTCTCCGGCAGATGCGTCCTTATAGAGGAAGGAAAAGCCATAAAACCCAATAGATATAACGGTAGCAATAATCAGTACAATTACTATTGATTTCTTAAGTTTATTCTTCACCTGGCTGTCTCCTTTTTACATATGCCTTTACTTTATAAAGATTAACACATTAACAACTTTACAACCAACATTTTTATTGTGCCATAATCAAAAATCCGATTACTCTAAAGTGTAAAAGTTACGTCCAATCCTAGGGGTTGCGCACAAAGCGGCAAATGCGGGAAGCCGGGGCAAATTTACTGCCGCAGATTTCAAATGGAAGATATCGGAGCCTTAACCATGTTTATGGTGCTATCGATGTTTACCATCATCAATGACAACATCGAATATTATATGATGGTCAGCCGTTTTTATGGTGGTTAATGCCAGATACTTATATGCAGGTATAACCTCGATTTTGATACCGTCTTTTTCGATTACGGTTTCATCCTCCTTGGTTATAATTAAGAACCTGTTTACAGCATCAAAAACATGTGCAAGCTTCACAAGATTGTCAACTTCTCTGTTAACCGCGTCTCCTTCAATTGAATAGGCTACCTGTATTGCGGTTTTTTCATCCTCAAGATAGAAGTCTACATCAATACCGGTTCGTGGAGATTTTAGATAGTACAATCCGTCCGGATGCCGCCGGGCAAGCTCTGCTGCAACGACATTCTCCAAAAGAGATGTATTTTTATCTGTGAGAAACAAGTTTAGCAGGCCATTGTCCGTAAAATAGTACTTGGGCGTGCTTTCCCTGTCAACGAATTTCGTGAAAAAATTTTGCACGGAAAATATCAGATA